>Ga0272441_10002864_pt1 | contig 34213 bp, 32 predicted proteins | sample SSMProp6N_FD_193582 | JGI IMG/M metagenome (GOLD analysis project Ga0272441, IMG submission 193582) | Marine sediment archaeal communities from Little Sippewissett salt marsh, Falmouth, MA, United States - SSM-Prop-6N | ecosystem: Environmental > Aquatic > Marine > Wetlands > Sediment ... | reverse complement strand
TATGATCCTGGCAAGACTTCAGGCGGTCGACGATACCCTCTACGAAGCGGCATCTGTAGACGGCGCCAGCACATGGCAGAAGTTCTGGAATATAACCATTCCCCAGCTTCGCTATATACTGGGTGCAGTTTTCCTGCTGCGCCTCCTTTGGACTTTCAACAAGTTCGACGACATATGGCTGCTCACGGGCGGCGGCTACGGAACGAATGTACTTCCGGTTCTCACCTACCAATTCAGCTTCAATACATATGATTTCGGCAAAGGTGCAGCGACCGCCATGATCATGCTGGCGGCATTGATCGTCTTCATCATTGCCTATATCTTCCTCGTCATGCGCAATGTCGAAGAAGAATAGGAGGATATCATGGCAGCTGCTCAATCTTCTACAAATCGGAAAAACTTTATCAGCCACCTGGCCGGGCATCTCAACTGGCAGCGTTTCCTGTTCGCTGTCGGGCTTTTTGTCTTCCTGGCGATGATCCTGTTTCCCTTCTACTGGATGGTAAGTTCATCCTTTAAAACTGGTGCTGAAATCGCCGGACGTGCACCCGTATACATACCTGGAAGCCTGCGTCTCGATGCCTATCAGGAACTTTTCAACCCCAACTGGGATCACTTCCAGAATTTCAGTATCAACATTGTGAACAGCTTGCTTGTCTCTATCCCTACCGCCCTTCTGGCTGTGATTCTTTCCACCCTTGGTGCATACGCCACCGCAAGACTCAAATTCAAGGGACGAGAATGGATGCTCAATGGTGTTCTGATTGTGTACCTGTTCCCGGCAGTTCTGCTGATTATTCCGCTTTTTGCCATGCTCTCGAAAATCAGCGTTTCACTGGGTTTCGAGGTGCAGGATAACCTTGTTGTCCTTATCCTGACTTACCTTGTACAGACCCTGCCGGTCGCACTTTACATGCTCACGAACTACTTCAGAACGATCCCGGATGAAATCGAACAGGCAGCATTGATCGACGGCTGCACTCGCTTTGAAGTGATCTGGAGGATTACACTCCCGCTGGCAATCCCGGCTTTGGTTACCGTTGGTATCTATACCTTTATGATCGCGTGGAATGAATTTCTATACGCATTCATCTTCCTGAATGACAGAACCGCTTTTACAATCCCTATCAAGATCAATACTATCTTTAACGATCCCAGTCCTCGGCCGCATGTGGTCATGGCAGCCTCCACAATTATGACCATTCCGGTTATCATTCTTTTCCTGGCTTTTGAACGATTCCTGGAACAGGGCCTTACTGCTGGTGGTGTCAAAGGGTAGTGTATGAACATTGGACAAATATCGTTTCGTCTGGCCGGTTCGGATGGTGTCTCTCTCGAGACCGCGAAACAGACCCATGTCCTTACCGGCATGGGACACTCAAATTATTACTTTGCAGGAGAGCTTGACTCAATCCAGAAAGCAGACTGCCAGTTGGCAGCCTCCGTTGAAGGTACAATGCTCGTCCCCGAAGCACACTTCACCCACCCTGAGGCAGTCTGGCTCACCAACCACGCATTTGGCTCCATTACACGCCACCCTGAATTCGAGGGGCGGCTTCAAACTCTGACCAGGTTCATCGAGAAAGCCCTTCTGGACTTTATCGATCAATATCAAATCGATATTCTCGTGGCACAGAATATCCTCGCGCTGCCAATGAACCTTGCACTCAGCGTCGGTGTCTACAATGTAATCACAAAAACCGGGATACCAACGATTGCACACCACCACGATTTTTTCTGGGAACGTGAAAAGTACCGTATCAACTCAGTAGAGGAATTACTGCGGCAAACCTTTCCTCCCAGAATGCCAAATATCCGGCATATGGTTATAAACTCTATTGCCCAAGAGAGACTCCTGCAAATGGGAATTGATAGTGTGATCATGCCAAATGTGCTGGATTTTGATTCGACCCCGCCGGGTGTAGATGAATACAACAGGGATCTGAGAAAACAAATCGGCCTTCGGGAAGAGGATCTTTTCTTCCTCCAGCCGACACGAGTCGTCCCGCGTAAAGGTATCGAGCAGTCGATAGAGCTTGTCCACAGGCTTGCAGACCCCAGGATCAAACTGATCATTACACACGCTGCGGAGTATAATACCCTTCGCTACCTTGAGGAATTATGCGCCCTGTCCGCCAAAGCACACATCCCGCTTTACTATCTTCCGGCCAGGTTTCATCCGGTTCGGTGCCGAACAGATAATGGCGACAAAATATACAGCCTGTGGGATGCGTACCTGCATGCAGACTTTGTCACCTATCCAAGCCTGTATGAAGGGTTCGGTAATGCGCTGCTTGAAGCGATCTATTTCAGGAAACCTTTCCTGGTAAATCGATATCAGGTGTTTCAGCAGGATATTGAACCCGCAGGTATAAATGCTGTAAAAATGGACGGGCAAATTACGGAAACTGTTGTGAATGAGGTAAAATCCCTGATTGGTGATCGAAAAAAACAGAAAAAATATGTGGATGTGAATACCAAAATCGCAGCGGAATACTTTTCATATCAAACAGCTGCAGAAATACTGAAACGCATCCTGAATTCATTTTAATACAGCTATGATTACGGTAGAGAACAAACAGAGAATTTTACTAGCCCTCGAAAAAATGTATGGTCCCGCCAACCGGGACCATATTGGCCTATCCATTTTCGAACGTATGGAGGCATTCCAGCAAACCCATCAAGCTGATAAGCATAACGATCGGGGCTTGTTTGACCAGAGTGATATATTCCTGATCACCTATCCAGACATCCTGCAGGACAAGGAACACAAACCACTTATAAACCTGCTCTCCTTTTACACAAGTAAATTACGATCAACGATCAATACAGTCCATATACTTCCTTTTTATCCATATTCTTCAGATGATGGTTTTTCTGTCATCGATTTTCGTTCGGTTAATCCCGCACTGGGAGATTGGGAGGATATATACCGGCTGAAACAGACAGGCTGCCGGTTGATGGTCGATGCTGTTATCAATCATGTTTCTTCCAAGAGCGAATGGTTCCAGGCCTTTCTGGAGGGAGAAAAACACTACCAGGATTTTTTCATCACAGTCGATCCCTCCGTCGACCTCTCCATGGTGACCAGGCCGCGATCCCTTCCTCTCCTGACAGAGTATGATACTGCTGAAGGCACAAAGTTTGTCTGGACGACATTCAGCGCGGATCAAATCGACTTGAACTTTTCCAATCCAGACACAATGCTGGCAGTACTGGATGTAATCCTTTTCTATATTAGCAAAGGCGCTGATGTAATCCGCCTGGACGCAATTCCCTACCTCTGGAAAGAGATCGGAACAACCTGCATCCACCTTCCCCAAACATACGCGTTTATTCAACTCATGCGTGCAATCCTGGATGAAATTACTCCAAATATTCTTTTGATTGCTGAGGCCAATGTCCCACACGAAGAAAATATGTCATACCTTGGTGATGGCAATCATGAAGCACATATGATTTACCAGTTTTCCCTGCCACCACTCACCGCCCACGCTTTGATATCTGGTTCAGCCGAATACCTGAGCAGCTGGGCCAGTACTCTTGAAAGCCCCTCCAGGCAAACCAGCTTTCTCAACTTCACAGCATCTCATGATGGGGTTGGTGTTCGACCCGCTGCAGGAATCCTGCCTGAAGAGGAAGTTACTCGTTTAATAGAACGGACAACTGCCCATGGCGGAAAGATCTCATCGAAAACAAATCCCGATGGAAGTAAAAGCCCTTACGAACTGAACATCAACTTCTACGACCTGCTGAATGATCCTGCCTCTTCAGAACCTCAATCACTTAAGATCGATCGTTTTCTCGCTTCCCAGGCAGTGATGCTGATGATTAAAGGGATACCGGGGATTTATTTCCACAGCCTGGTAGGCTCCAGAAATGACTGCGAGGGTGCCGCCAGAACAGGCCACTCGCGTTCGATCAACAGGGAGAAATTAAATCTTCATTCTTTTCTCTCAGAACTGAACGAACCAGAATCCTTGCGTTTCGCGGTTTTTTCAAGATACAAAGCATTGCTTGAAATCAGAACCCGGGAATTTGCCTTCCATCCATCCGGCGACCAGGAAGTACTCGACTGCGGGCCAGCAGTATTTGCTGTTTTAAGAACAAGCCCTGATAGCAGCGAACACATACTGGCCCTTCAGAATGTCTCCTCCAATTCCTACGACATTTCACTCCGTTTGCCTCAAACCCTTCCACCAGAAGCCGTTTCCTGGCTCGACCTGCTTTCCGGCGCAAGGTACAAGGTGGAGCAGGAAACACTCACTCTGACCTTGTACCCTTACCAGACCTCCTGGTTAAAACAAAATCCCGATTCCTGAAGCCTCTGTAGGCAATGTGGTTCCCTGGAAACATTTCAGCCATATAACTTTCTCCGATATCCAGAGAATATACTTTCGGCAATTCCACAGAAAAAAAATTAACTTTATCCTATTCCATCGGCAAATCTGCTTTCAAAGCTCCTTTTCTGAGCGAGCGGAAAAGAATGAAAAGACCCGGGATCAGAAGGATAATAGAATTCACCCAGCGGCCTGAATTCGTAATCCAATTCGGCAAGAACATAACGCCTTCCCTCCCAGCCCCTGCTCGTCTTAGCAGGAAAGCTGCAGCCGCCGTTCTGAATCGGCTGATTAACCAGGAATTTCCGAGAGTCAACCAGGGATAACGAAAACTTCAAAAATCGCCAGCACACGCGGCAGATTCAACAGCCACATCCAGCCAAAAGCGATCAGTAAATATTTTCCTGGTTCCTTGCTGGAGGAATACATATCCACAGCCCTAAAAGTCGAAAATCAAATTCTCGGAATATTTTCCCGCTCAACAACGAAATTTCACCCTGTGCCAATCAGGATTCTTACAAGTCAAACCTGAGGTACTTACACTTTTTTTAGTATTTAGATACCATTAGTCACCTTTAATACTTTCACGCATCTAAATAAATGAGAAAGCCAGGTTTAACTTTACCAGTAATATCTTATCGGAGGATATACAATGAAAGCAAATATGGGAAATCTAGACCGCATCATACGAACAGCACTCGCAATAGTTTTTGCATTTTTGTACTTCAGCGGGGTTGTCAGTGGTACGCTGGGTATTATCCTGCTCGTGCTGGGCGCAGTCTTCATTCTGACCAGCCTTGTCAGCTTCTGCCCCCTGTACATTCCCTTCAAGATTAACACTCGCAGCTGAATCCGCATCGAATGAGTAAGGGCGGGAATTACTTCCCGCCCGGATTCGTGTTTATTATGATTACTTCAGACAATCTTTTTCAAACTGATAAACCTGCCATTATTGATTTCTGGGCTCCCTGGTGTGTACCCTGCCGTACATCAAAACCCCTCCTTGAAAAGCTGGCAGAAGAATTCTCGGACCAGGTCAATTTCCAGACAATCAATGTTGATGAATATAAGGAACTCGTGAAGGAATTCAGGATTTTAGGTATCCCCACACTTCTGGTTATTAACAATGGCCGTGTGGCCAAACGAATAACGGGCGCCCAAACTCCCTCCTATTACCGCAGCCTGTTTGAGACATTGGCGTCAGGAGAAATAGACACTCTTGCGGGACCTTCCGTACTTGATCGGGTATTACGCCTTGGTGTTGGTACAGCCCTTGCCATAATTGCCCTTCAGTATTCAGTCAACTGGCTGCTCCCTGTCGGACTGATCGTCATGTTCACAGGGATATACGACCGCTGCCCGATTTGGCAGGCAATCACATCCAGGTTCCAAAAAAAACAGTGATCCGGCCATATCCCTGGAAAACAAGATAAAAACAAGGGTGGTGGTTAAGTACCACCGCCCTTGTTTATTCTGGCTTCCTTTACCGCTGAACCGTGCTGCCAGTTATTACATAATTACCTGCATATCGGATTCGGTCGCTTCCCCCTTCTCTTGTCAGTTATTCCTTTCGCAGTTCGTCCACATAGATAACAACAGCTTCCTTGAGAAATGCCGGCAGGTCCGGATGAATTTTTGTGAACGTGGCGTTGAAATCAGGATGGTCGTGGTACGCCTGACCAAGCCCCGCCAGGATTTCAACTGTAGGCTCATAAAAGTATCGCAGGTGTTGATGCCAGCGATGAAGCAATGACTGGATTTCAGGGCTCTCTGCACCCAGCTCCATCTTCTCAGCGATTGTGGTATAGATCTGGCTGCCCTCCTGCAATATCTGCTGCTTGCGTTTGTCACTGTAACTGTCCCACAAACGGATCGACTCCTTTGCAGTATCTCCCCACCGTTCGATTGCTTCCTTTTCATATTCCTTTTGTTGTTCCTCATCAAAACCTTCAAAAAGCGTATGCTCGCTCATAGTTACTTCTCCAGTAAGGTGCAATATTGTCACATCAACTGTATGGATCAGCGTCTGCAGCCGCTTGATCCTGCTTTGCAGTGTTTGACGATGCGTTTGCAGAGCGCTGATCGGATCAAAATCCGGATTGTCCAGAATCTGTCGGATTTGGGAAAGCTCAAGTCCGAGTTCTCGGAAGAGAAGTATCTGCTGAAGCCGGAGCAGCGACTCTTCATTGTAGATTCGGTAACCGTTCTCACCGGTATCAGCCGGAACCAGCAGCGCAATCTCATCATAGTAATGCAGCGTTCGCCGGCTAACACCTGCCAGATCTGCAAGCTGTTTTACAGAATAGTGCGACATGGGTTTATCTTATCCTATTACGTTACGTTAAGGTCAAGGGATTGGATAATCCGGGTTCTGAAGCATAAGATCAGCCATGAACATGTTTATTTTGATACATTGAAATCCATTCTTCCAGGTTATATCACCTGTTCACGACAGTGGAAAAAGAACCCTGAACCACTCATTGATAACCGGCATGGTCTCTGCTGGCTCTCGCCCAATCGATTCGCATTCCCTGGAAAAAGCGTCCCAATGCACCCTGCGCCAATACTCAAGCGATCGATCCCCCTCCCCTTCATCATAAGCAACCTGCCTGTCAACTTCATTGAAGGGCTTTATTTGTATTCTGATTGTCTCAACCAAACAGAAAGGTTTACCATCCCAATCTGTAATAATGCTGAGATCGCCGACTTGAGGCGGCATTTCGCCTTCAGCCTCGTAAGCCCAGAGCAGGCTGCTGGTCGCTGTTTTGATTCCATTCACTGCAAGTGCGGCCAGCTCATTAGCGGCCTCCTTGTTGTCACAGAAGTGCCATACTTCATAATCCTTACTTGCGGGTTCTTGATACTCCGACTGCTTCTCCACAAACTGCAGCCAGAAGCGTTCGACCTCATTATCCTCTTTCATTCCAACAACTCCATCTCTCAACATAATTCACTTCACCGCAATGAAACAGCAGGAAGCCTGAACCACACTCATACAAAATGTATTAGATCAATAGGAACCCCGATACGAAAAAATCTACCCTTTAATTTTTGAGATCCGGCTGCTCAAGATATCACCCCTCTCCCAGAGAACCAGTATCCCATCTTCAATCACTTTTATATCTCCAGGATCAGCCGTATCAGATCCCCAACCTTCGGGGGCTATTCCAAACTCGACTTCCAGATCGCTTTGATAGAACACTCGGACTGAAGTAACTTTGCCCCAGTCCTCCAGTGAAAGCTTTTCCACCTTGCCAAAAGTATCTACCCAACGGGTTTCAGATACATAAACTGCAGGATTCTCTGCCAGAAAAATCAGATCCACATCCGAATCAGAGTGTGCTTCGCTGCGGGCATGGGAGCCAACCAGGGCTGCAGCCTTTAGTCCTTCTGCGCTTGAGCCCACTCGGTCACTTGATCCAGGAAATTCCGAACTGCAGCATCCCTGATCAAGAACTGGTTATCCATCATTATTCCCCATTTGCATGCGGATCGACTCCAAACAAGATTTACTCTACTTGCTGGTGAAAAAATCAATCTTTCCTTTTCTGGACAGCAAGCGATCTTTCCGACCACTCAATCAGAGTCTCTGGGTCCTCCAGCACTTCCGGCGGTATTTCATAATAAGACATCGTAGTCGGTTTATCGGGATACGGCTTGAATGGCTTGCATCCGCGCTCCTCAAATCCGGATCTGTTCGTATCATCGACTTTTAGATACGCAGCATCGTCCGCCAGAAGGCCGAACATTTTTCCATCCCGGTAGAGACCGGCACCACCGAACATTTTTCGGGCGGTTACACCTCCCCAGGCAGACAACTGATCGAGCATGTACACCAGAAAATCATCTGTTACGGCCATTTGATTTCCCTTCTTAATGGGTCGCTGCTTCTGGTGCAGCAGTTGACTTACTACACTTCTCGGTTTCCGATTCCAATCCCGCCAGCATTTCAAGCGTAAGCGTTTTCAAACTCAGAACATGTATCGTCACACCAACAGCCACAAGAAACAGGAACAGCCTGACCAACCAGGAATCAACCACAAGAACCGCTGATGAGATAATTGTTACCCATAACAGGATCAGGGTTCCTGCTTTGGTCTGCATTGTCAGCGCGCTATACTTCCGATACATACGAATATATGGTCCCAACAACCGATTCGTTATTAGCCAGTTATGCAGTCTATCAGAACTACGTACGAAACAGGCTGCGGCCAGCAGTAAAAAAGGCGTTGTGGGAATTAAAGGAAGAACAATCCCCACAACAGCCAATACGACGGATATTAAACCTGCTGTTATCAGCAGATATCTACGAAAAGGAATTCTATTCATTGCTATATCCTTTACAGCGTAACGATCAGGGAAATTATAGCAGGAAGTGTTTGGAGTGCAGCCAGGATGCAGAAAAGGGGCCACCTGATCCAAGGCAAAACAAAGACGGGTTATTCGTCAATTCTGTACAGCGTGTACATATCTTGAGTTGATTACTTGTGCCAATACTATCCTTCTGCAGCTCGCTTCAAGGTCCGGCATGCCCGCAGTGTTACATATGGATTCGGTTCCTTCTTTGGCCCGAAATCCACCCACGTTTTACCCGCATAATCATATTCCAACGGCCAGCGGCCGTCGTCGTCCTGCTTGTCAAGAATTAACTGAAGAGCGTTCTGCAGCCTTGGATCAGAACCGCAGCCTGATGCAGCCAGGACTTCAACATTTTGCATAATATCGGTCACATAGAAAACCGGGAACCCGAATTTCCACCAGCTTCGATTGGGTTTCTCAGGGCCTCCTGTGGGATAAGCAGCTTCCGCAGGGTCAGTCCCAAGAAGAAAATCAACACCCGCCCCTATCGCTCTGTCGATCAGCGGCGTGCGCAGATTGTCCGGCACAAGGCTGAACGCGAGCATCACTTTTACTGCGCCCCACGCACACGACCTCTTCAAATTTGGGCCACAGGCAAACAGAGGGCCGCATTGGTATGCATAATAACGAATCTTCGTTTCTTTCTCTTCCTTCGCTGCGATGCCTTCGCCTGTCACACTGCGAGCCATCCACTCCAATGCCTTGGATATCCGTTCATCTTCACAGCCCATCTCAAGTAATGCCCAACACATATTACCCTGCAAACAATCGATCGTCCCGGATGGACTGCCGGTTGAAGTGAACTGGCCGTATTCCGTCAATCCATGATCCAGCAGGTACGAACAGGCAGTCCCGATTCGTTCATCCAACCGGGGCAGCGCTCCCAGCTGAGCCAACAGTAGTATCGACCAGACAGTGCTGCGGTATTTTGGGTTGTATCCTGCACCAGGCCTCTCCCAGAAACCCTCAGGCTGCATCGCTCCAAGTACATCTGCAATAGGCCCTTCGTGGTGTGCCTTCTCCCGGGCTGACGCCAGGCCAGGATCCTCTGGCGGCAAATCAAGTAAATCCCGCAAAGCAAGATAGCGCACTCCCGGATCCTCATGGTCCAGAAGCCATGAAAGTGAGTCCCCTTTCAGTTGATCTGTCCACGGCATTTCTATTTCCTCCGGTTGGCAGCTGTGTCTATGTATTCAGGATTATCCTGGCTTGGCCGGGCACAGGAAATAATTGGATTTAGGTGCGTCTTGCTCGTTCAACGCCTGTAGATTCAATTAAACAACAGAATATAGGATCCTTGTATCCCCTGTTGAGTGGAAATCTGCTGTTGCATTCCGATTAAGGGCAGCAGGTAGAAGAGCTGTCCTGTACACCCGCCATACCCTGCGGATTTCTTGCAGTAAATACACCAGAGTCCTTGTGTATAGTTATCGATCCGCCATGCTCATCCATGATCCTTCGCAGAATATCAAGCACTGCCTGTTTCTCTGGCAGCAATTGTTCGCCCCTCGACGAAAGAATATAATCTGCAAGTAAATCCGGATCTTTTACATCAAGCGAATCCGTATAGCGATGCATTCGAATATCAGAGAAGAACGGCTTCATGACTTCTTCACCATTCTCCAGACTGAAGGAAATATCCACAAGGTCAAAGTATCCTGAATATAAGGGATCGAGTCTGTCCATAAGTTCTCCAAGTTCCTTCATATGGTTCAACCCGATTGTAGAAGCATACAGTACACCTTCTGGTTTAAGTATCCGGACAATCTCTGCCAGCGTTTCTGGCAAATTCCCAACGTGATAGAGCATATGATTGGCAATTACGGCATCCATGCTGTCGGAAATAAAGGGAATACTACCAGCATCGATTCCAGCATACTGAGCAGTATAATGGGTTTCTTCCAGATTTATTCGCGCCTGGGCAACCATGTTGAGAGAACGATCAGACAGAATCAGATCCCGGCCCTGTTTGATCCGATCAGAATTTTCCAACCACACATCACCCGATCCGCATCCCAGTTCAAGAACCCGGTCCTTATCGGGAAAAGAGAACATGTCAAACAGCCACCGGTGCCATCCATACGGATTCGTACTGCACTCCTGATGCAAACGAATTCGCGCATTCAATTTGCCCGAATCCTGGTATTGAGAATTAACAAAACCAGGATCATTCATTTTTTTGTTCATGGCCACAGATCAACTCCACCTTTATAAGAATATCGGATAATTCTGTATTTTTCCCCATCCTTCACAGGACTGACAGGGCTCTAGATAGATCCATTATTAAACTCCATAATCCGGATCATTTATTAAAAACGGGCCTTTCGAATATTTAGAAGATTCCAGCTTGATTTTCCATGAGCGCCTATCTCTAATCAACCGGTTTATCTATACTTATGTAAGTTCAACGTTCCTTCTCACCTTTCCACGCCCCCCATTGATGCATAAGGAAAGGAAAACCTCATGTCTTTTCTTCGGAAGAATAGTAAACCTGCATACTCCTTCATAATTATAGCCGCTCTGATACCCCTCCTCTCGTATAGCTGCATAATTTCTGGTTTTGTAGAGGAAGAAACAAAAATGATCAGCCAAACGGCTGAAGAAGCCTGGGAAAATGCACAGGATATGACTGAAACTGCATACCTGCGTGGCTACAACAAGGAAACTGCCGCGGCATGGAACGCAGCTGAGACTATAAGAGTATCCACAAGTATTAGTAACTACCAGACCCAGGATGCCGCTCAAGCAGCCTCCTGGCAAACTGAAAATGCTCCTAAACCGCCAGTCATTACACGTATTGATTACCCTTCAGAAATCCCCGGAAACAAGTCCACAATAATCGGGCTCCTATATTTTCAGGACCCGGATGGGGACGTCTCTCATATCGTCTACACGGTAGTTCGTGCAATAGATTTTGGTGGCGGTGTGGACAATGCCCCGAAGCTGGATTCGGGGTCATTGACAGATGGAGCAATCAAAATTTATCTATGGTGCGAGGGGCAGCAAACGGTCACTCTTGAAGCACAGATGTTCGACTTTGCAGGTAACAGCAGCAATCCAATGAGATTCACGTTTACATGTAAATAAAAATTCATAGAATGAATGGACATATACAAATAGAATGTCGGGATCAGTTCCAGAGAACTGAAATAGCGCATTTCCCAACCTGATCAAAATCAAGAACGGAGTTCCGCCGTTCATAAAGCATGCTCATAATAAAAAGTAACATCATTCCCACAAGCAGGAAATGAGAACACCGACTGCAGTCACCCCTTGTTGGCACCAGCATCAACAAAGGTATTGCAGATGCTGGAGAATAAATGTCTGCGATTTACGATTTACATTTTTGAATCAGAGATTAAACGCTTCACTCTGAAGAAGTCGGCATGGGGGATAGGTTTTTGGTTTCCTTCCTGAAAGACCTTTTAATTACTTATTTCCAACACATTTTCCATAAATGCTGTACAAAACCTGTTTGTAATATTTTCTGATGACAGAATCCAGAAAGAAGTGTCGACGACTTCTTGAGCAATTTTGATATTCCACCATACAATTGCTGCCCTGGATTAAAGAAATTAACAAACATACCGTAAGAAAAACCAAGGGGAGGGAAAAGTGAAAATCCAGGAATTCGTAATCCAGCTGGTTGTGTTTATATTGCTTGGTTTATTTATCTATGGATTTACAAAGCTGACACGCTTCTCGTACAACGGTTTCCATATTGAATTTCCGGGGAAATCCTTAACAGCATCAATGCTTTCAATCCTGTTTGGGATTGGCCTGGTGGTGCTTATATTCCTCGCGATCGGCAGCAGCGGCGGCCAGGAAATTGACGACTCAAAAATACGATATTTATTTTCGAGTGTCTTAAGCCAGACTCTAGCAGCCCTGATCATGTTTGGCCCTGCCATGCTTACACTTCGAAGCAGAAAGGAATCCTGGGAATCGACAGGCATTTCCCGTCATAATCTTGGAAAATCGATCCTTTTAGGAATTCTCCTGGATGTCATCACTGTGGCCTTGAGCCTGATCGATTACAACTCCATTTCCACCAGAATAACCACTGTCCCACTATCACAATTTTTATGGGGTTTTGTTCATTTTGGTATTGTGGGTTTTGTAGAGGAATTCACTTTCCGCGGCTACCTGCAATCACGTTTCTGTGGCTTGCTGGGAACAATAAAAGGTTGGCTCCTGGCATCGATTCTGATGGCTAGTGTTCATATTTTTCAGCGGATTTTAATCATGGGATTATCAACCGGCGAGGCACTTTTTTCCACCCTTGCGCTGATCCCTATCAGTCTTCTTATGGGATATGTTTTTATTCGCACAGAAAATGTGGCTGCACCAGCAATATTCCATACTTTTACAGATTGGAACGGGATCCTGTTTTTAAAAGAAAAATCCGTCAAAATATGATCTCATCCAATAAATCAGTATCCTGCCTTTTCAAGGATACTGCTGAATATTTTCGATCAACAGTAACAACGGGCCTGGGACTTCCCTTGCAGAAATTCCATGATCTCTTGAATGACAGCCTGAACGGCGGAAGCAGCTGCAGGAGAAAGCCCCTCACCAATTTCAAACGAAACCGCTTCTACTGAATACAGGCGGAGATCCGGATCCTTACCGTACAACGCCTTTGTTACGCCCGCCAGAACCTCCGGTGTAATGTGATGGTGATATGTGGGCGATGCAGAATCCGGTGTTTGGATCACATGATGGTGTATCGTTCCGGGACTGTCCCCCTCCTGGGCATCGATCAGTATCGTGACCTCGTGTCGGGCAACATGCTCTGCAAGATCAGGTGTCAGCTGCTGGAGAGATTGTATTGTCACCCACTCAAAAGCAAGCTGGTCAGAAAGCAGGGAGGCGACGTATGGGCCGAACCCGTCGTCGCCTCGCAGCGTATTCCCATAGCCTATGACCAACACACGATTGTGCCAGCCTTTCGACTTCATCCGCGTTTCACCTCATCAAGCAGCTCACCATCCGGGCCGCGCATTTCAAAATGAAGCGACAGCTGCTGATAGGCATGGGTCGAGCAGCTGAGGCATGGATCAAACGCCCTGATCACAGCCTCTACCCGGTTCAGCATACCTTCTGTCAGTTTATTACCATCAACATACCGGCGCGCTGTCTGCAGAACGCCTCGGTTCATAGCAAGATTGTTATGCGTGGTAGATACAACCAGGTTGGCGCCGGTCATCAGTCCATTTTCATCCACTTCGTAGTGATGGATAAGCGTACCGCGAGGAGCCTCTGTTACACCGACCCCCATTTCCATATTGGCACTGGCATGAGCACGCACACGTGTATTCAGGATCTCGGGATCGTCACATAACTGTCTGATACTTTCAACAGCATTCAGGCATTCTATCAACCTTGCCAGATGGTAGTTCATGGTACTCAGGTGGTTGCGATTACGGAATTCTGCCAGTTCCTGATCCGCCATCGGCGTACCGGTGGATCCAATCACATTCAAGCGGGCAAGCGGGCCTACACGATAAATGCCCTCCGGGAAGCCCTCGGTTTTGTAGTATGGGAACTTCAAATAGGACCAGGGCTCTACAGCCTCTGCTATGTAGTCCTGGTAATCATCGCGGCTGAAATCTGCGATCTGATGTAGATGGTCATCAACCAGCCGCAGCCGGCCGCGGTAAAGCTCAAGTACATCCTCGTGTTCGTTCACCAGGGCAAGAAACTTGCTCGGGAAGTTACCAAAGATACTGACTTCTTCATGGTAATCATCCAATGTGCGCTTGAACCATCCCAGAGTACGAAGGATGATCTCTTCTGCCTCCGGAAGCATCTCAAGAATGGCTGCATGCTGCTCTTCAGTCATAGGGCTTGCAACACCGCCGGTAACGATCCAATCCGGATGAACCTTCTTATTCGCAAGGATTTGAATGATCCCCTGGCCAATACCGCGAAGGCGCACACCGTCACGGGCAACCTCCGGATTGGAAGCCATAATCCCGAACAGGTTTCGCTGAGAAGGATCCGACTCCATTCCAAGAAGGAAATCAGGAGATGCCAGATGGAAGAAAGCAAGTGCATGCGACTGCAGCAAGCTTGCGTAGTTGACAATTTTCCGAAGCATCTGTGCGGTACCCATCACTCGCACAGACATGATTGCCTCACAAGCCTGTGCAGATGCAAGCATATGGCTGATCGTACAAATACCGCAAATACGACCCATCAATGCCGGCATCTCATAAAAGGGACGCCCAACACAAAAACGCTCAAAACCACGGTACTGGGTTACATGGAAACGGGCATCAGAGACACTTCCAGTATTGTCTAACTGGATAGTAATTTTACTGTGCCCCTCAATTCTGGTTACAGGGTCAATAACAATTCGTTCAGTCACGGATGATCCTCCTACGCTCCAGGCCTTGTCCGGTCATTCAGATCCGGAATTCGACCTTCCAGCAGTTCTGCAATTGTGAAATAGATCGTGTCGGCAGAGGGCGGGCAGCCCTGGACGAATACATCCACCTTGACTACTTCATGCAGCGGTACTGTTTTTGGACGAAGCGCTGGCACAACCTCGGTTGGATGCAGTGGATTCTCTTGTGCCTTTCGGATATAAGCATCATCCAACAGCTCTTCAACAGGGATAGTATTACGCATTGCCGGGATATTTCCGCCTACAGCGCAGTCTCCCAGCGCCACAAGAATACGTGTACGTTTCCGTATTTCTTTTATCTTGTGATAGTCCTCTTCACTGCTTACAGCACCTTCGACCAGAAAAACATCAATCTGGTCAGGCATCTCTTTGTTGTCCACCAGCGGGCTGTATACAAGTTCAATCTTCTCAGCCAGATCAAGGAGACGTTCATCCATATCCAGCAAAGACATGTGGCATCCAGAGCAGCCATCAAGCCATATGGTTGCAACAGCAGCTTTACTCATGCCTGCACCTCTCTCATCTTGGTAAGATAAGGCAGGAATTCAGTATGTTTGATCATCTCACCAGCTGCCTTGCCCTTTTCAACAATGGCCCCTGTTGGGCAGACATTGACGCACTTCCCGCATGATGAACAGGTGGGCGACATACCCCATGGGGTGTCAAAATCACTGATAATCCTGGAATTAATACCCCGGCCAAAAATATCCCATGTATTTGCGCCTTCAATCTCCGAACAAACTCGCACACATCGCGAACACAGGATGCAGCGGTTTGCGTCAACTACAAATCGTTCATGGGTCATATCCACCCGCCTTACAGGATCGAGATGCGGGTAACGGACATGATCCATGCCCAGCCACTGGGCCAGGTCCTGCAATTCGCAGTTGCCATTCGATACGCACATTGCGCAAACATGATTACCTTCGGCAAAAAGAAGTTCAAGGATCATCCTGCGGTATTTCCTGATCCGCTCGGTGTTCGTATTCACAATCATGCCTTCTTCAACATAGGTGGCACATGCAGGGAGAAGTTTGTTCCAGTTTTCCACCTCGACCAGACAAAGGCGGCAGGCACCGATAACAGAGAGACCGTCAAGCTGACAGAGTGTGGGAATATAGATACCATTTTCCCTGGCCACTTGCAGGATTGTTTCATCTTCGTGAGCACCAATATCACGTCCATCGATTTTCAAAGTCTTAATTCGTGATCTTTTTACAGTCATGACAGTTTTCCTTACTCAGCTTTCTCTTCCGGGCTATCTTCATCCGGCGAAGAGAGCAGATCATCCACCACGATGCATTCCTGATACTCCTCATTGAAGTACTTCATCGTGCTGATAACCGGATTGGGGGCTGCTTTTCCCAGCCCACAAAGACTGGTGTTCTGGCACAAATCGCATAATTCCACCAGAAGCTCATAATCCCGTTGGGTGGCCTTATGTTTCACAAATCGATCCAGCAGATCATACATTTCGCGAGTACCAACCCGGCATGGAATACATTTCCCGCACGATTCTGACATGCTGAACTCCATAAAGAAACGGGCAACATTGACCATGGACGACGAATCATCCATAACAATCATCCCGCCGGATCCCATAATCGTGCCAACTTCATTCAGTGATTCATAATCAACCGGCATGTCCAGGAACTGTGCTGGAACACACCCCCCTGATGGGCCGCCAGTCTGCACTGCTTTGAAAACACGGCCTTCCGGCAGCCCGCCGCCGATGTCATAGACAATCTCTCGCAGCGTTATGCCCATCGGTACTTCAATAAGCCCTGTGTTCTGGATCTGCCCTGCAAGGGCAAAAACTTTTGTTCCCTTGCTTTTTTCCGTACCCATGGCAGCATACCACTCGCCGCCTTTTCGCAATATTGGAGCAATATTCGCGAATGTCTCAACGTTGTTTATCAGTGTAGGTTGGCCCCATAAGCCGAAATCAGCCGGGTATGGAGGGCGTGGCCGCGGTATGCCCCGTCGTCCTTCAATCGATGCGATTAAGGCCGTCTCCTCGCCGCATACAAATGCGCCCGCTCCAAGCCGCACATCGATCGAAAAGTTAAAGGTGGTCCCAAAAATATTGTTACCAAGCAAGCTTGCCTGCCTCGCATGGCGGATTGCCAGTTTAAGACGCTCGACGGCAAGCGGATATTCAGCTCGAATGTAGACATAGCCTTTGCTGGCGCCAACGGCATAACCAGCAATCGCCATCCCTTCAATTACACGATGCGGGTCACTTTCCAATACACTTCGATCCATAAAAGCACCCGGATCGCCTTCATCCGCATTACAAATCACATATTTTTCACTGCTGTCAGCTTTCGCTACGGTAACCCATTTCAGACCAGTCGGGTACCCTCCCCCACCCCGGCCGCGAAGACCGCTCCTGGTAACCTCATCGATTACCTCACCGGGGCTCAGTTCTGTCAGAGCGCGATATAATCCCTGATAACCCTCGGAAGCAATATACTCAGGCAGCGATTCAGGATTAATAATGCCCGAATTTTCAAGCACCACTTTCTTTTGCCTCTCAAAGAAAGGAACATCCTGTTCAAGGAGCAGCTTTTCATCAGCACCCTTTTCCAGCGTATCCAGAATAGCCGGCACATCCTCGACAGTGACACCTTGATACATGATCCCCTCGGGATCGATACGAAGCAGCGGGCCTCTGGCGCATAACCCCATACAACCCGCCCCTTTGACTTCTACTTTATCCTGCAAGCCGCGGGCTTCTGTTTCAGCCAGCAAAGCTTCCAGCACTTTATCGCTGTTTAATGAAATACACCCGGCAGCAACACAGATTGTTATGTGGTGCTGAAATGAATGGATTTGTTCACGCGTGGCCTCAGCAACCTCGATCAATTCATCATGCGTATGAACTGAAATACGTGGGTTATTCTGTCTCTTCGTCATCTTCCTCATCCATCCATTGATCAAAATAATCTCGAACTCGTTCAACTGTAAGGTTGCCGACTACCTCGCCATCAAGAACTGCAGCAGGAGCCAGTCCACATGCACCGATACAGCGGACAGTAAGTAATGAGATCTTGCCGTCTGGAGTAGTCTCACCTGGAAACAGGGTATAATGCTCTTGAATATCTTCAAGTATTGCTTCCCCCCCCTTGATATGACAGGCTGTCCCGGTACACATTGAAAAAGTATGTTTGCCAGCAGGTTTCATTTGGAAATAGTGATAGAAGGTCACTACACCCAGCGCCTTGCTCGGTGAAACAGGGAGTTTGGAAGTGATAAATCTCAGAGCGTTTTCGTCTATGTATCCAAACAAGCCCTGCACAGTATGCAGTGTTTCGATAAGCGCATCAGGCTGGTAACCATTACGTCGCATGGTTGCTTCAACCTGTTTCCAACGCTTATCTTCAGCGTAGTCTATCGTTGCGGCCGCTTCTAACATAATTCACTCCTCTTGCGCTGGCTGAAATCATAGATCAATACTGGCAAATATTCAAAACAGAAACCTTTCAGAGTAAATACCAGGTAACCAAGATGTCAGCACGCGATATTTTCAACTTCTGCAGGTATTCTTCCCTTTTAATAGCAGGAGGAAGTCCTGAGTGCGCTGGTATGTGAATTTTTGCACAATCAATTTTATAACCCCCGCCTTTCACATGGTCAAGTTACCCATAGATGCGAACAGAGAACTTGTTACATTCGGCATTCTCGTATATAGATAAAAGACATAAGCCCTGAGATTGCTTCCTTGAGATAGAAATTTTTTGCAGCAGGCTTCCGGATATTGAGAAAACCCTGCACCAGGGCTTGTTAGATCTCCTCTTATATGAATTATTCAAAATTTCCCGGAAAAAGTCAAAAAAAACAAACGTTTCCGGCAAAGTATTTAAATAAAGTAAAACCAATTCCCTAAAAGCTTGTGGAACCATGCTGAATAATAACCCTTTGACTCGAAAAATCCAGCATGGAAATTATTGGATGAATCGGGGATGGCGCAGCAGGACATTGCCGTGTGAAGCCGGCTTTATTCAACCTGAAGGGCCTCACACAGCGGGGTTCAACGTATAAATATAATATGCTCTTTTCAATTTCCATTCTTTCCTGGTGGCAAAGGTATAAGCACAGATGTACGAGACTTATACGCTTCATAGTCCTCCTGACCACCCCATTTCTCATCTGCACGCTTTTCGAGCAGCGGTATACCGCTGATGCGGGTCAACAGAAGCGTAATAAAAACTGGCGAGATCATCGCCGCCCATTGCCAGCCCCTGAGAACAGGAATCGAGGCAATTGCTACGCCGATCCATAAGACAATCTCACCGAAATAGTTCGGATGACGTGACCAGGACCATAATCCGGTATTGATAAATTTCCCTTCGTTCTCAGGATCAGCTTTAAACCGGCTTTTCTGAGTATCTGCTATAACCTCAAAAGAAAAACCGAACAACCAGACCAAAAGGCCCGCACCGGCAAAAAATTCGAATGGCACACGAATTGTTGAGGTTATGGCGGCGAGTGCTGCTGCCAGTGAAAAAGAAACCCATAATCCCTGAAGAGTCCACGCCATCAAAAAGCGCGGAAAAGAGACTTTGATAGCGTCGAAACGCTGGTCGGCACCAGCTTTTCGTACTCTTCGGAATAGGAAAGTGCCCAGCCTTGCTGCCCAGATAATCACCATGACGCCAATCATCAATGCCCTGGCGTCCAATTCCGGGCTGAGAAGGAGAGCAACCACTGTGATGGTTATGTAAGCAATACTCCCTGTAAGGTCATAAAAGTGTTCAGTCTTATTTATGAATGACGGGATAAAAACAATCCACTGTATGACAAAAGCCATGATGATTCCCAGTGCATATAATGGGAACCTGCCTGTTGTTGCGCTTCCCTGGCTGCCTGCCAATGCCAACCCTGCACCCACAAGGATAATAATCGGCAGCGCAAACCACGCACGCTTCGCTTCCTCATTCATTTCCAACTCCTTTGTATTGAAAGGGCCATTAATTCAATGGGCCCTGTTCGCGGTTTCCTGTCCCTTCGAAGCTATAAAATTACCGGCTGTCAAAAGGATAGATTCATTGTTGAATACGGATCAGGTATATATACATATTTCGATGTCTATTGTACAGTTCCGTTACATCATCAGTGTCGAATTGTTGTAATGCGAAATGTATTTTCCTGCAGCAAGGTAATTCCCCAAAACAAGCCCGGAAAACCCAGGCTGCAGTATTACTGGTGAATTCCGGAGATTAATTGTATTGAATATGAAACAACACCTTCTTAAGTATAGCTCCGGGTACAATTAATACAAAACTCGTAATCTGGAGATATTGATACATGGCCATACGTATCAGCCTCATAAAAAAGGTGCTCGAAAAACAATTTGAGGATTGGGAAGAAGGCACTATTGAAGAACAACGTGCCAGACAGGAGAAAGCCGTCCGGCTTTCCCGGCGGCTTCCTCTGGGAATTGAATACCAGCGTTTTCAAATTAACTCTATGCCTGCCGCCTGGTTCACCCCTTCTGAATACGATCCAGGTGCAATTCTGTACCTCCACGGCGGGGCCTATTCACTGGGTTCGATCAACACACATCGCGAACTGGTCGGACGTTTTGCAGAGGCGGTTAATAAGAAGATTCTTGTAATCGAATATCGCCTGGCGCCAGAAAATCCTTTTCCTGCAGCACTTGATGATGCCCTCACTGCGTATCGATGGCTCCTTGGTCAGAAAATTAATCCTGATCGGCTGTTCCTGTGCGGTGATTCTGCAGGAGGCGGGCTTGCCCTGGCAGCCTTGTTAGCCCTCCGGGATCGAAAAGAGATGCTTCCGGCCGGAGCTATTTGCCTTTCACCCTGGACCGACCTGACACTTAGTGGACCATCTTTAATAAAAAATGCTTCTTCTGATCCGATTCTCTCACGGGAACATCTGGTAAAAAAAGCAGCATGGTATACAGGCTCTGATACCCTTGAGAATCCCCTGATCTCTCCACTCTTCGGCGATTTTTCAAATCTCCCCCCATTACTCTTCCAGGTTGGGAACGATGAAATTCTGCTCGACGATTCGACACAGGCAGCTGAAGCTGCTCGAGCGGCAAGCGTCGATGTTACACTCCAGGTATTCGATGAAATGTTCCATGTCTTCCACATGGTTCCATTCCTGCCTGAAACAAAAAAAGCATTGGAAAATATTCATGTCTTCATCAAGCGAGTAGAGCAACCAGCCTCAACAGCAGAGGTCTGACAGCCGGATTACCAATCTTCTATCAAATCAGAATACCGTTACAACAAGGTATGAAACGACAAAAACACAAACCAGGCAAATCAGGCTGACACCAACCGCCAGTCCAATCCACTTCCACATACTGGATGAAGATTGGCGCATCCGCTCAGCGGTCTTCTCTAAAACAGTTTTCTCTGCAGTGGCTGTTGGTCTCGGCAATGACTCCACAGCTGCGAGCAGCATTAGCAGGTCGTCTACCCACCTCAGCACATCCTCAGCAGGCAGATCGAATTTGAATAATTTCGGATTTAGCGCTGAACTGAGAACAAGTTTTCCGGGCCTTAGGTACAAAGTTCGGGCAGTAAAATTCGCTGGCTGTCCAGTCAATGAGAGAATATTCTCTACAACACCTTCTTGAGCGAGAAGTTTTCTGATCCAATCCCTATCCAACCCTGTGATCCTGACACTCTCCAGATCAACATCCTTAATATCCAAAGCCTCTGAACCCACCAGGTCTGCAAGCCTGTTGTCCACTGTCTGGCTGAATGAAAAACGCGTATCCAATGAAGTGTCCAATTCAATTTCAAGAACAGGGCCGCGGTAGAAATAGATGCTGAGTGTCTTCCCTTTGTATTCACCATGATACTGGCGGAAGAAAAGCTGGTAGACTTTTCCCTCCAGCCCCAGAGGCTGAAATGCCATATCCAGCATTCTCTTCCGCCGGTTATAAATTGTATAAACGATGCCCCCTGCCCCCCCAAACAGAGTTCCCATATAGAGCACAAGTGACAGGATCAGAATCCATATCGGCATCTCCTGGCTTGTAACCAACCAGAGGGGAAGAAAAATGCAGACACAACTCAATATAACTACGAATCCAGCCGAAACCAGCCATATAACGCTCGATCTGACAAATCCACGCCCGATATCTTTCACAACGTCAGACATACCTGCCTCCATTACTGTTCTACAGTAGAATAGGACCTGCCGTCTCGTGAAATAACAAGTCATTGTATGATTTTCCTGCACGTGTGCCTGCCAGACCAGTATAGCGATGAATACTTTGTTATGCCATGATATTCTTGCGGTATGCTTTCTACTGTCACGAAACAGGTAGTTCAGGGTTATAACATGTGTGGCCAACAATCATTCGAATAATGGAGAAACAGTATGTCTGATGATCATTCCTTGAAGCAAAAGCGCAGAGAACAGTGGGCATGGTATTTATACGACTTTGGTAATTCTGCTTACGCTGCTGTAGTTCTTCTTGCAGTTTACTCGGTCTATTTCAAACAGGGCGTTGTTGCCGGTCCGGAAGGATCGGCCTTATGGGGCCTTTCCCTCACCATCGCAATGCTGGTTGTAGCAATCATTGCGCCCTTCCTTGGCACTCTTGCCGACTATTCACAAAAGAAAAAGAGCTTCCTGTTTGTAATGACCTCTATGGCAGTCCTATTCACATCGCTGCTGTTTTTTGTACAGAAAGGCGACATAATTCTGGGAATGGTTCTCTTCATCCTGGCGGAAATCGGCTATCGAAGTGGGCAGGTATTCTACAACTCTCTGCTGGTTGATGTTGCTGACCCTGATGAATTAGGACGTGTATCAGGAAACGGGTGGGCAATTGGATCCCTTGGTGGAATCCTCTGCCTTCTTGTAGTCCTGGCAATGATTCAATTGAATCCCGGGAATAATGTTGTCCTCCGCCTGACATTGGTATTCACAGCTATCTATTTCCTTGTTTTTGCTCTCCCGGCATTGTTCATCATCAAAGAAAAGAAACCCCCTGAAGAATCCCAGGGCAGTAACTATCTGAAAATTGCAGTAGATCGCCTGAAAATTACGATCAAATCTGTGCGAAATTTTAAGGAATTTATAAAATTCATGGTCGCACTCCTGATCTACAACGATGGCATCATTGCTGCTCTCGACTTTGCAGCCATCGTCGGAGCGGTATTGTTTGGGATTACAGATACCCAACTTATAATTTTTGTTATCATCGTGCAGGTAACCAATGTAATCGGATCCTATGTCTATGCTGTCATTGGAGAACGAGTTGGATATAAAAACAGCCTTGTCCAATCACTTCTTCTGATGATCGCCGCAATCGGTGCCATGATGTTCATCAATGGTCCTATTCCATTTTTTATCATCGGTGCTGCAGCCGGATTTGCCATGGCAGGTGTTCAATCAATCAGCCGCACACTCGTCAGCATCTTCGCCCCCAAGAGCAAGACTGCGGAGTTTTACGGATTCTTCGCTCTTGCAGGACGTACCTCCTCCATCATCGGCCCTGGTGTAATGGGTTTTGCTGCATCTGGAATATCAGCATGGCTGATGACCACACTGGTCAATGCCGGGCTGGTAACTGCCGGCAGTGAAACAGCCATAACCGTAACGGAGCAAATCGGGCATAGATTCGCCATTATCTCCATCGTAATATTCCTGTTAGTAGGTCTTATGCTGCTTCTGTTTGTCAACGAAAAAGAGGGAAAACTTGCAGCCGAACTTGCCGAAGCGGAGCTTAATGGAGAGCAAGTATGAAACCAATCCAGAAGATACCAGTCGAGGAACTTCAAAAACGCCGTCCTCTGCGACGTTTCATGCAGTGGCTTTCAAAAGCAGCTTTCCAGCTGCTGACCAATCTGGAAATTGAAGGCGAGGAAAATTTTCCACAAACAGGACCTCTGCTAATGGTCGGCAATCACTTCAGCATGGTTGATGTTGCCGCCTTTGTCCGGGCAGCCCCTTATCCCGTCGAGTTTATTGGCGGCGCAGTAGCAGCCAATGCACCCGCGCTGATGACGCTCATTCCCCGATTATGGGGAGTTTTGCCGGTGTTCCGCGGAACAGGATCACATTTTGCGCTGCGGGAAGCACAGAAAGTCCTCAAGAATAAAGGCGTCGTGGCTATCTTCCCCGAAGGGGGCAGTCATGCACGTCAACTCCGCCCTGCCCGTCCAGGAACAGCATTCCTGGCGGTCCATTCCAATGCGCGCATCCTTCCGGTTGGATTGATCGGAATGGACGAGGTTTTTGAACATCTTGCCCGTTTTAAGAAAGCCCGAATTCAAATCAGAATCGGCAAACCCTTCGGCCCCTTCAAGGTAACCGGTCGTGGACGGGAAAAACGGCGGCAGCTTGATGAAATCGGAGATAAAATCATGCATGAAATTGCCGCTCTCCTCCCGGAAGATAAGCACGGATACCTTTCTGATAACCCGGAGATCAGGGCCAAAGCCCTCGAATACCCCTGGGCAAACCAAATAGAAGGAAATGTTGCGGGAACAAATATACGCTGAGGAGAGAAATCTCCCCTGTTTCAGACTTTTCGAGGCATTTCCTCTTCAATCATAGTGATCTCTAACGTATCACTATCCAGCACGGCATAGCTGCTTGTCCCATTCAAGCCCAGAAATTCGCCGGGATTCAGCAGCATACATTTACCTGCTCTCTTATAAAAAGCGGTATGGTCATGACCATAGACAACCAGATCATATTCGCCGGCAGCCGCAAGCGCTCTGGCTGTATCCGGGTAATGCGTCATGGCTGTTTGCAAACCTTCTATTTGAATAGACGCCAACCTGCCGTACAGAAACATATGCTCATACATATCTACTGCACTCTTGAGTGCCAGAGCATCCCCATCATTATTACCAAGCACAATATGGACTGGTATTCTCAAGCCATTTCCTAATGCATGAACCATAAATGGTGAACACAGATCACCGCAATGCAGGAGAATATCGGCCTTGTTCAACTCAGGCAGGATTTCTTGCAAACGCCAAATCTGGTCATGTGTATCACTGATTACGGCTATTTTCATGGCTGGTCCTCATTTTATTAAGTTGTCTTCCCACTCTGAAATCCAAATATTAATATTCGCGCCCGTTATAGTTTTTACTATCTGCCAGCCTCATTATTTAGATTTGCTATTTTCTTTTGAAGCTCTTCTGTAATCTGATCCTCTCGAACTCGCCAGGACCAGTTGCCTTCCATACGGCCGGGATAGTTCATCCTCGCGGTGGTATGCAGGCTCAGGAAATCCTGAAGTGGTGCAAGAGACCATACAGCCCTGGAATGCCATACTGCGCGGATCATATCCCAGGGGATATCTTCTCCATTCACGCTCATGTATCTGCGTGCGAAATCCCTTTCATACTCAGGAGCCTTTTCATACCAGCCCTGAACGGTATCATTATCATGTGTGCCTGTGTATGCCACGCAGTTCTCCGGGTAATTATGAGGGAGAAATGGATGCGATTCATCGTCATCGAAGGCAAACTGGAGCACTTTCATTCCAGGCAGTGAGAAAGCATCACGGAGCTCGGTTACTTCAGGAGTTATCAAGCCCAGATCTTCCGCAATGATCGGCAGTCCTCCCAGGTTCTCACTCAACCTCGATAGAAGATCCTTTCCAGGCCCCTTCACCCACCTGCCTTTTACAGCAGTATCCTCTGATGCAGGAATCTCCCAATAGGCCTCAAAGCCTCGAAAGTGGTCCAGGCGTACAGTGTGGACCACATCAAGAGCAGCTTTCAACCGCTCTGTCCACCACTGGTAACCATGATCCCGCATAAAATCCCAGCGATACAAAGGATTTCCCCAGCGCTGGCCGGTAGGCGAGAAATAATCCGGGGGGACTCCTGCTACGTATTCAGGCTGCCCGTTCTTGGTCAGATAGAACATTTCCGGATGAGCCCAGACTTCAGCGCTGTCGTGAGCCACAAAAATGGGCAGGTCACCAATAAGTTTTATACCCTTTTTCTGTGCATATCTGCGCAGTTCGTTCCATTGTGAAAAGAAAAAATACTGAATAGCCTTCTGGATTTCTATCTCCGAGCTGTACGTTTTGATTGCTTCTGAAATCGCCAGTGGGTCTCTCAATGCGAGCGGTTTCTTCCAGGAATGCCAGGGTACCAGGCCATGCTCGGATTTTAGAACAGTGAAAAGAACAAAATCTTCAAGCCAGGATTTCTGAGCTCCACAGAAAAGTTCAAAATCCGCCTTTTCATTTTGTCCGGAATCCTGGAGAAAACAGAGAGCTGCCTTATGCAGCAGCGGCATTTTTGTTTCAATGACTCGTCCATAGTCAGTATAAGAAGGATTAAAATGAGAATTGGGGGTAAGGTCAGCCTTGTTAAGCAAACCCGCCTCGAACAGCAATTCTGGTGAAATCAAAAGTGGGTTCCCGGCAAAAGCCGAGAGGCATTGATAGGGAGAATCAGCATATCCGGTTGGCCCGAGCGGCAGGAACTGCCACAGCCGGCACCCACTTTCCTGCAGCCAGGCCAGCCATTCCATTGCTGCAGGACCCAAATCACCAATACCAAAAGGACCGGGCAGTGATGTGGGGTGTAAAAGAATCCCTCCCGCCCTTGAAAGCAACGTTTTTATCTGTTTTTCCATTAATTACCAGACCTGGATTCGATAATTCGGAGATAAAGATCACGGTATTGCTCTGCGGACCGTTTCCATGAAAAATCAGCAGACATGGCCCGTAGTTGAAGAGATTTCCACAAAGCCTGATCCCGGTAAACCTCAAAAGCTTGATATAGAGCCTGTTGAAGGGCCTCCGCAGAAAAATCCTTAAAGAGGAACCCCGTACCATTTTCCTCATCGGAGTACGGTGGAACCGAATCCTTAAGACCACCAGTCTTTCGCACAACCGGAATTCCACCATACCTCATCGCTATCAACTGTGCCAGGCCGCATGGCTCATACCGTGAGGGAACCAGGATCATATCACTTCCAGCGTAGATCCTGCTTGCGAGGCCCGCATCATATTTAAGAACGGCTTTAATCCTGTCTGGGTGTCGAGCAGCAAAATCCGCACAACGGCTTTCGATATGGTGATTTCCTGTACCAAGCAATACAAAAGACCAGCGCTGCATTTGATCCTGTTTTGCCAGCATTCCCTCCAGCGCATCCAGAGCGATATCTACACCCTTCTGAGTATCAAGGCGGGTTACCATCCCCAGCAGCGGAACAGAAACATCAGGATCCAGGTCCAACTCTTCCAGCAGTGCTTTCTTGCCCAGCTTTCGATCTTCCAAACTATCAGACGTAAAGTTAACCGCCAGATCACTGGCAGTTGCCGGATCCCAACTGGAAGGATCGATTCCATTTAGAATACCAGAAAGCGCATCAGCTCTTGCACTCAACAGTCCATCCAGCCCGCTGCCGTATTCCTTCGTCTGAATTTCAAGCGCATAGGTGGGGCTGACGGTGCTAACCCGGTCAGCAATCGCGATTCCCATAGGAAGTGGTATCTCTCGCGCCCAATCAGGGAGTGCTTCGCTTGCCACCGGGGGAATCTGAAATGCCCGTACTGCTGGCTCAGAACCGTTTCCCATATATGGAAGGTTGTGAATAGTCAATAAGGATCCTGTATTTCCAAGTTCTGCGTCCTCGGGATCGTCTCCATTTTGTTTAAGGGCAAGATATGAAACAGCAGCCGCAGTATGCCAATCATTGGCGTGCATCACATCCGGAACCCAGCCGGATTGACAAAAATAATTCACCACAGCTATTGAAAAAAATACAAAACGCTCACCCTCCAGCGGCTGTCCAGGATATACTTCCGGTGCCTGCTGCAGCGCAGGGCCATCTACGAGATATACGGGAATACCACCTACCACAGCACTGAATACATGTGCCTGAATCGTCTGATCCCCGCGCAAGACGTCCACTACCCCTGCTGGTTCTGCATTGATATCTCCCAGATCAATATGACTGTATCGCGGCATGAACAAGCGAATATCCAGACCCAGCTTGAGCAGTGCTTTCGGCAGTTCCAATGCCACATCAGCCAGACCACCAATTTTTGCCAACGGCCTGAATTCAGCAGAAAGAAAAGCTATTTTTGTCATTTTGAAAACCACTCCACCTGAAGATGGGGAAAAATCTTGTCCTTCTCCCACAGTTCTTCCTGAAGAACCATCACCGGACCAGTATCCAGGGAATTAATGAGATTGTGAAACCTGTCTACATGACTTCTGAATCGCTCTATTGCGTATTCTTTAGCCTGTCCTGTTGTCACAAGGAAAGGCCAATCAGAGGACTGAAGAAGTAGAAGCTCACGGGCAGCCTGGCGAAGCACAGCCTGATTCTGCTCGGAACCAGTGTTTTTCAACTGCACTGCAGAAGCCAACTTATCCTCCGCATCATGGATAACAGGCCACATCCACTGGGTATCTGCGTTATTCCAGACGAAATGTGTACCTCCGGCCCCCCATGATCCTTCCGGCAGATTCATCACTGTTTGTGGAGGATGCTCATCAATATATTTGGATGATGTTGTCAGTTCTACTACTTCAGAAGCAGACACGCGCTCGATTACTTTGCCAAGCCATTCAATACCTTCCAACCACCAATGGCCAAACAGCTCAGTATCGAAATTAGCTGATACTATCCCATAATCGCCATGCGCTTCCGCAAAGGATTTTACTTCCTCTTCTATCGACCAGGCGAAATGATCTGCGTGCTGCCCAACCTTGTATTCTGCCCAATCAGGATGATAGAGTTCTTTCTTCCCAAGATCAATTCTTGCTCCAGTAACACGCCAGTACTGCATCCCGGATACGCCATCTTTCTTGTGGAACTCGCGATAATCGTAATCTCCGGGATACCCCCAGTCAGCACTCCATACCTGCAGGCCGGTTCGATTATTCCTGCCGATTACGGATACCTCCGGTTTTCCAACATGATACGGCAGAAAAGTAGTCCCTGGCTCCACAATACTTTTCTCATCAAAAGGCACTGTATAGCGGCGTGTGACAGCACCATACGGGCCGATCGCCTCTCCGGCAGCAACACCAACTGGCAGTCCACCCTCTACAAGGTGTGTTTCAGAGAAAAAAAGTTTAAGGCCGTTCTGAGCCAGAAAGGTTTCAATACCCGGACGTTCCTTTCCATGATCATCAATATATCCCGGCCTGTATGCACATTCCGGAAGCCAGATTGCCTGTGGAGAACAACCAAAATGCCGTTGATACGCATCCACAGCCGTCCTGAGCTGCAGCTGAATGGATTCATCCCTGCCAAGCAGCGGCAGGTACCCATGCGTAGCTGCACAAGTGATAATTTCGATTACATCATCATTCTGTAGAGACCGGAAAACAGGAATAATATCTCCATGAAAGGAATCGACAAACAGATTTTTTTGATGCTGAAAAAAGTCCCGATAGAAACCTGCCAGGAATTCCAGCTGGCTGTCACCACTCCGCTGAAAACGGGGAATATCCTCTTCAGCGGCTTTGATTTTCTCATCGAGGTAGATCACCAGGTTTCGCCGTATGTCCTTATCTGCAAGTTGTTCAACCAGTATTGGTGTAAGACCGATCGTTAAAGCATGCCGGATTCCTCGATCTTTCGCCTTGATAAGCTGATCCAACAGAGGAATATATGTCTCAACTGCCGCCTCATGGATCCATTCCTCACCGTGCGGCCACCTTCCAGCCTGTCTCACATATGGAATATGAGAGTGAAGGACAAATGTAAATGCACCTGCATTGCTCATATTGTTCTCTCCTGATCCGATGAAACGATTTTAGCAGAAGCACTGCAGATAACAAAAGTATTTTGAGAATCTGCTCTGTCCATCATTATTTTTTACCTACAAACCAATCGATACAAAAAAAGCCGCCTTCTAACAGAAGACGGCTGTGGGGTCCAAGACAATAATGGAGTACGAAGTACTCACGATCGTTCGCGCTTCAGAATAACCCTCAGCTCCATGGCAAAGTTTTCGCCCGCCGCACCCAGAGAAGCCGTATAGGAAGGAAAGACATTCACCAGGTCCCACCCCTTCTCAGCAAAGGTATTCAGGATTTCATTGAGTCCTGTCAGACGGGTTCCATCTGAGAAATCAATACAGTAATCCCAGTAGACCTGCTCGCCATCTTCAACCTGATCGTAGAAAACCTGCAGGGCCCTGAATTCCCACTTTCCGGCTGCCTTGTGTTTTGTTTTCTTCTTCTTATCCCTGGGGAGAGGGGCAGTATCTTCCTGTGCTTCCACAGTTGAAGCAGCTTCTGATTCTTCCTCCGGCTCCGGTTCAGTTTTTACTTCAGCCAAAACCTCTTCGGATTCAGTTTCCTTTATCTCAGCCTTTTTCTTGGAGGCGTCCGGTTGTTTGCCTTCCTTCTCCTTGCTTTCCTTATCGGCGGAAAGAGATTCTGTCTCTTTCTGTTCACTTGCTTCCGCTTTTACTTCCTTCTTTACCTCAGACGCCTTTTTTTCTGGTTCTTTGCGGGTAAATAGAACGTCTAAACTTGTCCGTTTTCGAGCCATCGTGAAACCTCCTCGGCCAGCTTCAGGTAAGCCTCCGCCTGTGGATTCTCGGGTGCAAAGGTAAGAACAGACTCACCTTCGTGTGCAGCTTCAGCAATCCGGACTGTTCTTCCGATCTGAACGGGTAAAACCGGAAGCCCTGCGCCCTGCATGGCATGCAGAGCGTCCTGGTGATGAAGTAGACGTCCATCATAAAATGTAGGTAATACACCGATGGTCTCAATGTTGGGATTCAATTCTGAACGAACCTGGTCGAGCGTGTCCAGAAACAGCTGCATACCTCGAAGGTCTACTGATTGAGGCTGTGTAGGTAGAAGAACTCCATCCGCTGCAGTCAGGGCATTAATAGTCAACATGCCCAGGCTTGGTGGGCAGTCAATCAAGGCCACATCATAGTCAGATGAGACCTCTGTGAGTTTCTTTTTCAATACACTATCCCGGTTCATTCGAGAGACAAGACCAAGCTCTGTCACCGCCAGAGCGATATCCGCCGGGAGCAGATACAAATTGGAATCCAGAAACATAATCGCATCCTGGATTGCCAGTGTTCCGGGAACAGCCCCTCCTATGACCTCAGCGAGACTTTTATCCGCTGTATCGATGACTCCGCAAGAGCCGCTCAAACTGGCCTGTGGGTCTATGTCTACAAGCAAGACTCGCTTCTGGAAATCTTTTGCCAGGGCTACACCCAATGTATGTGTGGTTGCAGTTTTCCCAACCCCACCCTTATGATTTGCGATTGCAATTGTTCGCATGTACCACTTCTCCTGAATTATCGCACTTCTATCTATTTTATACGATCCATGATTTTTTATGAAACTTTTTCATATTCATTCGCTGCTGCGAGTGAACCGCCGGCAGGCAATATACACGAGACAGGTATTTCTAATTTGAGCGATCACGCTCATAGGAAGTGTAACTGCCATCATCTGTCGGCACCTCTCCACTGGGATCAACAACGTACACCCAGGTGCCTTCTTCAACCCAGTTGTACATCCAGCGCGCATCCACAGGTGCAAGGTTTACACATCCATGTGTGATCGGAGCGCCAAAGCTGTTGTGCCAGTATACGCCGTGTAAAGCCCGGCCTTCATCAAAATACATTACCCATGGTACATCTTCATAAAAATAATAGTCCGACCGGTCGGCTGTGAATGCTCCGCTCATATCATCCTTAATTTTCTTGACATACACCTGGAAAAGACCAGGCCTGGTCCATGAGCCGTTTGCACCGACTGAAACGAGTGTGGAAAAAACCATTTTTCCATTCTCATATGCAGCAAGTGTTTTTTCCACAAGATTAACCACAACCCACTTACTGCCTGTGACCCCTTCCGGTGGGACAGGGTCGGGCACTACCTCAGCGACACGATCACCTCGAACCCACTCATCCAGCCCAATCTCGATCCATTCATAATTCCCGGCAGTTTGTCTGTCATATACATTGACAAATTCATAGCGATATAGAGTCCGGCCGGTTTTAGGGCTGGCCTCACCGGGCTGTCGGTATACGGGAAGGGTATCAATACTCCATCCATAGGTATGATCCGGTGTGTCAGAGAGTGCAAACCCGTGAAACGTTGGTACTGCTATCCAGGCGCAGTCGCTGCCCCCTCGCACATATACTCCGGGGTCAACCATATAGATTGCCTGGTTATTTTGAATTGTACAATCCAGATATGAAACGAAAATGGATCCGGACGGAAAACGATTGATACTATTCCGGTTTCGCGCAGCATCGGATACAGAATCATAGAGCGCGGTACCATTACTTGCCAGTCGTTTATACAAACGTAAAAAATCATCTATTGCAAGATCGTAAGATATTGTGGGAAGAGGTCTCTGGGAAAGAATACCTGTTTGAGCCAGCTCTGCCAGGTCTGATGAGGGACCTGTTTCAGGACAAAATGATGGATACTCCATCTGCATCCTTGCGGTACAGAGCAAATTATCCCCCTCATCATATTCCGAATTAATGTCCTGGGCAGATACAACAGAGTAATCAGGTACTCCGGTCACTGCAATCACCAGTACCAGCCAGAACAAGTTTCGCCAAATCGTCTGTTTCCTGCGCATGAAAACCATACCTCTGAAAGTATACCTTATCCATCGGATTTCGAAGGGAATTTACTACCTGCTTAGTCTGACTCTAATAGTTAAGCTGGAACGAAATGCCGCAGGCTTATATCGTGTATTCTTAAAAATCAGGAGGGCATTCCGGCTGGCCAAGCTCTTCCCACAGGCATAATTCACTCTGCCCGGGTAATAAAACTTCGCTTGGATTCAGAGGCCTGCACTGCACACCATTTTCACAGTACCTGACCTCAAAGTGAACATGCGGTCCTCCGGAGTTGCCACTCGAGCCGCTCAATGCAACAACCTGTCCTGCTTCCACAATGTCCCCAACACTCACCAGATCCGCCAGGTTGTGAGCCAGGAGGAGCTGCCAGTTGTTGTTCTCTACTACAACCAGATAGCCATATAACTCATGATAGCCGGAAAATGTTACCTCACCGCCCATAGGCGTATAGACTGCATATCCCTCGCGTGAGCATTGAGCATAGTCAATTCCAGCATGAATAAATTCACCACGAACCTCTCCGAAGACACCGGAAATAACAGATTGATCTGACGGGGCAATACAACTGAATGAGGTTGGACCGCTATATCCGCTAACTTCAAACGCCAGTGGTTCTGGAACAATTCTAAGCTGTCGAGCCTCCCGGTTTACTGACTCTGGATCCAATTGGGCTGCGTGGCTTTCGTCTTCGAACGTTGAACCGGCCATCTCTGTGGTTACTTCCTTCTCAAGCGCAGTCCCACCATACCCGGCTTCCAGCATCCAACGGCATACTACAGCCCCACCATGGCTGTCCGGCTTTGTATCTTCTCCCGGCAAGCCATTGTTCAAGGAAAAATAGCCATAGTCGGAAAACAATCTGGACGTAGCTTTCTCACTGAGATCCTGATCTCCAATCGCAATAGCTTCAATCATCATTGGAGAGCCAGGATACACCTCATCCACACCTCTCAGCCATGCGGCAAAACCTGCCGTCCGCAATGCCTTGATAAGCTCCTGGATATCGGTTGTAATGACTTCCCCAGTTACTGTATCAATAAGGGAAATACCAACAGCCCCGCCACCGCTGAATGGGGTATCAGCCATCACATCCCGGTCATCGTAACTGCCGTGTATCAGGTTGGAACCCGTCAATTCGACATTTCCGGTAAAAAGCTGCTCAGCATACTCAAGCATACTCACGGTTCTGCTGTTGATTTGCCATCCATTTACTTCAACAATTTCATAATTGGAACCCGGGTCCAGACATCCCTCAGGGTCCTGATAAGATTCGTAGGATGGGGTTAGATCAACCGCTTCCACATTTTCCGCAGCAAGATCCTCCTGAGGCGCTGTGGATTCATCTTCCAGTACCATGTCAAGAACAGGTTCCGCCAGTTCAAGGACTTCTTCAGCCACTGCCATTGCTGCTTCTTGAGGAGTTGTTGCCGATACAGGCCGTACAAGGACTATCGCACAAATAATAAAGCCAATAAAGGCTGTGATCATCTTAATCAAAGCCGTCAGTAAAAAAGCTACAATACGAAAAAT
>Ga0272441_10002862_pt1 | contig 34244 bp, 33 predicted proteins | sample SSMProp6N_FD_193582 | JGI IMG/M metagenome (GOLD analysis project Ga0272441, IMG submission 193582) | Marine sediment archaeal communities from Little Sippewissett salt marsh, Falmouth, MA, United States - SSM-Prop-6N | ecosystem: Environmental > Aquatic > Marine > Wetlands > Sediment ... | reverse complement strand
AATGTCAACATGCAATTATTCACCATTCTTTGATTTATCAATGGGCGAGATTGTAACTTGTATAAGAAGACAAGAATATCCTAGAAGAAAAATAACACCGCAAAATTTCGACAAGACCCTTCTTGCTCCGTTTTTTAATCCACGAACAAGGCATTTATTTTTAGGTGATAATGGCGCTCGAAGTGTTGCTTTAGTAAAACAGCTTGGTTTTGCCTTAGCATTAAATCCATCGCTCAGAAGAGCTATGCAGGTTTCTTTTGAGGAAGTAGAATCGCATATGTTTAGTAATCAACAATTGATGAAGAAAATTGAATTGCTTTTTCTTTTAGAATACATCATTAATACGTCAGAAGGTCAAGATAATCCCTTTGCTATTAGGCAGGTGCCAAAGGAATTAATAGATGTCTTGTTGGGTGATGAAATATTAACTGCTTGGTTAACTTACTATTCAAAATATCGAGTGGAAGATAGATTATCATATACTATAGATAACATTGTGTCTCGATTTCATCATGACAGCCCTGAGGACATCGAAGCTTTGAGGAAGTATATTAGAGATAATATAATAGAGTCTTTAGAAGAAAGAGAAATTATTACTGCTGATGTAATAGATGATGTTCCTGACATAGAAGCAAGGTCTGCGGATGATAAGGAGCGAGCAGAATTACCAGATTTTGATACTTTAGGGCTAAATGTTAGAGATAGATTAGAACAGGGATTAAGGTCTGAAAATGAAAAAGAAAGGCAAGTTGCCTTTAATCTTTTAAGTAGTATGGCAACGGATGGATATGATTTAGATGAATTCAGGGATATTTTATTAACGAATTTAACAGTGGATAATCTTTCAGAAAGTGAACAAACGCTTGTGGTTGATTTAATGGAGGAATGGTCAGGTAGCAGAAAGTACAAGCCTAGAGGTGATTCTGATATTGCTTTTCAATTGGTTACACCTTTTATTTTTAATGCACCTGAAGGTAGTGTGAGGGCTAAAGCAGTAAAATATTTAATTGAAACAGATGATGATACATTCTTAGCAAATAGCGGAGCAAGCAGGCATACTCTTAGCCCAGAGACTGCTAGACAGCTTTTTGAAGCGAGAGCACAAGTATTTTCGTTTATAGATACTTTAACGAGGATAAAACTTTATAGAAAATGGATTGAATTTGGCATGTGGGATATAAATAATGCTTCAGAAGCTGTTGCAGAATTGCCATTGCCAGAGGATTTAGATAAGGTGCTGGAAGAAATTGGGAATTGGGAGGATAAAAGTACTCCATTTAGAAATATCTTAGAAGGTGTTCTGTTGAGTAAAGATGTTCAAGGCTATAGGAAGATTGAATCAGCAGAAATGTTAGCTGAGACTCCTGAAGGAAGAATAACATTATTAGAATATATCAGGGGAGAGGGGAGACAAGAGCTTGGAGAATATTATTTAGATGCTCTTGCCATTTTAGTAGAAAAAGAGGACACAAGAGAGACTGCTATTGCTTTATTAAACGAATTACCTCTTTCGCATTTTGAACAACAAGATACTTTTGTCCATGTTACTCATCATAGACTTCATGATAAATTATTAAAATTTCATTCTGCCCCAGAAATGGGAATTATGGCACATTGCATAGATTCACTATCAGCAGGTAGTCTGATAACATCTGCCTTGGAACAATACATGCAGATAAAACAGAGAATGCAGCAAGAGGCTCGGGAAAGAGAAGACAATGCTATGATGGCGAGAGTTGATAAGGCGAGGGCTATGTTAGAAGATTTAGAAGTTAATAATGAAGAGGGAATTGTTGTTTTATGGCGATACCGTTTAGGCGAACAACCTCTAGCGGAGACTGATTTATCCGATGATGAACCAGAACATGCTTCAGCTCAATTATTGCAGGAAATAAGAAGTACTTTTGGTATCGAAATAGTATCAAAGCCAAGAGAGACTTCTGAAGGTGTTCTTCAGTTTGCAGGTGTTAAATATAGTGATTCTAGAACAATGCTCGATTCAATTTCAGGAAGTAATGTTCTTGAAAGTCTTGCTGGTGATTTAAGGACATGGTTGTCTTTCATATTGCGTGAAGATGAATTAAGGCAAAAAAAGCAACTTTTACAGAAAGCTAATGAGACAGAAGTATCAGATGACGGTAGTGAAGTTGGCGGTATCGACTTTAATGCTAATTTGCTAGAAATGTATATTGAAGGTAAAAATAACTGGACTCCAACCATGATAAGGAAAGATTTAATAAATGAAATGAATGCAGATGGATATTATCCGATAATTATTAACATTTCTCCTGTTAGTGTTCCCCTACTGTTTGGAGTTAAAAGTTAAATAAAATAATGAATAATCGAGGACAATACTACTATTGATTAAAATTTTCCTTTACATTTCTGCATATTATTTCATAATTTATGAAAAGGAGGAAGACTACTAGCGGCTACATTAGTAGCCAAATATTTGAAGCGAGGGTCGTTTTAGTAACTCAAAACCGCTTTTAAACGGGCTCATACCCGTGGCGTCGAGAGTTCGAGTCTCTCCCTCGCCACCAATTACCACGATTTTTACTCTGGGGAAATTGGTGGCTGCACCCGATACTTTATAGTTTTAGATAAGAGGGTGCGCCAGCAGTTATGCGTCTATAAGGAGCATAACTTAGACGCAATGCCTTATCCCGCGACTGTTTCGAGCTAAGCTCGAGGAGCAGGGACTTCCACATAGAGACAATGCCTGGCCCCAGGAGCAAGAAAAGGTTCAAATGGCATCCGTTGACCATTTAGGCAACGGATGTTCCTCTTTAAGAAGCGAGCAGGGATTTCCACTATAAAGAGTGCGCCACCACATTTGGTTCCTATTAGTATTTCCGGCCTGTTTTGTAAGCTGGCGGGCGGTCATTTTTTCGCGTTTCAGCGGGGCATCCGGGCTCATTATTTAGCGCCTTTTCTCGACGGAAAAGAGAGCCTCCTAACAGCTCCATCTCAATTGTGGCTACGTAGCCACAATTGGTTATTTTCAGAAAAATTTAACCGCCTCATGCAGGCAGTTTTTCGATTCTTTTTCCCCGGATATGCCGCCTTTGAGAGACTCCTTTCCCTCACAAAATACAATTGACATATGATATATAAGTACTATATTAGATTTTGAATATACATTAGGGTTCCGTCCCCTATTAAAAAATAAAGAAAAGAGGTGAGTATGAACGATGCTGTGGGAACATTTTTTCTTAGCTGGGGATTCTGGATTTGGGGAATAGGGATTATTTCGGCTGTAGCCATAGCCTGGGCTCACGATGTCAACCAAAAACTGCACTACCTTTTGAGGCAAGTAGGAGGAAGAGCCCGAGAAGAGGGTAACAGATTTATTAAGGCTCACAATCCATCTGCGCAAAAAATAAACCTGGTTTCTAAATCCGTTTCCCCAATCGTGGGCATATGTATTATCGGAGCAGCGATACTCTTTATGCTTATAATTCCAGTATGGCTACGCAATCGGTAAGCGAGTTATTTTCCCCCGGAAATATAAAAGTGACCGTTGAGTCGTGCTTGACCTAGAGTAATCATCAGCCTACTTTAAAATGCTGACTTCAAAGCTACGTGCCGTATAATCAATGGACTAGACTTTGTGAGTTAATAGCTTGCGAAGGATTTTTGTTTAGGTATAATGACAAAAAAAAGGATGTATCAGAATGAGAAAGTTTATATTTTTTTCTATAATATTATTTTTTGCTTCAACCGCTTCTGCTGAGACGATAAAGCTCAAATCAGGAAAAGTTATTGAGGAAGTCGAGGTTCTTGAGAGGACCGACGATTATATCAAAGTTGACTTCCAGGGCGTTGAATTAATATTCTATAATGATGCCATTGATGTGGTCATGGAAGACGCAGAAATAGAGGTAGAAGAGATTGGAACAGAAGTTACAAGAAAGACTATTCATCCAGAAATATCTTTTGAAGCAGCAGAGATTAAGAATGCGGGTAATCTCAAAGATAGCTTAAAAAAATCAATAGACAGAATGGAATCTTCGGTTATTAAGCATATATTTTATGAAGGGGGAAATGAGATTGCTCGTCAAAAGACAGATATTCGCGGGAATATAATCGAACAGAGTGGTATAATTCCTGATGGTGTTGTTAAGGAATATTTTGAAAATGGACAAAAGAATCTGGAATTTAATTATGTAGATAATAGGCCTCATGGACCTGCAAAGGGTTATTATGAGAATGGAATTTTATATATGATTATGAATTATAAAGATGGAAAATTGGATGGAGAATCAAAGAAATACTATGAAAATGGAAAATTATTCCAGGAAGTCAATTATAAAGACTCTGAAACGCATGGTATTGACCGCAGGTATTATGAAGATGGGAATTTAATGGCAGAATTTGAATTTAAAAGCGGAAAAATGAATGGACCATCAAAGACGTATAATAAAAATGGTCTGCTGGAGCTTGAAATGAATTATAAAGATGGCAAGGCTGTACGCAGTAGAAGATACGATGAGAATGGAAATATTGTTTCAGAACGCAATTATGATAATTAAGTAATCAAAAAGAATAACTCTTGCTATCTCAGCATTAATAAATTTTCCTTTACATTTCTGCATCATGCTTTATGATTGATGAAAAGGAGGAAGACTACTAGCGGCTAATTAGTAGCCGAATATTTAAAGCGAGGGTCGTTTAAAGAACCTTCCCCGCAATCACCCGCCCGCCTGGAATCCCATTGTCCCTATACAATATCCTATACAAATACTATACAATATGGTATACTTTTGTTATGTTTAATCCGCAATATCGAATGACAAATTACTTTGTGAAGTGCTGCGAGAAAATCGCTTCCCAAGTTTTCTTTATCAAACGTGCTGCCATTACTCTGCCTTTACAAGTTAGGCTGGAAAGGGAATTTGTCAACCGCAGCGTTCATTCCTCCACCTGGATTGAAGGCAACAGGCTGTCTTTTGACCAAGTTGTTGCGCTGGCGGCTAACAAAAATGTGATCGCCCAGGAAGATCAAAAATTGGAAGTAAGCAACTGTATTAAGGCTATCCGGTGGCTGTTAAGGAGCAAAAATCAGAAATTAACAGAAAAACGAATCCTTAAGTTACATGAGATGATGACGAAAGGTTTGTTATCACAAAAAAATTGTGGAAAATACCGAAATATCCAAAATTATGTTGTTAATTCCAGAAATACCGTTGTTTTTACCCCGCCAGCTCCCGGAAAAGTTGCGCAGCGCATGTCCGAGCTTCTTCGTTGGATTAAAAAATCTCAAGAAGAACATCCGATTGTTATAAGTGCCATTTTCCACCATGAGTTTGTAACCATTCACCCTTTTGTTGACGGAAACGGACGCGTGGCCAGGGCAGCGTCTCAGTGGTTACTTTTTGAAAGAGGTTATGACCCCTTGCATACATTGAGCCTGGACGACTTCTTTGCAAAAGATAGAAGCCGATATTATCATATGATTCAACAAACCCGTGATATGGATGGCGATTATACCTATTGGATCGATTATGTTGCCGAAGGTTTATTGGATTCTGTTCAGAAAATATCCGACCGGCTAAAAATGGTCAGGCGCACTAAAGGCGTTGACAAAATAGCTTTGACACCAAAACAAGAAGAACTATTAAAGCTTCTTTCAGAGCATGGTATCATGGGTTCTTCTCAAATTTGTAAATTCATGAAAATAAACAGGGCTCGAGTCAATCAACTTATTGCACCTTTAGTCAGAACCGGCATTGTGATCAAGCAGGGAACAACGCGTGCGGTTAAGTACAGCTTAGCATGAAATAAGTGCCTCCTCCTATCTGGATTGTCATCTGGTGAACGGGGAGGGGCGGACTGTCATTTTTGCCCCTTGGGGATGGGCCTAAATGTTCATTATTTTATGCTTGTTCTCGACGGAAAAGAGCACATCGTAACGGCTCCATCTCAATTCTGGCTACGTAGCCACAATTGGTTGTTTTCAAAAAACATTTAGCCGCCTGATGCAGGCCGTTTTTTGATTCTTTTTCCACTGATAGGCCGCCCCGCGAAAGACACCCTGCCCCTCCACAAAATACAATTGACAGACAATATATTAGTACTATATTAACTTTTAAGTATATTAATTAGTCTCCGTGGACCTGCCCCGGAATTCCGCAGGGAGAAATTGGTTAATGCTTTATTTATATTTGGATGAAAGCGGTGATTTAGGTTTCGATTTTGTGAACAAAAAACCGTCGAAGGTTTTTACAATAGCTGTCCTGGTAATATACGGGATTGAAAGCAGAAAGCGTATAGCTAAAATGATTGAAAGAACTATTAGAAAAAAATTGAATCCTAAAAGAAAAAGAAAGAGATATGTACAGGAAATGAAAGGGATCGCAACGACTTTTGAAATCAAAAAATATTTTTATAGAAATATTAAAAAAGTAAAATTTGAAATTTACAGCATAACTTTAAATAAAAAACGTGTTTATTCTGAATTGATTGCTGATAAATCAAGAGTTTACAATTGGATTTCACGATTATTATTAGACAAGATTGATTTCTTAAAGGCAAAGAATAGAATAACTTTTGTTATTGACAAAAGTAAAAGCAAGCCGGAAATTGAAGAATTTAATGAATATGTACTAACTCAGCTAGAAGGAAGGATAGACCCCAAGACTCCTCTCAATATTGCTCATCAGGATTCGTGTCTTGATAAATGTTTAAATGCTGCCGATTTATTCGCTTGGGGGATTTTCAGGAAATACGAACGAAGAGATTTTAGATGGTTTGATGTATATAAGGACAAGGTTAAATTTGATACTCTCTATTTGCCATAAAAAAAGAGCGAGCCATTTGGGTTTAAGTGTTGAGATTTTAGCCAACCAGATGGAAGGGAACATCTCTAACAACCCAGAACGGACTTACCGCTCAGTACAAATATAACATTAGGTGTAGAAAAAAGCAAGAAATTTTGCAAGGCATTTTAACGCTTTTTTAAAATATATTCGTCGAACTTAGACGCAATGCCGATGAGCACATCATGCTTTGGAGAATTTAATAAAAGAAGGAATTGTAGGAGAATTTCCCACTATGGGTGGCCCGAATAGTTATAATTTTAGCCCAAAAGGAAGAAAATTTGTAGTTGACATAGGTTTTGTAGATAAATTCGCTGATAAAGATAAGTCATAGAAATAGTAAGTTAACTGCATCCATTTATACTAGAAATAAATTTGATTATAAACATAAATTTCCCTTTACATTCCCGCAGCATGCTTTATGATTGTTAAAAAGAAGAAGGCCAAGTAAAAATATAGGAGAAGTTTCATGACCAGCTGCCCCAATCAAAAAAAGAATATGGAAATATGCAACTGTACCTACAGCGGATGCTCTCACATGGGGATTTGCTGCGAGTGCATTCATTATCACAGGATAAAAGGCCAGCTGCCGGCATGTTACTTTTCAGCAGAAGCCGAAAAAACTTACGACCGCTCAATAGAGAATTTTGTGCGCCTTAACAAACAAACTTAATGTCAACATATATCAAACAAAATGCCCTCTCCATGAAAAATATTTTTATCCTTTTATTGCTATTGTGCCTTTTTGCAGGAAGCGCTTTTGGCGGTCTTATCGACGACTTCCGGCCCGCAGCATCCAGGGATTACGAAAAAATCAAAATCGTGGATGTGCTGAGTGCCGACTTAATCGAACTGGAAAACGGAGAAAAAATCAAGCTCATCGGCCTGAAGGCGCCGGTCCCGCCGCCTCCCAAAAAGATCGAAACGGACAAATACGGGTTTGTGATTGAGGATACGTCTCCTTTTATCTCCATGAACCAGAAGGCTTATGATTATGCCCATTCTCTTTTAAAAAATCAATTCGTAAAGATCGAATTCGATACCCAGAAAAAGAACGACCAATTCCAAACGCTCGGGTATGTCTTTTTGATCAAAGACAATACGTTTGTGAATGCGGAAATCTTAAGGCAGGGGTACGCTCGACTGCACATCCAAATCCCCAATACCAAGTATGCCGACACCTTAAGAGAAGCTTACAAGGAAGCCAAAAGAGAAAAAAGAGGGATTCAGGGAGAATAGGAACATGGCATGGCTCTTCATCAAGCTTGCACTTTTGGTTACGGCCCTTATTATGATTGCCTATTTTGGCTCAAAATGGTTTAACCGTTTTTAAAATCCCTTTTTGCCTTATGAAAATCATCCACAAAACAAAAGAAGCCATCAAAAGATATCGCCTTTTTAAGCACGGCGACAAGGTGCTCATCGGTGTTTCCGGCGGGCCTGATTCTGTGTGCCTGCTTTTTCTCCTCAACCACATCAAGCATGAGCTGGGCATTCGTCTGCATGCCGTTCATGTTAACCACAAATTAAGAAAAAGTGCCGACGCCGACGAGAAATTTGTCAAAGGACTTGCTTCTTCCCTGAATATTCCCTGCACGACAATTTCTCTCTCGAACCTTAAAAAGACAAAGGGGAGGTCGTCCCTTGAAGAAATGGCCCGGGAAGAACGATTGAGGAGCCTTATCCAAACAGCCAAAAAAATAAAAGCAGACACCATTGCCCTGGCGCATCACCAGAATGATTTGGCCGAAACCGTGCTCATGCGCATCATCCGCGGCTCCGGCCTTCTGGGCCTGCAGGGGATTGTGCCCAAAAGAAATATCGACGGGCTGTCCGTCATCCGGCCTTTGCTTGCCGTCAAAAGAGAGGACATCCTTTCTTTTCTTAAAGCAAAAAAAATCCCCTACCGGATGGATCCGACCAACCGGCAAACAAAATTTTTCAGGAATAAAATTCGCCTGGAATTAATGCCGCTCTTAAGAAAAAGCTATAACAAAAATATAGAGGAAATCCTCACCCAGCTTGCGGACACAAGCTTGCAGGATTATGATTACATCGAAAGCCAGGCGAAAAAATATTTCAAAAAGTGTGTTTCTCCTTCCCGTTCCAAAACCTGCCTGCGTCTGTCCCTTGCAAAATTCAGCAAACGGCACCTCAGCCTGCAAAGATTGATCATCCGGCTTGCGCTTTCTCAACTAAAAGGGAACACAAAAGGAATCGCGGCTGTCCATTTAAGAGAAATCGACGATCTGATCGCAAACCGCCCCAACCAATCCATCGTGCATCTTCCTTACAAAATCGCCGTTCAAAAAAACCGAAACTATATCATTTTCAGACAGTTAAGAAAAGCTTGATTTAATTCCGTCTTCGACTATAATGGATAGGTCTAATTAGTATAAATACTATATATATAAATTTATAAGTGAGGAATTCTATGCAGAAACCACGGAGACCCAATTTGCGAAAACCTCCTAAGGGCGGCCCGCAAAAGAACAAAAATAAACAACCCAATAACAATTGGCTTTGGCTTATTTTGGGTTTTATCACTTTGCTGATTCTCAGTTCTCAACCCAGCAGCATCAACGGAATCGGCAACCCCAATGAACTTTCCTACAGTGATTTTTATCAGATCCTGAACAATAACTTGCAGACGGGAAAGATCAAAAAGCTCATCCTCAAAGAAGACACCGAAAACATTCTGGAAGGGACTTTCAACGACGGAACTTCTTTTCACCTGCAAATTCCAAAGAATGATGAAGGAATCCTGGAGCTCATCAGAAGTAATGTAGACAATTTTTCCGTTAAACCTGCGCATTCTGTTTTTGCCCAGGTCTTGATGCACATTTTTCCCTGGATCATCCTTATTGCTATTTTCTGGTTCATTTCCCATCGAGGAAGCCAAATGGGAAACAAAATCTGGTCCTTTGGAAAATCCAGGGCACGCATGAGCAATAAGAACAGTGCCCAAGTCACTTTCCGCGATGTCGCCGGTGTTGATGAAGCCAAAGAAGAATTGCAGGAAGTGATTGAATTTTTAAAAGAGCCGAAAAAATTCCAGCGGCTGGGAGGAAAGATTCCCAAAGGTGTCCTCTTAGTCGGAAGGCCGGGAACAGGAAAAACACTTCTTGCCAAAGCGGTTGCCGGTGAGGCGGAAGTTCCATTCTTTTCATTAAGCGGTTCGGACTTTGTGGAAATGTTCGTCGGCGTGGGGGCATCGCGCGTAAGGGACCTTTTTGAACAGGCACGAAAAGCCGCCCGCATCTCGGCCAAAGGCGCCATTGTTTTTATTGATGAGATCGATGCGGTGGGGCGCCAAAGATTCGCCGGAATCGGCGGGGGCAATGATGAGCGCGAACAAACTTTAAATGCGCTTTTGGTGGAAATGGACGGATTCAATCCCCAAAGCGGTGTGATTATCATCGCGGCAACCAATCGGCCGGATACGCTTGACCCGGCCTTGCTGAGGCCCGGACGATTCGACAGGCAGATTGTTGTGACTCTTCCGGATATTTTAGGCAGAGAAGGAATCCTTAAAGTCCACACCAAAAATATCAAGCTCTCCGATGACGTGGATTTTAAAAAACTGGCTCAGCAAACTGTTTATTTTAGCGGAGCTGACCTGGCCAATGCCTGCAATGAGGCCGCGCTTTTGGCCGCCCGCAAAAATAAGGAAGCCGTCGAGATGGATGACTTCTTAGCGGCGATTGAGCGCGTTACCATGGGGCCGGAAAAAAAGAGCCGCACCATCTCCCGCAAAGAAAAGGAGATGACTGCCTACCATGAGGCCGGGCATGCCTTATTATCGCTGCTGATCGATGAGGTGGATAATTTTACAAAAGTTTCCATTATCCCCCGCGGGATGGCCGGAGGTTATACGCTGGCGCCTCCGACGGAAGATAAGCATTACCACAACAAAAAAGAACTGATGGGACGAATGACGGTTGCTTTAGGAGGAATGGTGGCCGAACAGCTTTATATGAACGATACCACCACGGGCGTTTCGGATGACCTCAAAAAAGTTACGCAAATCGCGCGGGCGATGGTCTGCGAATTCGGCATGAGTGAAAATTTAGGAACAATGGCCTTCGGCCAGAACGAACGGCAACCTTTTTTGGGGCGGGATTTGCTGGATCATCAAAAAGACTACAGCGAAGAAACCGCCAAAAACATCGACCTTGAGATACGAAACCTCGTCGATAAGGTCTATAACCGCGCAAGGCAGTTGTTGACGGACAACCGGGACAAATTGGATAAAATTGCACAAAGGTTAATCGAAAAAGAAATCATTGATATTGACGAGACGAATGTCCTTCTTGGCATGGCCGAAGAGAAGAAGGAAGAAACAAGCGAACAAGAACCCAACCATCAATAAATGAAGTCATGTGGGTGCGTTGAAATCACATAGCAGAAAAAAATATTCTATCCAAGCAAGAAATTTTTCCCTCAATCTGGGTCGAACGACCAAAATCATGGGGATTATCAACATCACTCCCGACTCCTTCAGCCACGACGGCTGTATCCGTCCTCATTCAAACTTTACAGACAAAGCGGTTTTGCTGGCCCGCAGGCTTATCAAAGAGGGAGCGGAGATCATCGATATCGGAGGCGAGTCCTCACGCCCGGGATCAAAAAGGATATCGGATCAAACAGAAATCAAAAGAGTTATTCCTGCCATAAAAAAATTAGCCCGTCGGCTAAAAGTTCCCATTTCTGTTGATACTTATAAAGCGACGGTTGCCCAACATGCCTTGGATGCAGGAGCCAGTATCATTAATAATATAAAAGGCGTTCAATCGGAAAAGGCACTTCTTAAGATGGTCAGAAATTACGGGGCTTGCATCGTTCTCATGCACATGAAGGGAACCCCCCGAACCATGCAAAAAAGAGTCCATTACTCGGATCTGATGAACGAAATTTTCGCCTCTTTGCAAAAATCCATAGAAAATTGCTTGGAATTTGGCATAAAATCAGATAGAATTATCATAGATCCTGGTATAGGTTTTGGAAAAACATTAGAGAATAATCTAGAGATCATTGATCGCCTGGATGAACTAAAAGCATTAAACCAGCCTATTCTCATAGGAACTTCCCGTAAGTCTTTTATCGGCAAAACGTTACAAAAGGATGTTGATAAGCGTCTCATGGGTAGTGTAGCCACTGTCTGTGCCAGTATCCTTAAAGGTGTTCATATCGTACGTGTCCATGATGTCAAACAAATGTTGGATATCGTAAAAATGTCGGATGCGATTATTAACCATTCTGCTTTAAAAAAAGAATGACAGAAATTATCATCACATCTATCAAATTTGTCCTTGAGATTTCCATTCTCTGGGCGGTTTTCTATCATGTCCTTGTGTTTTTTGAAGGAACCCGTTCCTTTCAGGTCTTGAAAGGAATCATTATTCTTGTTGTTGCTTTTTTTATATTTCAAATTATCAATTTTGATATCCTGAATTGGCTGATGACCAAATTTTTTGGTATTTCCATCATTGCGCTTCTTATTATTTTTCAGCAGGAAATCCGTCAAGGCCTCGCCAGGCTCGGGCAGCAGCATCTTTTCAATATTGAATTGGAAGAAGCTGAAATTGTCGCCTTAGTCGAAGAAATCACCTCTGCCATTTACAAACTGGCCAAGAGCAGCATCGGATGCATCATCGCCATTGAAAGAGAAACCAAGTTAAAAACATATATCGAAAGCGGCATCGCCGTAGACGGAAAAGTTTCATCGGAAATTTTACAAAGCATCTTTAATCCGAAATCTCCTTTGCATGATGGGGGCGTTATTATCCGAGGGGATCGTATCGTTGCGGCATCCTGCTTGTTTCCCTTATCAGACAATCCCAATTTCAGCAAGATCATCGGAACGCGCCATCGTGCCGCCTTGGGGCTGACGGAACAAACCGATGCGATTGTTATCATGGTTTCCGAAGAATCGTCTGAAATATCCATCGCATCCGAAGGGCGTTTTATCCCTGTGATCAATCGGGATCGTCTCATCAACATCTTAAAAAATCTCATTGTAGGTGAAAAGAAATGAAAAATTGGTTCACACACAATTTGGGGCTGAAATTGATCGCCTTAGGCCTTGCGATCATCACATGGATTTATGTTAATGGAGAATTGCTGAAATAAGGGATAAGAGGTACGGGAGAAGGAATCTTTTATGCCAAAATTAGGTGTCAATATCGACCATGTGGCGACCTTACGACAAGCCAGAGGCGAATGGGAACCCGACGTGCTTTACGCGGTTAAAATCTGCGAAAAGGCCGGAGCCGACAGCATCGTTTGCCATCTCAGGGAAGATCGACGACATATCAATGATAAAGACGTGCGCCAAATCCGCAAAATGGTCAAAACCCGCATGAATCTAGAGATGTCCATCAATGAGTCCATCGTCAAGATTGCCTGCCGCATCAAGCCTGACCAGGCGACACTCGTTCCCGAAAAACGACAAGAGCTCACCACCGAAGGCGGGCTGAATGTGGTCAAGTATTTCAAGCGCATCAAGAAGGCAGCCCAACAACTGCAGCAAAAAGGCATTGTGGTCAATTTATTCATTGATCCCGTTAAAAAACAAATTGATGCCTCCAAGGACTCAGGGGCCGCCATGATCGAGCTGCATACGGGGCGTTATGCGCGGGCCACAACCCAACAAGCGCGGTTAAAAGAATTAAAAAAGATCAAAGCCATGACCCGATATGCGCAGCATATCGGACTCATTGTGAATGCCGGCCATGGGCTTAAATACGACAATACAAAAGCCATTGCAAAAATCAAAGGTATCGAAGAGTTGAACATCGGGCACTCCATTATCGCCAATTCTGTTTTTATGGGTCTCGCTAATGCGGTTCGTGAAATGAAGAAACTTTGTAAAGGATAAAGCATGATCATCGGAACCGGAATTGATATTATCGAAATTTCTCGTATAGAAAAAGCCATCAAGAAGTGGGGGGACGGCTTTCTGAACCATGTTTTCTGTGACGAAGAAATCGAATACGCCAGACAAAACAAGTTTCCCATGCAGCATTTTGCCGCTCGATTTGCCGCGAAAGAAGCCGTTTTTAAAGCCATTGGGGACGATCCTAACATCAACTGGAAAGACATCAAAATTTTAAACGACAAACATGGCCGTCCCACGGTAATATACAACAACAAAAAATTCAAAAACAAAATCGTTATTTCTTTATCCCATAGCAAAAAATATGCAGTTGCCAACGCCATTATCACGACGGAATAAAAAAGCTCACAAGAATACTTACGGCCATGATCTTATCCTGGCTGGTTCCCCGAGTATGCTGGGAGCTTCTGCCTTATGCGGGCTATCGGCCATGCGCTCGGGTGCCGGCCTTGTCACCATTGGAGTTCCTCAAAGCTGCAATCTGACTTTACAGAAAAAAATTTCGCCGGTTATCATGACAAAACCTCTTAAAGAGACAAAAGAGAGGACATTGTCTTTTTCTGCCTACCAACAAATTAAAGATATCCTTCCTCAATACGATGCTATTGCCATCGGGCCGGGATTGTCACAGAATACCTCAACAAAAAGATTGATCCTTAAGGTGATCGAAAACGCACAAAAACCCTTGGTCATCGACGCTGATGCACTCAATGCATTATCGGGAAATTACAAAGTTTTAAAAGTGACTAAAACGCCAAAAATTTTAACTCCCCATCCGGGAGAAATGGCCCGGCTCACTCATCTTAAGAAAAAAACCATTGAAGAAAACAGGACAAAGGCGGCTCAAGATTTTGCAAAAAAAACAGGATGCATCGTTCTTCTGAAAGGGTATCGAACGGTTGTTGCATCTTCCGGTGGCAAAATTTATATCAATAAAACCGGAAACCCCGGGATGGCAACCGCCGGAAGCGGAGATGTTTTAACCGGCATGATCGTTGCTTTCTTAGGGCAGGGTATCGAACCTTTTGAAGCGGCCAAAGGAGCTGCCTATCTGCACGGGAAAGCCGCTGATCTGGCCGTTAAAAAAATCGCTCGTGCCTCTTTGATCGCAACCGATATCATCGATCATATTCCCAAAGCGTTGCAAAGACACATGACACAAGACACATGACACAAGACGCAAGCCAAAAACTAATTTCCCCCAATAACGAAAAAAGAATCCTTCTGCACTGCTGCTGCGCACCCTGTTCCGGCGCCATTATCGAAAAGATGCTTGATTCCAATCTGCAGCCGACAATCCTTTTTTATAATCCCAACATCCATCCTCAAGAAGAGTACGAAAGAAGAAAAGAGACCGTCGCCTCTTTCGCAGAAAAAAAAGGCATTGCTTTTTTCGACCTTGATTATGACCCTGAAAATTGGTTTGAAAGAGTCAAAGGTTTCGAACAGGAACCCGAAAGGGGAAAACGCTGCTTTTTATGTTTCGACATGCGGCTTGAGCGGACAGCCCTCTTTGCCCATGAAAACGGATTTAAAGTCTTTGCAACAACCTTGGGGCTTTCCCGATGGAAAGACATCAAACAAGTCAATACCTGCGGATTGCGGGCCGCATCAAACTTCCCTGATCTTACTTTTTGGGGCCATAACTGGCGATTAAAGGGAGGATCTCAAAAAATGTACGAAATAGCCAAGAAAGAACACCTTTACAAACAAAAATACTGCGGCTGTCAATATTCCCTTGAAAGTCGAAACAAAGAACGTCTGCAAAAAGGGCAAGCGCCTATTTCTGATAACCCCGAATACTATTAAATCCGCTCTTCTTTTTAAATTTTCCCATTTTTTCAAATATATCCATATAATGTAGCAATCCATAAATGGCAATGCTATACTAATACGAATCTGTAGCAGTCTAATAATATTAATACAAATAGGAATCTTTATTATATGAAAATTGAATTCATTGACCTCAAGCAACAATACCAGGCCTATAAAGATGAGATTGACCAACAGATGCAGGAAGTCATAACCAATGCCTCTTTTATCATGGGAAAACAAATCGGCCTTCTGGAGGAAAATTTAGCCGCCTTTGTGGGAGTCAACCATTGCATCAGTTGTGCCTCGGGAACAGATGCGCTTCTGCTTGCTTTGATGAGCTATGGCCTGAAAGCAGACGATGAAATCGTCACAACAGCGTTTTCCTTTATTGCAACAAGCGAAATCATCTCTTTTTTAGGAGCTAACCCTGTGTTTGTTGATATTGACCCAGAGACGTTCAATATCGATCCCCAAAAAATTGAAGCAGTCATCACACCTAAGACAAAAGGCATTATTGTCGCGGATTTATTCGGTCAATGTGCAGATTATGATGCAATCGAGACAATCGCTAAAGAAAAAAATTTATTCGTGATTGAAGATGCGGCCCAAAGCTTTGGAGCCAAATATCAAGAAAAAGAAGCCTGTTCACTAACGGAAATTGGATGCACGTCTTTTTTCCCGGCTAAACCTTTGGGTTGCTTTGGGGATGGAGGAGCCGTTTTTACCAATGATGATGCAAAGGCAGAACTCATGAAATCTTTTCGAACCCATGGCAGCGGCAGCCAGAAATACGAGCATACACGCATCGGCCTTAATGCCCGGCTGGATACGCTTCAGGCCGCCATTCTTTTAGTCAAACTCAAACACTTTCCCCAAGAAATCATCAATCGAAATAAAGCCGCAGAATATTATGACCAAAATCTCTGTCGTGAAGTTATAACGCCCAAGATTCGTCATGGAAATCTCTCTGTTTACGGGCAATATGTCATTAAGGTCGAAAAGAGGGAGGAACTGCAGAAAACCTTAAAAGAAAAAGGAATCCCCACAGCGATTCACTATCCCAAGGCTTTGCATCTTCAGCCTGCTTTTTCTTATTTGGGATACAAGGAAGGCGATTTTCCCATTGCAGAGTCCGTATGCAATAAGGTGTTGGCGCTTCCCATGCATCCATTCTTGACTGAGGCTGTGCAGAATGAAATAGTGACGGCAATAAATAGTTTTTATGAAAGATAACGGATGATGACAAACAAAGGATTCTGGATTCAGGAATATGGATTAAAAAGCATGGATTACGGATTATGGAGTATGGATTATAAACGTACATTAAGAAAAACAATTCAAAAATTAGATATAATTTATAATCCTTAATCCTCTAGTCCATAATCCTTAAGATAAGAATTAAACCATATGCATTGGAAAAACCTGAAAGTTTGGCAGGAGGCACACAATTTAACGCTGGTTATTTATAAAATAACGACCTGTTTCCCCAGCGATGAAAAATATGTATTAGTCAGTCAATTACGGCGTTCGGCTATTTCAATTTCTGCAAATATCGTTGAAGGACAAGCACGAAATACAACTAAGGAATATATTAATTTTCTATATAATGCTCGTGGTTCATTGGAAGAAACACGTTATCATTTATTGTTAGCAAGAGATCTTAAGTATTTAGAACACAAGCAATACGCCCATCTCGAACAACAATGCGAGAATATTAGCAAAATGCTTAACGGATTAATTAAAAGTTTAAAACAAAAACAACTTAATCCATAATCCTTTAATCCTTAATCCTTTTAATTGAGGTGTTATCATGAAACTGATTATACAAATTCCTTGTCTTAATGAAGAAGAGAGCCTTCCGAAAACGCTCAATGATCTTCCAAAACAAATCGAAGGTGTTGATGTGATCGAAACCCTGGTTGTTGATGACGGAAGCACCGATCGGACATCCGAGGTGGCCAGAGAATGCGGCGTCCATCATGTCATCCGTTTGACCAAAAAGAAAGGCCTTGCCAAAGTTTTTCATGCCGGGCTTGATGCGGCCCTAAAAAGAGGAGCGGATATCATCGTCAATACGGATGCCGACGGCCAATACAAAGGAGAGGATATTCCCCGCTTGGTCAAGCCCATTGTCGAAGGAAAAGCCGATATCGTGATCGGAAACCGCAACATTGAAAATATCCAGGAATTCTCATGGATCAAAAAACGCCTTCAGAGATTGGGTAGTTTTGTCGTACGCCAGCTTGCAGCCTCGGATGTTGATGATGCAACGACAGGCTTCAGGGCTTACAGCAGAGAGGCTGCACTTAGAATAAATATCATTTCAGAATATACATATACCTTAGAAACCATCATCCAGGCTGAAAATAAAGCCCTTGCCATAGAAAACATAGTCGTGGACACAAATAAAGTCACGCGAAAATCAAGGCTCATTACAAGTATCTACAACTATATCAAAAGGTCCGTGGTTACGATCATCCGCGTGTACTCGATGTTCAACCCTCTGCGGCTGTTCCTGAATTTGGGAACCGTTTCTCTTTGTATCGGGACTCTGATTGCCAGCCGTTTTCTTTTTGCTTATCTCATGGGAAACACGGGCGGCAAAATTCAGTCTTTGATCTTGGCGGCCATATTCATTATCACAGGATTCATGCTGCTCATCATCGGGCTTGTTTCCGATTTGATTTCGGCCAACCGCAGACTCATTGAGGATATCCTCCTGCGCGTTAAAAAAATAGAGTTGAAGCACAAAGAGAATTAACAGAATTATTCTTGTTGAAATACACATGCCAAAAGAAATCACAATGATCAGTACACTTCCGCCCATCATCGGCTTAAGTCCTTACACAAAGGCTTTGGTCCAGGAGCTCTCCCAAAAAATCAAGGTTCATTTTTTGGGATTCAATCATATTTATCCAAAATTTTTATATCCCGGCAAGCTGAGGGATGAACAATCCATCCCCTTGGAAGAAGAGGAAAACCTTAAGATCAGAAACAAACTGGATTGGTTCAATCCCTTTGGATGGATTTATGAGGCATTCCAAATACAAACAGACATTATCCATGCGCAATGGTGGAGTTATCCTTTGGCTTTTGTTTATATGACGATTCTCGGCATCAATAAATTTCGCGGAAAAAAGATCCTCCTGACCATCCACAATGTTATCCCTCATGAAAAAAGTTTTTTCAAAATCCTTCTGAACAAATCCATTTTTTTTCTCGGGGATGAATACATCGTACACACGCAAAAAAATAAAGAAGACCTTAAAAAATATGTTAAAGGCAAAAAGATTCATATTATTCCTCACGGAATTTTGGAAAACCCTTTAAAGGGCATCTCTCGGCAAAACGCACGAGAACAATTGGGGATCGATCAAAATGCTCAAATTCTTTTATGCTTTGGGCACATCAGAGATTATAAGGGGCTTGACGTGGCCCTTGAGGCCTTATCGCTGATTAATAATCCAAATATCAAGATGCTGATCGCCGGCAAATGCTGGGAAGACTGGAGCAAATACGAAAACCTGATGGAGCAATATGGAATAAAAGACAGGGTAATCCTTAAGCTGGGCTTTATTGCAACCGATGAGATCGAGCCAATATTTATGGCATCAGATCTTATTTTATTACCATATAAACATTTCGATGCTCAGAGTGGGGTAGGAGCACTGGTTCTTCCATTTGGGATACCAATGATCGTATCAAATACGGGAGGGTTACCTGATTATGTCAAAAATGACCTCTGTATCGTTGAACCCGGCAATGCAAAACAACTCGCTCAGAATATCAAGAAAATACTTAATAATACGGATATATATACTATACTAAAAAAGGACATTGAAGAGACAAGAAGAGGACTTAGCTGGAAAAAAATAGCGGAAAAAACCATAGAATTTTACACTTATTAAAGATTATGAATGAAATAATTATCAAACCAAACAAGACTGCAAAAAGGTTTTGGAAAGAACTCTGGGATTACAGGGAATTGTTTCTTTTTTTAGCGTGGAGGGATTTTTTGGTCAGATATAAGCAAACCGCAATTGGTGTTGCATGGAGCGTACTTAGACCCGTTCTTACTATGATGGTTTTTACTGTCGTTTTTAGCAGAATCGCCAAGCTTCCGTCAGGCAGCAATGCTCCTTACTCAGTGATGATCTATTCCGCTTTGCTTCCTTGGCAATTTTTTAGCAACACTTTGAATTTCGGATCGAACTCGCTCATTATAAGCAAAAACCTTGTTTCAAAAATTTACTTTCCTAGGATCATAATTCCCAGTACCACCTTGATCGTCAGTTTTATTGATTTCTTAATTTCATTTATAATATTATTATGTCTGATGATCTGGTTTCATTTCTTGCCAACATGGAAGATAATTGTGTTGCCCTTACTTCTTCTACTAGCTGCAATTCTATCTTTGGGGATTACTTTTTTTGTTTCTGCATTGAATGTAAAATACAGAGATTTTCGCTATATTATTCCATTTATTATACAGTTCGGCCTCTATATATCACCCGTTGGTTTTAATAGCAATGTCGTTCCGGAGAAATGGAGATTATTGTATTCGCTGAATCCAATGGTCGGAGTGATCGATGGTTTCAGATGGGCTCTTCTAGGAAGCGATGTCCAAATATACCTCCCTGGATTTATTATTTCAATTTGTTTAACAATTTTTTTGTTTATTTTTGGAGCCAGATTCTTTCTTCGATTTGAAGATGAATTTGCCGATATTATATGAGCTATATTATCAAGATTGAAAATTTGGGAAAAAAATACATTATTGGGCATCAGAAACGCCAGTCTTATCAAACCCTAAGTGATACTATGGCACACATCGGTCGAGGGATATGGCAGAGAGTCTGTCATCCTCTGTCAGAAAATCGTGAATCTATCGATTTGGAAGAATTCTGGGCATTAAAAAATATCAATCTTGACGTTAAACAAGGAGATAGAATAGGAATCATTGGCCGTAATGGAGCAGGCAAATCAACTCTTCTTAAAATCCTAAGCCGCATAACAAGACCTACATCGGGATCGGCCCACATCAAAGGGAGAGTAGCAAGTTTACTCGAAGTTGGGACTGGTTTTCATCCAGAGCTTACTGGTCGTGAAAATATATATTTGAATGGTGCGGTCTTAGGAATGAGAAAATTTGAAATCGATAAAAAATTTGATGAGATTGTTGCATTTGCTGAAATAGAAAAATTCCTCGATACACCAGTTAAGAGATATTCCAGCGGTATGTATGTTCGCCTGGCTTTTGCTGTTGCAGCTCATTTAGAACCAGAAATTTTGCTTGTTGACGAAGTTCTGGCTGTGGGAGATTTACAGTTTCAAAAGAAATGTCTGGGCAAAATGCAAGATGTCAGCAGAGAAGGAAGGACTGTTTTATTTGTAAGCCATAATATGGGTGTAATTTCCGATTTATGCTCTAAAGTGATTCTTTTAAAAAACGGAGAACTTAGTTGCTCAGGAGGCACAAAAGAAATCATTTCTAATTATTTACTAGAAACCCCAGACAGCAAATCACAAACTATAGATGCCCGAGATCTCACAAAACCCGTAAAAATAACCTCCGTAGAGATACAAGGAGAAACCTCAGCGTCTTACTTCGCATACAAAGAAATCTTGACTATCAAGATTTGCATTCGCTCTCAAGAAAGCAAAGACATCATTATTGGTGTAGGTATTCGAGATCTCGAAGGAAAACAAATATTGCATTTTTCAAACTTTGATAGCAAGGTGGAACTCTCTCTTTCAGAAGGAATGAATAATTATGAACTCCAGTTTAAAAATATTCTAAATGATGGAGATTATTTTATTACCGTCTGGTTGGGGAATAGCTTATGCAAACAACTTGACTATGAGCAAAATTGCATGAGATTTAGAGTCGACAACTCCATGCTGGGAAAATCTCTACTTAAAGGCAAGATCCTCCACCCGTGCCATTGGAAAAAAACATAAAAGGGAGAACGCATGTTTGATATAAAAAAGTTTTTGTTTCGAAATAAAAAAGATCAAACCAAATCTTTTTACTCAATTTCTCAAACTTGTCAAATTCCTAAACTTGATATTATTTTTGAAAATTTCTTTGGAAAGATTAATGACGGCTGTTTTGTTGAAGTTGGAGCTTATGATGGAGAATATACCAGCAATACATGCGGTTTGGCTGATATTGGCTGGAAAGGATACTACATAGAGCCAGTACCAGAATATTATAAAAAATGCAAAAAAAGACATGAGAATAATGATGTTGTCGTCTCTAATCACGCAATTGGAGCCGAAAACAAAGATATTGAAATCAATTCGGGTGGCCCGCTTTCAACAATACGTGATGATATTCAAGTTCTCTTTCAATCTTTAAGTTGGGCCAGGAGCTGTTTTGACAACACCACCAAGATCCCAATCAAAATGGTAACTTTAGAACAATATCTCAATGAACATAACGTGCCCCAAAACTTTGAATTATTGAACATTGACGTTGAGGGTTTTGAGTGGGAAGTTTTACAAAATTTTGAAATACAAAAATGGAAACCTCAAATGGTAATCATTGAGCTTCATGACTCCAATCCTGATTATAAAATTATCAAGAATCAATGTTTGAATCTAGTTAATTATTTTCAGCTACATAACTATAAGATAGTATTCAAAGACTTATCTAATACAGTTTATGTAACAGAAGACCTTTACTACCAACAAAAATAAACACATGGAAAATTTGAAAATTGAACGATACGGATATTTCTTAATTTGGGGACATGGAATACAGCTTGTCGAAGATATTTTGAATATCTTAAGATCCCATAAAAACATTGAAATTCTAAGAATTCAAGAGCATATTCCGAAAAACATAGCTAACTTTGTTAGAACTGTTTACTCCTATGATTATGCGCCATTTCACCACTTAAAATCAAAGACAAAATATTTATTAAATACTCCCAATAAAGTGCTATTGATCTTTATTAAAAACAAAAACGCACAAGAACGTTTTTTTGGAGAAAACGATTTCCGTCACCTTGAATGCGAATACATCAAATCAATCAAAGAAGAAATCCGCAACAAATATAATCCTAGAAAAGATGGCAAGCGCACAGAAAACCATGTGATCCACGCATCGGATAATGAGTCTCAAGTAGACTTTATCCTTAAAAAAATCGGTATCAAAGAAGGCATTCGACTTTTTGCACAAAATAAAGAAGCCCTCGTTCCCATGCCATACTACCTGCCTCCCTTAAAAAAATTCACGATAAAAGAAGTTAACATAGAAAATATTCTTTGCAAAATACTCTATGGAACAAAAAACAAATTCCACAAAAGGCTTCTTCCAGTTGAAGAGACGCCTCATTACAGATTTTTGAAGGGAGAGCTGGCTGGTTATATCGAATATCTAAAGACTTTCTTATACGGACCCTTGAGTTGCGATTACTATCCTCAACGGTTGTCCGCTTTGTGCGAGGATTTCAAATACTTAGAGTCTCCTTATGAAACCGACTACATTATAACCAAAAAAATGGGAAATAATAGATATGTAATATTGGATGGTGTCCATCGCGCAAGCATACTTAAATTGAAAGAAGTAAACCATTTTCCAATACTCATCTCATGAATGACCACAACAAGCTAAATCTAAATGAATTTTTCTATAACTTGAAGGATGAAGTCTACATTGTAGCAAAGCTATCCGAAAATTTTCCAGATTACCATGCTGGCGATGATATAGACATCTTTTGCTACAGCTTAAAAAAAGTAGCAACACAAATCCTGGGACTGGGGAACAAGCTTACAAAAAAGGGCTATATCGTTAAAGTTACCAAAAGATTAAATCAATATTATATCGATTTTTACTTCAATGATTCCCTTGAATTCCGATTTGATCTTTACCAAAAATTTCCAGAATATAAAAAAATCAACATAAAAGAAGCTCTTTTTTACAGCATAATAGAGAATGCGACATCCGTAACCCACTATCACAAAGGCAATCCCTATCCTCTTTTTATCCCTTCACAAATTGATGATTTGTTGTTGCGCTACATTGAGTATATTGAATGGTATGAAACGAGACCGGATAAAATAAAGCATGCGGACTATATTTCAAAAAAAATTAAGTCAGATGAAACAAGAATTAATATCCTTGATAAATTACATGCCTATACAGATATTCCAGAATTCAACTATGAAAGAAAACCATCAAAATTTTCAAAGCGGTATTTATTTCGATCCATTCGCTTCAGGATAAAATCCGTTTTGAAATCTATATTGCATGTATTGCCGCATGAGATACAGAAAGCTTTAATTGCATTTTATAAATTTCTCTTAAAAGTTAAAAAAAGATAAATTCAATATGATTATTATGAAATTGCAAGGCGGCTTGGGCAACCAGATGTTTCAATATGCCGCTGGTCGAAGCTTTTCCATCAAACTAGACGTTGAACTCAAATTAGATATCTCCCAACTAGGGAATTGCAGCGCGCCAAGAGAATACGGACTGTCAGTCTTTAATACAAGAGCGATCTTTGCAACAAAAGATGAGGTTGATTCTTTGGCAAAAGACAATGAAAACATTCTAAAAAAAATTAGACGCAAACTATTGAGAAAACCAAAAAATAAACCAGCATCCTATATTAAGGAGGATTCCGGAAACTTCTTTAATCCAAATACCTTCAAACCTAAAGATAGTGTTTATCTTGACGGATACTGGCAAAGTGAGAAATATTTCAAAGATATTTCAATCACCATTGCAAACGAATTCACCTTCAAAAATAATTTAGATGACAAAAATATAAAGTTGTCGCATGAAATAGCTTCTTCTGATTCGGTTTCCATACACATAAGAAGAGGCGATTATGTTTCTAATGCCAGATTTTTTAAGAAGCACGGGTTATGCAGTTTGGATTATTACAGGAAAAGTGTCGACCATATAAAACGACATGTTAAAAATCCCGTTTTTTATATATTCTCAGATGACCCTGATTGGACAAAAAATAACATGCGAATGAATGATCCTTGTTATTTTGTAACTAACAACATTGGTAGAAGCACATACTATGTAGACATGCAATTGATGAGCCTATGCAAACACAACATCATTGCCAATAGCAGTTTCAGTTGGTGGGCAGCATGGCTAAACAAAAGTCAGAATAAAATGATTATTGCGCCCAGGCAGTGGTTTAGCAGGGAACTTTCACAAGAAGAAATGGATTCCATCATACCTAGAAATTGGATAAAAATATGAATAGAAGTGGACAGAATCCAAAAGTCACTGTTTTAATGTCTGCGTATAATGCTGAAGAATACATTAATGAAGCGATTGACAGTATTTTACATCAAACCTTTGCTGATTTTGAATTCCTAATAATCAATGATGATTCAACTGACTCCACACAAAAGATTATATCGTCTTATAGTGATCCTCGCATTCGCTTAATTGTTAATGAAAAAAATATTGGAATGACCTTATCATTCAACAAAGGGCTTGAACTCGCAAAAGGTGAATATATAGCCCGAATGGACGCCGATGATGTTAGTTTACCCAAAAGGCTAGAAGTCCAAGTAAGATATATGGATCAGAATCCAACGATTTCGATGTGCGGCACTTTTGCTCGTGTGTTCGGTGATAAAAATATCATTTTTAAGCAACCTTTATCTCATGAAGCCATCAAATCCCATCTTCTTTACAACTCAGCTTTTGCTCATCCCAGCGTTGTCATCCGTTCGAAGGATTTCAAAAAATATAATTTATCATATGATGGGTTTTTCCAGTGTGCCCAAGACTATGATCTATGGGAAAGAGCTATATGGAAGGTCCGAATGGCAAATATACCAAGAATACTCTTGAATTATAGAATAAAGGAAGCCGGGAAATCAAAGTTTTATTTACTTCAAAACAAAGAGGCAAACATTATTAAGAAAAGACAGCTTTTACGCCTAGGGCTGGATCCTTCGGAAGAGGAAATGCAAATTCATCATAATGTTGCAAAGAAGCTATTTGAGAGATCTGACAAAACGGAACTTATTAAAGCCAGGGGTTGGTTAGAAAAAATCATTGAAGCGAACAAAAAAACCCAGTTATATGATCAAAAACCATTCGTTAGCATTGCTTCGCATTATTGGTTTTGTGCTTGCTTAAAGTCCCCCCAAAAAGGATTTTGGCTGTGGAACAACTACCATGAGTTCAAAATATCTAATTTAAAACAAAAAATAGTTATTTTTAAAAAAGCCTTCTTGTTTAAGAAGCCCCTATCTGCCTTTTTTAAAGACTGCAAAATAAAGAAAAGAACAAACGCATGAAAATACTTGTTGGCATAATGCATTGTATTGAAAATGAGTTTGAAGATTGCATCAAATCTATTCAAAGCCAAACTTATAAAGATTACGACTATTTTGTCATTGAAAATTTTCCCAATAAGCAAGCTCATCAGGCTTTATACAAAAAATTTGCCGATAGTTCAGAACGATATGATCTTTTTGTAAAAATTGATGCGGACATGGTTCTTTGCAGAAAAACGTTCTTTGAAGAAGTTATCAATAAATTTCAAGGGAATCCAAATATGGATCATCTGGAAATATGCGTACATGATTTCTTCACGAATTCTCTGGTTTATGGACTCCACATATACAGCAACAGGGTTTCTTTTGACAATAAAGAGGAAGATATTTTTGTAGACATGGTCACAACAACCAACGAAAACTATGTAAGTGATTTGAATGATCTTGCTCCAGCCGCTTATCATTGCCCCAATCCGTCATTATTCCAATCTTTTCATTTTGGAATACATAAGGCCATCAAAGCTCTGCAGATCAAAAGTCAGCACTCAAACAAAGTTACCTGCATCAGACATATTAAGAACATTATACGAAGTGTATTACATTTCTGGAAGACTAACGACAAACGGATCGGATTGGCAGCCCTCGGGGCAACGAAAGCTGTGGTGCATAGATTCGACCATCAATTAGTCGACTATAATAATAAAGAAACACTGGATCATTTTAATAAAATCAAGAATTTTTCCACAAACAAACTGAAAATTACTTTGGTCCCTTACACAGCAGCTTTCCTATTGATTATCTCAATATCCTTTTTTATACGTTCAATTAATTCGACACTCAAGGCATTTGCAAATAGAATGAGAATTTATATCAAAGAAAAATTGAAGATCTTTTCATATATTTATTCACTTATTACATTGCCGCTCATGGCGATCATGAAGGGAGGAGGCAAAAGAAAAAGAGTATTGCTGGACTGCACAACAGCAAACTATGCTCAATACATTTCACAACTAACCAATCTTTTAAAGAACGATGACAGGATACAGTTTGTTCTTCTTAATTCCTACAAAAAAGACCGGGCCGATGGGAGAAAGATTATTTGGAAACTTCTTCCCTACAGAAGAATTTCAGTATGCAAAGCGTATTTCGTTAAGTGGGACCTGATCATTACTGCCTGTGCAAATTCCAATCGGCATTTGATAACAAAAACTCGATGCCCCTCTTTAAAAATTGAACACGGCATAGAATCAGGAAAAATAATGAACGGCAAACTGATGGTTTTAGGTAAGAATGTGTTCGACGCAATGAGAAAAAATACCATCCGATTTACCAAAATATTTTCATCAAGTCATTTCAACAAAGAGCAGGCTGTCAAATATCAACCACGACTCAAAGATATAATGACAGTTGTTGGTTTTCTTGACTCAGATAAACTAATAGAAGCCAGGTCAAACAGAGATGCAATAAAAATCAAGCTTGGATTAGAAACGGATAAAAGTGTAGTATTCATTTTAAGTTCTTGGGGGCCCGACTGCTTGTTCAACACAATTGGAATGCCATTGCTCAAGCAAGCAAAAAAATTAATGAAAGACTATCATTTTATTATTAACGTTCATCCCCTTGAGCATCGGAAAAAACCAAAAAGTCAAATAGTCTGGGGGGAATACTTGCGGACACAGAAAAAACATGGATTTATTGTTCGCGAACCTGACGATGACTGGACCCAATATATGGCAGCAAGCGATGCTATTATTTCTGATTTCACATCTTTGGGGTTGAATGCTCCTCAAATTTTACTTCCTACTGTTTTTTCTCCTTTTCCTGATAATTGTCTCGCCGAAGGAAGTCTGATCTCGGAACTTAAAAAATTTTCTCCTGTATTAAATGAAGATGCGTCTGATCTAAAAGAAAAGCTTGAACAAGTGCTTAATAATCCTCAGCCCGACAAACTCAAAGATATTGCAAAAAAAATAAATAGCTATCCGGGTGAAGCAAAAAGAAGGTATACAGAAGAAACTTATAAAGTCTTAGAATTATCACCAAAAACTTAAGGGAAATTATGCCGAAATTCTCAATAGTTATTCCTCTTTATAATAAAGAAAAACATATAAAACGCGCTCTTGATTCTGTCCTGTCTCAAAATGTATCGGACTATGAGCTTCTGATTATCGATGATGGGTCAACAGATAAAAGCGCAGAGATCATCAAGGCTTATGCAGATCCCCGCATTCACCTTATTCATCAAGAAAACAAGGGAGTGAGTGCCGCAAGAAATAAGGGGATAGAGGAGGCCAAGGCTGATCATATCACTTTTTTAGATGCAGATGATGAATGGAAGCCTGATTTTCTTCAAACAATATCTCAGATGATAGAGCAATTCCCCGAGGCTGGGGCTTATGCCACTTACTTTATAAAGATCGGTATTAGAGGAAAAGAAATAAAAAAGTCCTTAATGGGGATACCAAATAAACATTGGTCGGGCATCTTACCAAACTATTTAAAAATATTATCCTTGTCAGAAAATCACCCGTTCCATACAAGCTCGATTTGTGTCCGGAAAGATATTTTTGAAAGAATTGGTTATTTTTCTACGAAAGCAACGCGACTCGAAGATATTGATATGTGGCTAAGGATATCTTTTGATTATCCTATTGCCTATAACTCAAAAAAATGTACTATATATCATCGGGATGTTGAGAATAGCATTTGCAATTCCTATCTCCCTAAAGAAATTTGCTTTGAAGAAACAATAGCAAAAGCCTTCGAAGACGGCAAAATTGATCAAAACATGAAACCGCACGTAAAAAATCTCCTTAGTATGATAAAGTGTGAATATGGGCGTAGATATCTACTTGCAAATAAGCGTGCAGAAGCTCGATTTTTAGCAAATGCAGCCGGATCCAAAAGATTAGATATTTTACTAACAAGAATTTTTATCATATTTGTTTCATACCTTCCTTATGGAATAATAAGACTTATTTTTAAATTCAGCAATATTAAGCCAGAATTTATTTCCAAGGATAGTGAATAATCATGAAAATTCTCGTTACCGGTGCAACCGGCTATATCGGAAAAGCCCTTGTTCCTCAATTGCTTGAGAGAGGACATGTCTTGCGTATTCTTGCTCGTCCTACGAGCGATACAAGCGCTTTTGAAGGTGATGATCGCATTGAAGTTTTCAAAGGCGACATCACAAAAGAAGAGACCTTGCGCGGCATCAGCCAAAACATTGAAGCCGTCTATCACCTTGCCGTCTTGGGGCACCTCAGCCATGCCGAAAATGATGAAGAATATTTCAACGTCAATGATACAGGCAGCATCAACCTCCTCAAGCAATTCATTGGAAGCCCCGTCAAAACATTTCTTTTTACAACCACCTCTGCGGCCTTGGGACCCATCTCCGGTAAAATTGTAACCGAAGAGGATTTTTCCCCACCCGTGACTGCCTATGGACAATCCAAATACAAGGCTGAGCTTTCCATCAAAGAGTTCGCGCAAAAAAACTCTATCCCCGCCATTATGGTGAGATTGACGCATGTCTACGGGCCAGGGGAGACGCGTGATCTGTACCGCATGATCAAAATGATCAAGAAAGGAATTTTCCCTCAAATCGGTTTTTCTCCCAACCTTTATCCGGCCGTTTACATTGATGATGCGGTCCGAGGGATCATCAGTGCTATGGAGAAAGGAACGAATGGGGAGACCTATATAATTTCGGATCATACTTCGCATGACACACGCGATATCCGAAGGCTTGTCCTCCAATATTTGGGTATCAAAAGCAGATTTTACCCGTTTCTGCCGAAATATCTTTCTTTGGCGCTGTTTTCTGTTTTGGATCTCATCAGCCAAATAACGGGGATCAAATTTCCTGTAAAAAGAAAAAATATTCAATTTATGTCTGCAGGCAGAATGTTCAGCATAGAAAAAGCCAGAAAAGAACTTGGCTATGAACCTAAAGTCTCTTTGGAAGAAGGCTTAAAGAAAACCATCGATTATTATTTAGAAAAGAATCTGTTATGAACGACCCACAACAAAATCATGATTTTGAAATTGAGGGATTCGGTGTTTCTTATGACCGCCATATGATGTTTTTCCAGCAGCAAATCCTGACCAAAGAACTGGATCTAAAAAATGTGCTGGAGATGCCGTCCTACGGAGCCAAGGCCGCGTCTTCTCTGTATTCGCTTGGTTTTGCCAAAGCTGGCTGCCACGTAACCATTACGGATCTTGATGAAAAAATGCTGCCTTATTGGCAAGAGCTAGGACTCAAAGATCAATTGACCCATACACCGGTTAACGATTATTCACAAACAAATTTTTCCGATGGGCAATTTGATCTAACGTGGAATTTTGTTACCTTCACCCATGCCGAGAACAAAGATGCCTACATCCAGGAAATGATGCGCATAAGCAAAAAATATGTCATGCTCATTTCCTGCAACAATTTTCAACTGGGGTATCCGCTTCATAAGATCATTCATTTTTTGTACAAATTCCCTTGGAATCATGGGGAGACGCATTTCAATTATATGGGGAATGTGAAAAACTTGCTTACGCGCAATGGCCTGTCCATTCACGAATACGGAACCATTGATTCTCCACCCTGGCCGGATCCCGTCGGTTTTCGAGATGTGCGGCTGCATAAGAAGGCGATCAGCAAGGGTGTTTATGACTGGCGCGTGCCGGTTGTGGATTACATCAAAAACAATCGATTCCCGATGTGGATGAATCTGTTGCGCTCATATGATATCACGTTAAGAAAAGGATATTGGAAATTACCCTTTTCGCATCTTTTTTATGTGATTGGAGAGAAAGGATAAAACATAAATAAAATGAATTTTTTTGATTATATAACCGAAATTTTTCCAAAAACGATCAATTATCGTCTTTCCCGTTTAGGTTTAGTGAAACCAGAAAAACCCATCACCTTGACTTTTTCTGTAACGGCAGCCTGCAATTCCCTTTGCAAAACATGTCAAATTGGTCTTAAGTTCAGAGAGAATCCCAAGCTCAAAGAAGATGATTTGTCCATCGAAGAGATTTCCAAAATCTTTCAATCCTTGGGTCATGTGTATTTTTTCAATATAAGCGGAGGGGAACCTTTCTTAAGAAACGATCTGCCACAGATTGTCAGGCTGGCATGCCAATATTTGACTCCTAAAATCATTCATATTCCCACAAACGCCTTGCTGCCGGACAAAATTTATGAGGACTCAAAGCAGATCCTCGCTATCATCAAAGAATGCGCGCCCAAAACCCAATTTTCCGTCAAACCCTCTATTGACGGGGTAGGACAAAAACATGATGAGATAAGAGGGGTGCAAGGAAATTTTCATAAATTGGAAAAAACCATCGATCTGCTCAAAGGACTGCAGGAGGATTCACCTAATTTCCACCTGGAATTGGGCACCGTGGTTTCCAAATTTAACCTGAATGATCTTGAGGAAATCGAAGATTACGTTCATTCCAAGAATGTTGAGAGCTATCGCAATGAAATCGCAGAGCAGCGTGAAGAATTCTTTAATATAGGAGATCCTATTACTCCCACAGCCGAAGAATACAAAACTCTCATGCAGCGGTTCAAAGACAAAATCAGAAAGAATATTGCCAAAAAGAAGGGACTTGCCAAAACAACAGAGGCCTTGAGGCTCGTCTACTACGACCTGGCTGCCGAAATCATAGAAGAAAAAACACAAGTCATTCCGTGCTATGCAGGAATCTCCAACGTGCATATCAATTATAATGGCGATGTTTGGCCTTGCTGTGTTCTTGCCTTCAGCCAATCCTTAGGGAATCTTCGGAAAAACAATTATGATTTCTCAAAAATATGGTATTCTCACAAAGCAAACCAAGTGAGAAAATTCATCAAGGACAAAAACTGCGCCTGTCCGCTGGCGAATCAGGCGTATTCAAATATTTTATGTCATTCCGGTTCCCTTTTGAAAACCATAATAAACATAATCCGATTTACCTTTAAAAAATGAAAATTCTTACCATCCTTTATTTTTTCATCGTTATTTACGGCTTGGGATATACGCTTACTCGGTTTCTCAAAAATGATTTATTGGAAACCCACATCTGCCGACTGGGATTGGGCCTCGGGGCTTTGCCCGTTATTGGTGTTGTTTTAAACTTGTTGCATGTCCCCTTGGACTGGAAAATATTTTTGGTTTTGGCTGTGGGGCCTTTTTTATTTGACGTATTCAAAAACCGCAAAGAAAAAGAAAAGGAATGGCCTTTCAAAAAACCAACGCGACAGGGAGTCCTGTTGCTTCTTATTTTTGCTTCCATGGTCGCCCTTTACTGTAGAGGCCCTTTCAATTATCCCTGGCTGGAAGACGACGATTCCTGGGCGCATGCCTCGGGCATCAAGTATATCGCTGTTGAAAAAAATATCCGTGTCGAGCCGGGTGTATTCCATTACATCAATCCCTATCCTCCGGGGTACGACCTCGTTTTTGGACTCCTTCATCAAATACACCCATCATTATATTGGACTCTTAAGTTCTTCAATGGTTTTATCATCGCCCTTGGATTTCTGTTCTTTTATATTTTTGCCAAAGAATTCAGCGGGAGTCAAAACAAAGCGCTTCTGTCAACTTTTTTCTTGTCCGTGATTCCCTGTTATTTAAGCCACTTTATCTGGGCGCACTCTTTGGCCGTCACTTTATTTTTTCCGGCTCTCTATCTTTTAATAAAGACAAAAAGCGACAAACGTTTTATCGCACCTTGCGGTATCGTCATCGCAGGAATCTTTTTGACGCAACCCACTCAAAGCCTCAAATTCCTGATTCTTGTAGCACTTTTTCTCGCCGCATCCATGACGATTGAGAAAAAAAGCAGTAAAAATACTTTGGCAGCCCTTTGTATAGCCTTCCTGCTCGCCCTTATCTGGTGGGGACCTGTGGCTATGAATATGGCCTCCGATTCCTCTGTGATCGCAAGAAGAAGTGGCGTTAATATCTCAGGGCATTCCTTGAGTACCTTGCACACCGCAAAAGGATTGTTTCATCCCCAAGGAGGGACAGCTACGCAAAAATATTATTTGAAGGATTATCTCAGCGGACCGAAAAATAACAAAATTAATAATCCGATTGGCGTGGGCGCAACACTCTTGCTTTTAAGTTCTTTAGGTTTTCTCTTTATTCTTTATCGTGCCGTCCAGAAAAGAAAAATAGCGGCCAATAATGAAAAGATTTATTATACCACCTTGTTGCTTTGGCTGGTTTTTACCTTCCTGGGCTTAAACAGCATGACATTCAATTTGCCTGTCGGCTTATTTGCCTTCCGGTTCTGGATGCTTTTTGCGATTCCCGTTTGTTTTCTGGCCGGCGAATTTTTACTCTATCTGATGCGGATACCCAAAATGCCCACCTTAAAGTATGCGATTCTTATTTTTGTCCTTTTAAGCGTTTTCAAAACCTCTGCCACCTTTAAGGTGAAAGTCAATACCTCGGTATGGCCTTATGGCGTCTTTTGGGTTTCCCCTCAGGAGATTAGGGGCTATGTCTGGTTGAGAAAAAATCTACCCGCCGGCACAAAAGTATTTGCCTTCAGTGATAACTCTCTGGTGATCGGGCATAATATGCACGCCGATTTCTGGACTGAAAAATATACCAACTCTTTTAAAAATGCAATGGATATGGATGTTTCCCAACTTCATGCTGCTTTAAAGGAAAATAATTTCAAGTATCTGATCATGGGAGTAAGAGACACAAAAAAATACGGACTCAAGCGGATTCTGAAGAAAAAAGAAGACTTCGATCAAAGCCCTCTTTACAGATGGATCTTTGGAATAAAGAAAGGTGCTGTGGTTTACAAGATACTGTGACCTTCTCATCTATCCTTCAAAAAACAAAGCCATGAGCACAGCGATTAAAAATAACACATGTCATTAGGATAACTGACAAGGAAATTGATATAATTCGTCTTCAGGAAAAGAAATGCCAAAAGAATGATCAAAATCCCGCACCCCACAAACCGAACGCCCGGCTTGCCGTTTCTCTGAAATTTCTCAAACAATTCCATCCAGAATGCGGCACCGATAATGATTAAAATCGGTGTCGCCGCAAGAATATAACGAGACTGATAATTTCCCCACAACAAGAAAAAAATCATGATGGTAAAAAACGCCATATTAAGCAACGCCCCGTCTTCGAAACGCTTTGCGTTATAGACAAAAAAAGACAAAAATGAAAAAACGTATAAAAAATGAAACTCGATCAACTGCCCGAAATAAAAAAGAGGATGGCGAAAACCACCCGAATACCACGTTGTCACAGGCAGATGATGAAAATTGAAACTATGATAGATATGCGGGAAAAGGGCTGCAAAAAAAACGATTCCGATGAGAATCATTAACAACGAATGTTTCTTTTCTTTTTTTTTGGTCAACGCCACAGGAACCATTTGCTGATAAAACAAATTTTCTTTAACAAAAAACA
>Ga0272441_10002861_pt1 | contig 34244 bp, 26 predicted proteins | sample SSMProp6N_FD_193582 | JGI IMG/M metagenome (GOLD analysis project Ga0272441, IMG submission 193582) | Marine sediment archaeal communities from Little Sippewissett salt marsh, Falmouth, MA, United States - SSM-Prop-6N | ecosystem: Environmental > Aquatic > Marine > Wetlands > Sediment ... | reverse complement strand
GCACCATTTAAATTAGCGATCTTTACTGAATTAGGTGTAACGGGATGTAACTTAACCCAATTCCCATCCGTATATGAATATAGTCCAGATCCCCATTCAGCGAGTATATCTTCTGAAGCGTCGCCGCTCAAATTAACGCTTATTAAGCCAAGGGGATGTTCGTACTTGAAACTTACAGCATTATCCCTACTAACGTCCGCAGTTGATAATACCTGCCTCCATATCCTGCTACTATATCCAAAGGGATGCTTTCTCCACATATACGCCCAACCATAAAGTTCCTCATCAAGATATTGCTCAGATTCCACTCCATCTTTGGGAGGATCATATGTAACAGATTTTAACGTACCATCTGCATAGTACTCATATGTGTTAGCAGCATATGAAATTGAAGTAAAAAGAAATGTAATGGTAAGAAATACCACCGCGAACGCGGTAATGGATTTACCAAGCATTAACCTGCTTTTCATTTTGGGGCTCCTTATGTTATCCCGAACCTCCAAGAACGGTTAACATCCTAAACAGTTACTTGCTTGGCAATTTCATCTTATCAAATACACATATATATTACAACACATAACTTATAACTATTTTATATCTTAACATATATGTGTAAAAAAAGAGGCTAATCTTTAACGACTAGCCTCTTTCTCTTTCTGGACTAGATACTAGCTACAAGATACTAGATACCCTACTGCGTCACCCCTTCAACGTATTCTTCCACTATCGGATTACCCGTCGCGTCCGCCCTGCTCTTGCGTATGGCCTCGTACTTGGATATGATCTCATCCAGATCGGCGCCTTTTATCTCCGGTCCTTCGGTAATAGTGCCAAACAACTTTTCCAGCTCTTTCAGGACATCTCCTGCGTCCATACTTGGATCATCTTCCAGTATAAGAGCGGTTATACCCGCCACGAAAGCGGCCGATAATGATGTTCCAGCCTTATTGCCAATGATGTCCCAAGGCGCGTATAGATCAACCTCTTCACCTGTATTGCTCCAAGCCGACAGCATGCCGTCATTGTCAACCGACCCTACCGTAATAACCCCTTCCTGCGCGGCTAGGCTCTCATCCTCGATATCAGCGCCGTCATTACCAGCGGATGTTACAAGGATGGCTCCCTTGTTAAGAGCGTAATCGATAGCATCCGCAACGAGGGAATTTACAGGCATCAGACTAAGCGGCATGGCAAGTACCCTGGCCCCCTGGTCCACAGCCCATTTGATAGCGTCGGAAAGGATGCTGTTAGTGGTCTTTCCTATAGCATCGGTCACTTTCGCGATAAGAAGATCGGCCCCGGACGCCGTAGCGGATATTACCTCGGCGGTTTCTGTCCCGTGACCGGTCGGATCGCTGTAATCCGCGTCGTTATCATCCGACCAGCGGCTGTCACCCGCGAAATCATAACCACCCGCGATATTCGAGTCAACTTCTCCCAAGTTTATACCCGAATCAAGAAGCGCCACAAGAACGCCCACACCCGCGGATTTTTCGCGAAGTTCGACTATCTTATCGAAGAAAGCCCTCATATCTGCCGATAGAACAGTCGACTCGCTGAGTATATATTCCTCGAGCGCCAGAAGGCCTGAATACTCAGGTTCGGGTTTTGCAGGCCTATTTTCGGGAATACCGTTTTCTCCAGGACCATATGTAGGAGTACGCGTTGTATACCCTCCATGCAATAATGTTACACCATCTGTAGAGTATTCTGCAGAAGTTGTATATACCCATGACGTCAACTCGCTATCCCAGCCATATAAGTCTTTCCAATGTATGTTATTCGAATATTCTCCACTGTGATATTCATAAACTTCCATCCCGTCTATAGCTTCACCAGGGACAAGCGGCGTGTCTGCCTGCCCCCAGAGCATAGTATAAGGATGGTTAGTATAATCAGCCACATATCCAATTATTGTATAATCTCCAACCCACTGGGTTTTACCGTAATAGCCCCCCCCTTCTAGCTGTCCCGCATCAAAAAACTCCATAGAAATGTCAGTATCCTCTTCGTACTTATATTTAACCCTGTGATCCTCGTCCTCCTGGTACCAGTAAGCAAAATCAAGCTCCTGGTCCGATACTGTATATATTTCCTGATAGCTGTAAAGATCTGAATGCTCGCCCACAAAATATTCGAAATATTTAAGAGAATCGTTCACGGCTATAAATTCATGCGTAAGCCTGGTCTCCTCGTCATACTCATATTGTTCCACGGCATCCATAGTGGTAGATGAGAAACCGCTGTTGAAATCCATCAGGAATAACGTTGAATCGTCTGTTTCCCATCCCGTCCATCCTACGGTAGTGAATGCCTCGTCCCAGCGCGGAGAGTCGGATATCCTGAAATCATCCAGACAACCCTGAAGTTCATTGACGCCGCCCGGCCTTCTCCCCAGATGAAAAGACCCGACATCAACGATATCATTCTCATAGCCTGTAAGATCCCAGTCCATAGCGCTGGAATACTCGCCGTTTATGAACCCCTTGGCTATACCATCCTCTATGACAAGCGCTATATGGTTCCATTCATTCTGTACTATAGTATCCGGCTCCATGTTCCAGGTATGGTAATTCCCGTTTATGTAAAGGACAAATTCGTCGCTGTCGCACTCCATCGAAAAGTTATCGTAAACACTTTCACTGCTCATTATAGTCGCCTTTGAAGAGCAATCATCTGTCCTTTTCAGCCAGAAATCTATAGTCAAACAATCGTCTATATCGAATATCCATTTCCAGCTGGCGTCTACCGTCACGTAATCGCCGTCGCCGTCGAAAGACGCGCAATTGGTATACACTCCGCTTCCGGCTATAAGCGCATCACCCAACACTTCAATACCGCCGGAATTAGTCTCAGTGGAATAATCCGCGGAGTTCGTATTGTATGTGATACTGGTATAGATCCCCTGTTCCCTCATCACCCAGTCGTCTTGCACGTTTGTTTCATTACCGTATACGGTGTAGCTATTGTTATGGTCGAATACGTATCCGACCACCTTCTCGAATACATCGACTTCCGAACGCAAAGGATCGTCCATAGATGGCTCATAAAGACCGTCATACATTGACACTGATACCTGGCTTGTATAGTCCCCTCCCCGGTAAAATGTCTGGTAGGAATTATCCGCCCAATAACCGGTGTAAAGCTCCTGCGGCGTATAGCTATAGTAGAGGAACTGCTGGTAAATATCATCAGACATCTCCCACTCCCAGCTCGCGTCGCCCTGAAGGGTGCCGTCATTTGACCCAGCATCATCACCAAGTGTTGAACCGCCATACTCCAGAGCGTCATAATTCCAACTGGCGACAAGCCCATCTAGAACAGGCTGATCCGAATATCTTTCCACTATCTCATTAGAGGTCAAGCTTCTGTCATAAATAGCGGTATATCTTATCTGCCCGTCAAAACCCTGGTAAGTATCGCCGAGCGGAGGATCAGGATCTAGATCCCTGGATGTTCCGCCAATATGCAGATCAAGATCACTGAAGTTCCTGTCGCCGGGTGTCCAAGTCGTATAACTGCCGCTTACAAGACCATCCACATAATAAGTGACAGTAGTATTATACCAGGGAACAGAAGGATCGCCTGATGCGATACTGTCATATGTATCCATCGTAACAGCTACGTGGTGCCACTCGTCGTCATTTACCGTATCGTTTGATCTTACTTCTTCCCAGGTGGATCCGTTCCAATGGCTGCCCCAATCCCCATACATCCTGAATTTAGTGTAAAAAACCAGACTTCCTTCGCTTATTCCAAGAGCAAAACCATCGTATTCGTACTCCTCAGGCCCGTCGCCGTGGTGAAATTTATCGATTATAAGCTCCTTTCCTGTTGTGTAGGAAGAAGTCTTTATCCACGCCTCAAGTGTAATATCTTTTTCAATATCAAGGCTTGCGTCGTGACCGCAATCGATATAATCCGGGTCACCCACGCCTGGCTCAAAGTCAACTGTCGGCACAAGGACTTCCTGCCACCCCCACTCACAACCATCTGTCCCGTAAGTAGTCCTTCTCTTTAGGAGATTCCTTACAGCCGAACCGGGTTCGGTGTAATAAGACATATCGATAAGCGGAGTCACTCCGTCCTCATCATAGATCGTGCCGCTTTCCATTATCCAGTCTTCATTATTGTAGGTATTGTAATTGTCATTGTGCAGATATGTATACGACGCCCTCAATTCGCTACCTACAATATCAGTGCGTGTGGTATAGTCCGATGTCACTGTATAGTGTCCGGCATACATATCCACTACCACATCATCTTCACCCCAATCATAGGTCTTATATGAACTCGGTACAGAGGTGTATACACCGCCCTCTATTGACTGTGTAGTGTAACTCGCTTCTGTTATAACTCTGTGCTCCGGGGGCGATTCCCATTCAGTAGCGCTGTACGAAGCGGCATTGTAGGATTTCATGAGATATTCGGGCGTGGGATCATTCCCCCCGCCGGCGTACCACTGATATGCCTCAATAAGATTCTCATCACCCTCGCCGTCAAGGTCGTATATGCCGTAAGCGAGCTTCTGCCAACTGGCCTGAGGGATGGCGGTATCATCTGTGTAATCTCCATTATGAAGATAAACCGTAAATGAACGAAGCTCAGAATCACCCACATCAGCCTTCACATCGGCATCGATCGCACAGTTATACTCCCCGGCATAAAGCCCTATACCAGTCGTATAATCTCCCCACGAATATACTTTATACCACTCATCGGCGGTATATAACCCGCTAACAAGAGCAGTCGTTGTGTGAGATGACTCAACCAGGGGTCTACCCGATCCCCACTGACCTTCATTATAAGTATCTTGGTCGTCATATTCGAATACATTCCCTGTCGCCCCTTCGATGTATCTTTTAAGTAGATCAGAGTCATAATATTCGGACTGGTTATTATATTCCTTACTCAACTGAGTTCCAGCCGAATCATAAGTAGCTGTATATATAAGGTTCTGGTAATTATCATCGCTATATGCATACTCAGTAGTTACAAAATTTGGGGTAAGTGAATGTATCTTACTCCAACCGCTGCCGGAAGAGTAACTGTATAACGCGCCTCCCCACTCCGCTATTATGTCATCACCTCCGCCATTTATGTCCGCCACAAAAGAAGAATTAGGAATAGACGGATGTATCTGCGCCCAGCCACTGCCCGAAGAATATCTGTATAAAGGGCCACCCCATTCCGCGATTATTTCATCGGTTCCATCCGCGTTTAGATCCGCCACAAAGAAAGAGTCAGGTGTAACTGGGTGCAGCTTTGTCCAGCCGCTGCCGGAAGAATAACTGTATAACGCGCCACCCCACTCGGCTATTATGTCATCACCACCACCATTTATGTCCGCCACAAAAGAAGAATTAGGAGTAACCGGATGTATTTTTGTCCAGCCGCTGCCAGAAGAATAACTGTATAAGCCGGTTCCCCATTCGGCGATTATCTCATCGGTCCCGTCCGCGTTTAGATCCGTCACAAAGGAAGAGTCAGGTGCAGCTGGATGCAGCTTTGTCCAGCCGCTGCCTGAAGAGTAACTGTATAACGCGCTTCCCCACTCCGCGATTATATCATCACCACCGCCGTTTATGTTCGCCACAAAAGAAGAATTAGGAGTAACCGGATGTATCTTTGTCCAACCGCTGCCCGACGAATAGCTGTATAAGCCAGTACCCCATTCGGCGATCAATTCGTCGGTTGCGTCCGCGTTTAGATTTGCTATAAAGGATGAGTCAGGTGTAACTGTATGCAACTTGTTCCAACCGGCACCGTAATAAGCGTAAATTCCACTACCCCATTCAGCTATGATATCCTCATCTTCATCTCCATTAAGGTCAGCTTTCATCAGGCCCATGGAATGATCATATTTTACACTTAAAGCGTCATCTCTGGCGACATCCGGAGAATACAATACCTGTCTCCATATCCTGCTGCTGTAACCAAAAGGATTACGTCTCCACATATATCCCCATCCGTATAACTCTTCGTCAAGATATTCCTCATATTTTACGTTATCTTTAGGTGTTGAATATGTTATGGACTGTAAAATTCCTTCTGGATAAAAGTTGTATGTATCTCCGACAATGCCAGCAAAAGCTAACGTGGTTGTAAAAAGAAATGACACTGAAATCAATATTGATAAAATCTTGATTATTGGATTACTGGTCTTCATGATGGCGGCTCCTTTTAATGATCTTTCTTGACTTTACGGATTTTTCTTAATATATAATTTGTTAGTTTAGGGTTAACTTTCTAATTTAAATTATAGTACAATTTATATAGTAAGTATACCCGATTTTAATAATAATTCCTCTTGTATTTACTATATTATGCCTTCTTTTGTATTGCTAACATTTATAAATAGTTAGACATGTATATAACTATTTATTATACTAAAATAGCCTTATTCTTTTCTCTCGCCGAAAGCATTATAAAGGGGTACCATTTTCTTAATTTTCCCTAAAATTGCATTTTCATCCATAGCATTAGCTAACTTCTCAAGGTCCTTCACGTCTTTATTAAGGGTGTTTATTTCAAAATCTTCGGGTACCGTAATGAAGATCTTATCATTTTTTGTGGCTTTATCCTTTTCTTTATCATGTAGTGTTTCTTCAAAGATTTTCTCCCCTGACCTCAATCCTGTATATTCTATGCCTATATCTTCTTGGGGTCTTAAACCTGAAAGTATTATCAGATTTTCCGCAAGGTCCCGTATCCTGATCTGCTCGCCCATATCCAAAACAAATATTTCTCCCCCTTTGCCTAAAGCTCCTGCCTGCAGAACCAGTTCCACGGCTTCTTTAACGCTCATAAAATATCTACGAGCTTCGGGGTGAGTCACCGTAACCGGCCCACCCGCCCTGATCTGCTCCTTAAAAAGCGGCACTACACTGCCTTTGGATCCAAGGACGTTACCAAACCTTACAGCCATCAATTTAGTTTCGCTTTTTGGGTTTTTAGCCTGAATAAGCATCTCGCCAATCCTTTTAGTTATACCCATAATACTCGTAGGATGTACTGCTTTATCGGTGGAAATACAAACCAGCCTTTCTGCCTTATAATGATCGGCAGCATAGATTATATTTCGAGTGCCTATAACGTTATTTTTAATAGCGGCAGAAGGTATTATCTCCATCATAGGCACATGCTTATATGCCGCCGCGTGGAAGATTATCTGGGGTTTTTGTTGTGTAAAAATATGTTTTAAAAGACCTATGTCCTTAATGTCGCCCATCACCATTTGCAAATTAACATTGGGGTAATTTTTCTTTAGCTCAATCTCCAGAAAATACATATCGTTCTCGTTAAGATCCAATAAAATGAGGCTCTCGGGTTCGAATGATGCTATCTGTCGGCAGAGCTCAGAACCTATCGAACCCGCCGCCCCAGTAATAAGAACCCTTTTTTTCTTAAGATAATTGTATATTTCTTTTTTATCAACATTTACCATTTCCCTGCCAAGAAGATCCTCTGGTTCGACTTCCCTGAATTTAACTTCCAACTCCCCGCTGAGTATCTTATACATGCCGGGAACTATTTTTAAATCAATATTCGGGAACCGGCAGAAATTGATCACTTCCCTTATAACACTACCCTTTTGTGAAGGCATAGCGAGTATTATTTCATGGATATCGTAATCTTTAACAATATCCTTTATCTCATTCTTACCCCCAAGTATTTTCTTTCCCTTTATTGTCATCCCCTTTTTAGAAACGTTATCATCTATAAACCCTACGATATCATAATTCATGTTCTTTCTGAGCTCGTTCAGCACAAGGACTCCGGCTTCTCCAGCCCCAACGATAAGAACATTTTTCCTATTATGATATTTGCGAGGAGCGAGGTTCTCCCTGAAAGCCCGGCTTATTATCCTGACCCCGGAAAGCAAGGCCACGCATATACCCCAGTCAAGCAAAAAGATGGATCTGGGAAAACCTACTAATCCACGGGAGAATACTATATAAAGAACAAAAAGAACGGATGCTACTATGTTTGCCTTCAATATCTGCCATATGTCCTCAATGCTCACATACTTCCAAAGCCCCGCATAAAGCCCGAAATAGTAAAATGTTATTGCCTTTATGATTATGAGAAATGGTATTGTCTCTAAAATAAGGTAAAAATATTGTGCTGGTAAAGTAAATTCAAAGCGTAAGTAAAAAGCAGCCACATAGGCAACTACCATGATGGCAATGTTTACCCCAATAATAAATATCCGCCTAAACTTTAGTAAAGCTCTCTTCATCATCAAAATGCTATAAATTTATTAGAAAGAAATCGCATTAAAAAGTGTGTTTTTCCTAATCTTATAGTTAAAAAACACAAAAATGAAAAAGTACGATATAAGTATAACTAAAACCAGTAAACTTCCGAATTCTCTCATAATTAAGACGCTTATTCCCACCAAGACCTGTGCCAAAGCATAAAACAAAGATATTTTCCAATGTTCGACTCTCTTTTCATTAGCAAGTATCTGATAAAAATGTTTTCTATGGGCTCTAAAAAGATTCTCTTTATTAAATATCCTTATAGCCATCGTAACAAGCTCATCCGCATAAAACATGAAAAGGAAAGAAACAAGGCAAATAAAATCTATAAAGCTTTGTGATAGCATCAGAACAATAAATGCAAAAAGAAATCCTATACCTAAACTACCGACATCCCCCATGAAGACTTTAGCTTTTGGAAAATTAAAAGGTAAAAATCCAATGCATACTCCGGATACACCTACGCAAACCAATGCTATCTTTGGGGACCCGCCAAAAAAATAAGCAAAATACCCTAAAAACCCAAAGGCTATAGCCCCAGAAATAGCGGCTATACCATTGATACCATCCATAAAATTGTAAAGATTAGTGGTCCATACGATAAAAACTGCAAAAAACATAAACAGAAACCAATATAAGAAAAGATTATATTTTGGCAGTATAAATGCCACTCCGCAAAAGACGATCATAAACTGTAAAACTAATCTGGAAACTGGAGAAACGCCTCTAATATCCTCTAATAAACCCAGTCCGGCTATTATAGCAGTTAAAATTGCTAAAATGCGTACATTCCAGTTAAAAAATAATAAACAAATTAGCAAAAAAAACAAACCAGATCCCCCGGCCCTGGGGATAGGCAAAGAATGGGAGCTCCTCTCATTAGGTATATCGTAGAGTGTTTCAAATTTCTCTGACGCTTTTTTGGCTAAAATAGCCCCGGCTGCCCCAAAAACAACAGAGATCGTAAAAAATAACAAATAATCCACCGCTATAACGCCATTCATTTATCTCTTCCTAAAACCCATCCTACCTCGTCTTCAATATCTTTTCTAAATCTATCAGAAGGGCAATATCCAAGTTCAGATTTTATTTTTTTACAAGAAAAAGTAAGAGGCGTTGACAGTTTGTTTATAACTGCTGAATTCAAGGGAAAACTCTTTGTTATTGTATTACTTATAAGATCACCTAATTTACCAGCTGTTCGAGCAAGCCCTAAAGACATCCTTAACGGTTTTCTATCTATTCCTAAAGCTCCCAAAATTGTATCAATCAGCTGTTTTACTGTGTGATCAAGATCATCTGTAACGCAATATATTTTCCCGGCAGCTTCTTTATTTAATCCTGCCAGATAAGCTGCCTCTGCTGCGTTAAAGGAACTTATCATGCTCCTGGCAGCTAATCCATCTCCGAAATATACAAATAATCCTTTTGATAAGGTCTTTATAAGCCTCGCGATATTGCCCCTATCATAGGGACCGTAAGCTATAGGAAATCTTAAAACAACCCCCTCTGTCCCTCCGTTGACATTAGCTTTTAATACGATACTTTCAGCTTCTATTTTACTTTTTGCGTATGCCGTCAAAGGTTTACAGGGAGATGTTTCGTCTCCGTGAAAATCCCCGTCCTTTCCATAAACGCCAACTGTTGAATAGAATACAACCCTTTTTACCCCAGAATTTCGGCATTCTTTTAACAATAGATCTGTTCCTTCTATATTTATTCTTCCAAAAGCGCCCAAATAATTCAGATCATATACATTTGATTCGTGAACTTTGCCAGCTAGATGGAACACTATTTCAACGCCTTTTAAAAGTTCTTTTAGAGAATTTGCATTATTTATATCACCTCGGATAAAATTAATTCTGTTCAAGTCATCCCTGACGTATTCATCGGGCATAACAAGAAGCCTGATATGGTGCCCATTAGTAACAAGTTTTTCTACTAGCGGCCGCCCCATGCATCCGGTCCCGCCGGTTACAGCAATATTCATTTTAGTATATTAGATAAATCATGCTTATCTTAACTTAACATCAATTTTCGCATTATTATATTGTTTAACCCTATCAACCATTTTGTAAAAGGCAAAAATAGGCATTATCCCAAGCTTATGCTTGTATAGGGATCTCCATATTTCAAAATTTTGCTTTAAGATATTTATCATTTTTGCATTAGTCGCTCCCCCCAATCTCATTCGTACCAATACTTTGGGGATGTATGAAGATTTTATGCTCTTCTTTTTAAGAAACCTCAGCATAATTTCAAAGTCAGCTGCTAATTTGTAATTTAGATTGAAGTAACCAAATTTTTCATATATTTCCTTTTTAACAAAAAAAGTAGGATGAGGCGGCACCCAACCCTTACGAAAAAGACCATGTTTATATTCTGAAGACTTCCAATACCTTACAACTTTATCAGTGTTTTTCCCTTCAACATACAACAGGTCACCCCAACAGACATCAATATCATTTCTAGAAAAACAATCTACAATATCACTGATAACATAATCGTTATTATAGATATCATTTGCATTTAATATACCCACGATATCCCCGCTCGCCTCCCTTAAACCCCTGTTCATTGTTGTATATATGCCTCTTTTATCCTCGAACAAGATTTTACTAATTTTGTCACCGTAGGTATCTATTATTTCTAGTGTGCCGTCCGTAGAGCCGTTATCAACAACAATATATTCGATATCCTTGTATGTTTGGTTCAAAACACATTCTATCGTGGAACTTATAGTGTCTTTTTCATTTAATACAGGCGTTATAATAGTAATTTTCACTCAATCCTCCACTTATATATAGTTTTTTTCTTAAAATAGATCTTTTTGCACTTCATATATCTGCTTTATAGTATCTTCAATACCAAAATTATAACCCCAAGCAGGATAATGATCTTTGAATTTAGAAACATCACTTATCCACCAAATGTGATCACCAATACGATTGGTATCAACATATTCATATTCAAAACTATTGCCTGTGATCTTTTCACAGATCTTAATGGCTTCAAGGATTGATACATTAGCGAATCTGCCTCCGCCCATATTATAAACTTCTCCAAATCTAGGATTTTTATAATAATGATATACAGCATTAACAAAATCATAGGAATGTATATTATCCCTGACTTGCTTCCCCTTATAACCAAATACCTTATATTTCCTATTCGTAACAGCACATTTTACAAGATATGATAAAAACCCATGCAATTCTGCTCCGGAATGTGCTGGTCCGGTCAAGTACCCTCCTCTGAACACACCTGTTTTTAGTTGAAAATATTTACCGTATTCCTGGACCATTATGTCTGCGGCTACCTTTGAAGCACCAAATACAGAATGCAAACAGTTATCAATACTCATAGTTTCGTCAATGCCCGAAGCAAATCTATGTCCTTTTGATATCTCATAACGCTTATCTTGCTCCACAAGAGGTAACTTATTGGGCGAGTCACCATAAACTTTATTAGTAGAAGTGAATAAAAAAACGGCATCTGGACATGCTTTGCGCATTGATTCAAGCAATATCATAGTTCCCACGGCATTAACATTGAAATCAACATAAGGATCTTTCGCTGCCCAATCATGGGAGGGCTGAGCTGCGGAATGGACAATAAGTTCAATCTTATTACCATAATATTTAAATATCTCCTCTAAAGCTTTGTTATCTCTAATATCTGCATCGTAATGTCTATAGTTCTTATATTTGTTCTCCAACTGTCTTTTTCTCCAATCTACAGAACCATCTTCCCCAAAAAAGGTTTTTCTCATATTGTTGTCTATACCAACCACATCAAATCCTTTTTCCGAGAAAAAAGAAACTGTTTCTGATCCAATAAGACCGCAAGAACCCGTTACAATTACTAGCGCCATATTCTAATCCTTTCTAATAAATTTGAAAATGTGAAATTTTTCATCTAGAAATTCCTACCCACCTATCAATTCTTCATATAAATTAATATATCTCTTTACAAAAAGCTCATTACCGTATTCGGCTATCACTCTCTCTCTGCATCTTCGGCTCATAAATTCTCTTTTTTTATCATCTTCTAGCAAGTTATCTATCATTCCCGCTAACGTTTTAACATCAAAAGGATTCGCTAACAAACCGCAATCACTTTTTAACTGTTCCGAGATCCCTCCCACATTAAATCCAACAACTGGCGTTCCACTACTCATCGCTTCTAATACAACTCTAGGAAAATTTTCCTCTAAAGAAGTCGTACAAAAAATGTCACTTGAAGCGTAGATATTGGCTAAGTCTTCTCTATTTTCAACATACCCCATTTGAACTATATCTATACCTTCTTTGACTATTCTTGAAAGATCTATTTTTCTGCCTACAGTTAATACCATAAAATTTCGACTTTTTACATACTCCAGGGATTCAAAAAAATATTTTGCGCCTTTTTCCTTATTTTTAAGATCAGATGCAAGGAATAAAATAATTTTCCTGTCCAGCGGGGTACCCAATTTGCTTCTGATTTCTATTTGATTCCCCGGATTAAATAATTCTTTATCAACACCATTTGGAATAACTCTAATGTCACATTTGTTAGAAATGGTCTCTGCAAGGATGCTTCCTAACCAATTAGATGGCGAAACAAGTACAGGGCTCCAATCATTCCCTAACAAACGTCTTTTTCTTTTCCACATAAACTTAGAACTGTCATAATATGTCCTAGGATATTTCGCAAGATCAGGACAAGATCCACATCCATCCATCCATTTTTTGCATCCCCTCAAATAAACACATCTTCCCGTCAAAGACCAGCCGTCATGAATAGTCCAAACAACGGGAATACTTAACCCCTTTAACCTCTTTGCGACACTAAAATCAATATAGTAACCGTGAATATTGTGGAAATGTATAAGATCTGGTTGCCATCTATCTACTAAACGCAGTAACCGATTAGTAGAGAAGTATGTACCACATCCTTGGATGCCGCTTATCCTTGTGATGAATGCGTGCAAAAGAACCTCGGCTTGTATGGCAAACCTTACTACCCGTGGATCCCCCTTAACTTTTTCCCCTTTACCATGGGCAAAAATATCTTCACTATCAGGAAAAGCATTTATTTCATTATGCAACATAAGCGCTCCTACAGAAGCTCCACCCTTGTTATATTCTGTGTGTATTCTTAACACCTTCATTTAATTCTTATAATTAGTATTTATGTTGTTCCACTATAATTATTTAAATGTTTTTAAATTCTCATTTTATCGCTAATAAAGCCACGCTGCTACCTTTACTTAATAATCCTGGAATTTTTGAACAAAAAGCATCATCTAGTTGGGTTATTTTCCACGAAACAGGTAAAGTAATTGGAATTTTAAACTTATCTAACATTAACAAGAAATATCGCGTAAGGGCTCCGTGATGCAATAACTCTGCTTTATTAAAAAGTTTAAATAATGGCTCGACCCTTTCCATTGTCAAGGGTTTACAATAAACTCCGGATTCTCTTTTTCCAAGAATTTTAGTACCCCATGTATGTAAACAAGTTTTCCAGGGATCAACTGCTCCAAATTTCCCGCCACCTCGTAATACGCGTATACATTCGGATAAAGCAAAATCTGTTACCATGTGATGTAAACAACCACCTGAATAAATAATGTCAAAATAATTTGGAATAAATGGCAATTCTTCTGCAATAGACACAACGCAATGAAATCTATCTCCTACTCCTACGGCGTTAGCTAATGCGCGGCCAAAACGTGCTTCACCCAGGATAGGCGTTATTAACCATCCTTCTTCTGCTCCGCCAAATAAAAATTTAATAGCATGAAGACCTTTTCCTCCAAGTTGCAAAACCCGTTTTCCTTGTAGCGGTGCGATATGCTCATATACATCCCACTGAGCCGCACAATCATACACCGCATCTATCCATACCCCCATTGGTTTAGGAAAAAATTTGCGTTCTTTATTCGAAATATTTAGCACGGGGCTTAATAACTCAAAGGATGTTGATTTTCTTATATTTTTTTCTTCCAATAAAGCGGCTTTATTATAGTGCGTCATTTCGCTGTAAGCTTCTGAATATTTGGGATCTGATAAATCACATTTTGGTAGATTTTCACTTTTTGCCAACATCTCTGGAATCATTATTATAGGAATCCCTTCTACGACTGGATATAATACCTTGTGGTCTTCTCTAACCAAGACATCATTTACCCCCCCAAGAGTTCTCACAAAACTTTCTTTATGACTCAAAAGTTTACCCGTTCCTTCTAAACCTTCTTCGGACTCTGTCAGTGTACTCAAAGAAAATTTTAGTTTAGTTTTCGGGCAAACCAGAATCTCAATCTTTTTTAAATTTTTTTCTATATTCACGCCCCCTCCTACCAATATTATAAAATTTATCTATGTCTGGATCTTTATATCACAACATAACGTAAATCTTTTGCTATGACCCTTGCATAATTTCCAAATATTATTTATTTGTACCGCCGCATTGTAAGTCAACTGCATTGTTATTTATTATAATAAATTCTTTTTACAAATATTCTATATGTCCACCAAACAATGTAAAATATCATCACCATTCTTATAAAAACCATATCCCCATACCAAAACCAAAAGGGTCCCAAAATAAATCCACACATATATATAAATCTACTCTTAGCGTTATCATCAGAACCTTTTTGTTCCAAATACGCAATAAACAATCCATATAACAGTAAGACAAGAAACAAACCAAAGGACTTAAAATTCATATAAGGAACAACCATGACATGAATCCCACCACCACCATACCGCATATCACAAGCAGGACCTCTATACTTTTCTATAGGTCTCTCAAAGTCAAGTATTTGTGCAACAGGGCCAGGTGGCAAACTCAAAAGATAATCAAGATACGTTCTACCCATTTTGGGCTGCATTAAACCATTATAAAAATCTCCGGTAACAGAAAGAGAAGTCAATAAAACTGCCGACCATGTCCCTGAAAGAAAATTTACATTTTTTAGCCTGCCTTCCCTTATAGCCACAGGTAAAGCTTTAAATCTTACGGAACCTAAAATCTGAGAAGCGAAAAATACGATTAAAAAAATAATAATACATTTTAGTAAAGCCCGTTTTCTGAAAAATTTGACTTTTTCAATCTTTATCTTCAATTGTCCCCAAAAATTATTAATTGATCCTGCATCTCCTCTTAGAATATAAAGAACAAGAACTCCACATAACAATCCGATCCATTCTCTATCCCCCCTCAAAAAACCAAACCAAATAACAACTATTAGAATAACTGTTGCAAAAATTCTATACTTTATTTTTCTCTTCCTAATATTTACTTCATACAATGTATCAACAAATAACAACCCAGCATATCCGAAGGATAAAAAATTCATCGCAGAAAACCTTATGCCCAATTTATCTATTATGCTCTTGCTGAAGGTGTATCCTTTTAAAAAAAGACTTTCGCTTGGTGCAGATAAAGCCATAAGTATTACACATAAAGCAGAAAGCAAAATAAAAATATTCAGTTTTAAGGTGGTGTATTCTATTCGTATTGAACCATGCCTCCCTATTCCCGTATTCATTATTGTATAAATCAAATAACCCGATAAAAGACCCAATAGGCCTATACAGCCATTCATAGCCATTCTTTTTACAATCTCCAAATTGGCATTATAGGGATTAGAATGAAGCCCCCAAATAGAAGCATCATAAATAATACTCTGATTAAAAATATACTCAAAGCAATGGACAAAAGGAAGAGCATAAATAACTACCATAGCTTTTGTAAAAAAAGAAAATCTGGATATATTTGTTTTTAATCCTAATATTACTGCGGCCGAAAATATAAACATAGTAACAGGTATACTGAAAGGTTTATCGGCTTCGGACAATAAACACATCAGCATACCAGCAAAAAATACTATTATTATAAAAATTAACGATCTAAGCTTCATAACGTTTCTCTGTAATTCTAGATGATTATATTATATTTACTCCTCCAGAGTTCGAAAATTAATAATGCAAACAACCGCTCACTGTTAGCAAATCCGTTTTTCTGTCCCCAAAAAAGATGTTCTATAAATTTTCTATTGAAAAAGGTGTTTTCAGCATCCAAAAGTACTTGTCTAAAGTAACTGTCCCACTCTTCTTTCTGTAACCATGATGAAAGCGGTATCGAAAAACCCTGTTTCCTATTAAAATCAAAGTTTGAAGGCAAAATCCTGGCTGCCAGTTTCTTTAACAATATCTTCCTCTTTCCGGGTGTAGCCCTAAGACAAGCCGGCACCTTTCCAAATGCAAACTCTATGACGCGATAATCCAAAAACGGAGCTCTTACTTCAAGGGAATTTAACATGCTGGCCCTGTCAACTTTGACAAGAATATCATTAGGCAAATAATTTTCAAAATCTAACCTTGTAGCCCTCTGTAACAAACCTGTTCCAAGTGGTATGCATTTTTCTCTCACATATTCAGCACTTAAGTTCCAGCGGACTTTATCCATCATTCTTTTTCTGGATATATAATCAAATAGAGAGTTTATAGGAGGAAGACCATTTTGAAAATTAAAGCCTAGCCCACGCAACCAGTTTCTCCCCTTCACTCCTATTGGTAAAATATTTTCTGAAGTCCTTGAAACCAAAGACCTCAAAGATAATGGAACATTGCCCATTTTCTGCTGCAACCACAATAATCGGCTATAATGAGTATATCCCCCAAAAAGTTCGTCTCCTCCATCGCCACCTAAAACTACCGAACAATACTGCCTAACAAGCTTACTAACAAGATATGTTGGGATCATAGAAGAATCGACAATCGGCTCATCATATTGTTTGGCCAGTTTAGTCAAGATGTCGGGTTTTACCGATCCTGCTTCAAGTTCAAAATGTTGAGTTCCGAATTTGTTCGCAATCAAACGAGCGTGTTCGGTTTCATCATATTTTCCATAACCGGGAAAACGAACCGTAAACGTCCTTACTTGTTTCCGTTTACCCGCAGCAACTGCCGTTAATAAGCTGGAATCGACCCCTCCGCTTAGAAGCACCCCGATCGGAACATCAGCAATCAATTGACCTTCAATAGAATTTTGCAACAAATGATGCAATTCATCAATTAGCATTATTTCCTGTTCCGCATCAATTTTATTTACCTCAAAACCCTGCGTAGGCAACTGCCAATAACGTTTTATCTGACATTTACGATCGTTGAGGTCAAAAGTAAGATAATGGGCCGGGGGTAATTTATTGACACCCTCAAGAATGCATTTATCTCCCGAAACGTAACCAAACGCCAAATATGAATCAAGGGCATCCAGATCAAGTTTCCTTGGGAAATCAGGATCTGCCATTAACGCTTTTAGTTCTGAAGCAAAAACTAGTTGTCCTTTGAATAACCTATAAAAAAGAGGTTTTTCCCCGGCACGGTCCCGAGCAAGAAAAAGAATGCGTTTATGCCCATCATAAATAGCAAAAGCAAACATGCCAATCAAATGCTTTAAACAGTCCACATCCCATTCAGAATAAGCCGCAAGTATCACCTCTGTGTCGCTGGTTGATCTAAATTTATGTCCTAAATCTTCCAGTTTTACTCTTAATTCCTTAAAGTTGTATATCATTCCATTGAAAATTATCCGAATTCCACCTCTTGTATATTTCATAGGCTGATGACCCATTTTAGATAGATCTACAATAGAAAGTCTCCGATGGGCCAAACCAATACACCCATCCTCTGACCACCATATACCCGCATCATCCGGACCGCGATGATACAGCGAGTCTCGCGATTCACTTAGAAATCGGCGACCAGAAAACGGTTTCCTAGCTGCTATACCTGCTATCCCGCACATAAGCCTAAATAACTTTTTAAATCACACCCACGAGTTATCCTGCTCGTAACCAAGTCGTACTAGAGTGTCCCCTGCATATTTCGCAAAAAGGTTTTTCGATTCTTTGGAAAAACAATTTTTCCAATCACCTATAATGCCTTTTCTCAAAAAACTGTTAACGTTTTCTTCTCCTGCAGAACGTTTTGATTGCTTTTTGAACTCATACTTTCCCACTATGCGCTTCGCTTCTTCAAGAGATAACTTTAAATCACATAATTCACGGATTACCCTTCGGAGCTCACCAATGGTGTTTGTCCTTAAATCTTCATACTTCACATATATAATATTTTCCCTATCAACCCACTGATTAACAAACTCATCCCATGAAAACTTGGGTTGTTTTTTCATAACATAAACATACCTTATAAAATCCGGCAAATTCCTCCTTATATCATAATAATCACGATCCCCTAGGGCCTTTCTTGACATAGCAACCACTCGTTCGTTGCCACGATCATTCGGAAAAAGGTAAAAATAATATTGAGAAACAAGCACATCTCTTCCGTCTCTCCAAATAACTATAGCATTTTTTATGTTCCATGTAGCGTAATAATGTCCGTGCATAATTGAGGGTCTGATCATTGGGAACCTGTCTCGAGGAAATGGCAACCCCAACGCGTCTGCTACCATCTGAGATAACCACGACCCCCCTGACCGGGGATATTCATTAACAAGATAATAACCTATAAGATCGTTGCATCCAAAATGCACGATCAAATACCGCAACAGTCCGTTAAGTTTAAACCACATTATGTGGTTTTTTTGAGCAATCATCTACCCACCTTTTTAAGTGATCGTGAACCATACCATCCAAGGTTAATAAAAACCCCCCTAAATAATTCCATTAAAGCCCAACTTAAACCCTTTCTAAAATACCGATATCTAAATGTGATAATTAACGCTGAAATGAATTTATCCTTAACATCTTTTAACATGCGCTTATAATTATTAGTGTAATATTTCAACAAAACACATTGCAAGTTGTGATATTTATGCCCAAGCTTTATGCCCTTTAACCATAAATCAAAATCCTGAGATCGTAGTAAATTTGTGTCATAACCGCCCACTTTTTCAAAAAATGCTTTTTTCATTATTACAGATGAATGAAATATTATTGTTCGTTTAAAGATGTCCTTAGTTATTTGTTCATGTCTCTCGGACAGTAAAATTGAATTCTGAATCTCGTTATTAGGGCTAATTAAAACAGCACCTGTTCCTAAAACATCGATTTCGGGATTTTTTTTGATAAATTCTATCTGTTTTTCAAACCTATCGACGAAAGAAACATCATCTGCGTCCATTCTGGCAATCCACCCCCCCTTAGCTATCTTTATGCCTTCATTTAAAGAATCAGCTAGTCCGGTATTTGGCTTTTCAATGATCTTGATTCTTCTATCACTGGCACTGTAGCCTCTGATAATATCAAGCGTATCGTCAGTCGAGCCGTCATCAATGATTATAAACTCAAAATTTTTATAAGTTTGATCCAAAATACTCTCAATCGAAGTCTTAAGCCGCTTCTTCGAATTATGACAGGACATGACTACCGAAATAAATGGTTCCTTCCCGTTATCGACTTTATGTGAAGAGATGATAATATTCATATGTTTTTTAAAGATTTAAAAGCCCTAAAATCCGCCCCCCCCTTAAGACCAATTGGCTCGATTGCACTAAAACCACTCTTTCTAAGTCACGTGATAACCTCATAAGCACTATGCTAAATTTGATACGAAGGCATAATGCTGCCATCGTGATCAAAGAAGAAATGTTCTAATTATATGTTCAATTTTCATATTTCATTAGTTACGTCTTGTTCCTATCAAAATAAATTCCATCCTCTCGGCAGTATATCTTTGTTCCAGAAGTTATCCGCCGCAAATACAATCTGCTTTTTACCTTTATGTGCAACACTACTAAGCCATGCCCCCCACCAGTAAAATGAACTGTTGTTCATTATGTGGTGGCGACATTGAGTCAAGAGCCACAACCTTTCAACCGTCCCCATAAATCCATCATCATGTGTAATAAATTTCATAACAGAAGGACATTTTAACTCTTTGAGTATACGATTTTTATGCGTGCAAAAAACGTAGAAAACACTATTTGGCACACTTACAGCAATCTTTTCGACCACGTTATTAATCTCTCTAATGGCTTTTATTCTTCCATCACGCGAATGGGCTGCTGGGTCGTTGCTTTCCTCATACAAACGAATCCCCACAGCCACAGATTGTTCTCTATGCATTTTTTCTCCAAGAGCGGCAAACTTGTTGTCTGCAGGTTCTGGAGGCAAAAGCTCTTTTTCTATAAGATACTCACAATTCTTAAAATATTTAGGGCTTTGCCAATATCCAGAAACCCAGCATGATTTATTCATTTGAAAATTATATACTTCTTCGAGAAATTCAAATTTCGTCTCATTGATAAATATGCCATAGGGTCTATTGCACAACCAGTTTGAACATTCATTAACCAAGCGATCTTCAAATCCTTTCAAAAAAACAGGAATCACTTCAAGGGGATTGGCATTATGCCCTTTGATAGGTAAAGTCCCTAATTCATAATTACGTCGATATTGAGTATCCCGCATAAAACCTGTCCAGGTATCTAATACCAAATCAGCGCCATTCCGTAAAGCCAGTGCCCTGGACATAGCATATTGAAACATTTGGTTCCCTAATCCACCTTTTAAGCGTACAACTAATTTTTTTACCATAAATAATATTTTTTAATTATTTTTTTCAGCCACACAATGCCAACCAAAACAAGCCAAGCCATCATCTTTCTTGTTGCTTCGCATCTTAAAATACAATACACCACCAATACTCAATATATAAGCTAAAGGCCAACTGTAATTATTACATTTTTTTTCTGTACTGCCTAAACGCATCAGTTCTTGTAGAAAATAGCTAAACCAATCTCCATTGGGAACAAGTTCATTTATTGTAAATCCAATTTTCGGTAAATGGTATTCATACCAGTACTTACTAAAACCCGAATAATAATGGTACGGTGCAAAATGTACAAGAGAAGCAAACGGAGCGGTTAGAATCAATTTCCCCTTACGTCTTAAAAGACGGTTAAATTCCTTAATAGCTTTCATCGGATCAGGAATATGTTCTAAGACTTCACTACACAAAATAACATCAAATGAAGCATCTGGTTGCGGAATATTAATAATATCGCTCCTAATATCAATTTCTGTTGTATCCCATTTCCCCTGATGTAACCCTCCAACGTCACCAATACCATCATATTGGCAGAAATCCTGTGAAACATAATCAAGATGATTACATAGTTCTCTGTTCCTTAGCTCTCCAGCTCCTGCATCGAGAATGCGATACCCGGCAGGTAAAGAACTTAGTACATTTTTTAACCAAGCTTGCCGGTTTTCTTTATTAATATTATCGTAAAACTTCATGTATAATTATTCTTTTTATTATTTAGGTATAAGAACTAAATTTGTTATGCCGTTATTTGTTTTTTTAATCAAATAAGAAAGATCTCTCTGTTTAAGTAAATTCAAAGAACGTGTAGAAAAATTTGCTTCTTGTACAAAATAATTATTTTGCAACATATTCCAATATTCATTTAAATTCCATTCACATTTCTTTAATCCTTTAGCCCAAAATTCCATCATTATAATTGGCTTATATCTTTTTAAAGCATACTTCCCACCTGCGAACAAAGCCGGTTCATAACCATCTATATCCATTTTGATGTGAGTTAGAGCTTCCCCGTTCATCAAAAGCTGCTCAATCAGTGTATCAAAGCTGATTGCTTGAACCCTTCCGTTCAAAACAGATCCAGGAGACGGGTATGTGTGTAAACATGTTCCTCCATCTTCATATAAACTAATATATCCGTTTTCATCTGAAACAGCTGCTTTAATCTGTTCAACATTTAAATTTTCAAGCTTAGATAAAGTTTTTTCCTGTATTCCCGAATTTATAGGATCAGCCTCTATAGAAATTAGTTTGGATATTTTATCGTGAAATACTGATTTATCTAAAAATGCGCTATAGAAACCCCAGTGAGAACCCACGTCAACAATGACATCTGGAGATCGTATATTAAACAAAGAAGTAAATACTTCTAGCTCATATTCCAAATATCTAGAATTGCCATCATACCAAGAATAATTTTTGCTAGAAAAATCGCAAAATACATGTGCACCATTACATAGCAAAAAAGTGCCATTGGGATACTTTTTTTTTAAATATTTCCTTCTTAACTCATCATAAAGTTGTTTAAGAAATACTTTTATAATTTTAAAGTTCTTTGATAGAGTCTCACCACTTTTAATTAAATATCTATGCAAATTATCTCCCCATACATTACTACCAAGAAATTTTACTACGCATTTTTCTAACAATCATTTGACCAAAAGACTCGAGCTTAGCAAGCGAGTAAGACGTTGGATAACCTAGCAATGAATTTGCCTCAATAAGATTTTTACAGGCATCTATTTTTTTTCTACTTGAACATGCTACCCATTTTCTTGGTAATTTTACTATTCCCCCCTTATATAAGCCACGGGACCTTTTGCCTAATTGAATATCTCCAGTACATTTTAAATTCTCATTAAAACGCTTGTAATCAGGTGAATACTCTATTCCTATCAAGTCACAAATTTTTTTTACAGTGTCGTCTGGGTTTTCAATTAAATCTTCATATTTAAAAATAGGAAATTGTTCTTCTAATATTTTCTTCACATATATTAAATAAGCCATACTAAATTCATTTATTTGCTTTGAAGAAGATAGATAAACATCTATCGCATCACGCACAAAAACAAAAGCTTTTAAATTACCTATACTGTTAAGTTGCTCTAATATGTTGAAATTATATTTTGGCTTATATTCATTTTCTTTTCTTTTGATAAAATCCACATGAGTCCAATCCCTGATAACCAGATGGCTACCTGCTAAGTTGCAATATTCTGCCAAGTTTTGAACGCACTCTTCAAATGAATTACCATCCACTTCAATATCATACCATAATTTCATTTGCTTTTTTAAAGCCAAATGTGGCTGTATCGCCTTATGATCTGGAGTAGCGCCTGCTAGGGGATTAATTTCTGAACCAATTATAACATTTGGAAGCATCCCAAGAATTCTTGTCAGCAAAGTACCGCCTGAACGACTATAATTAATAATAACTATAATCTTTATTTTTCTATTAGACATTTTTATTGCTAACTCTTTTTACAATATATTTGTTCAATTTTGTTTAAGCGTCATTCTTTACATAAAAAAACAAATTATTCAAATGTATACCCGAACATGTCGATTTCTCTAGAAAATTCTTTTTCAACAATTTTTCTAGTGATATTGTTATAAAATTCCTGGTATGGTTTTCTTTGTTTTCTGTGTTCTGTCTTAGCAAAAATATTCAATTTTCCTTTAAATGGAATTCCAAGTTTGTTAAAAATTATTGATAGCTCTTCCGATAAACTCTCATATTTAGCTACATAATCTACGATTATATTGCTTGGGTTTTTAGGATCTGTATATTTATCTAAATCATGTGGAAATGGTCCTGTTAGCAAGTAATCATCAAAACAAAGTTGATTGTCATTTCGATCTTTCCACATATGGTAGAAAGACACTACTTTATCCCATGGATTTCTTTCAAAACAAAATTTAAAATAACTGTTCCAAATCTTCCTGGATATGCGCTCTTTAATAAGATAAGATGGAATATGATTATAAAATTTTCTTCGTTTTACCATATCCACGAGTGAGTTCCTTATAAATACATCTGGTATATCTTTGCTGAAATTGTTATATTTAATAATTTCTGAGACCGGACTAAAGATATTTTTATAATTTCGAGGCTTATGTTGGTTTAAATTTGGCCATATCGGTGTAACTATATCCTTTTTGCTACAAATATTAGACAAATAGACCTCAATACTAGTTCCAGCAGTCTTTCCTGTTTTAATAAAAATAAAATGGTATTTATGAGAAATGATCATAATTAATAAATAACAATTGTTTCTGTGATCATAACACTTCTTAACATATCAGCATCTTAGCCCCTGAATTGTCCATCAACTTTTGAAACAATGTAATAACATTTATTTAAAAACTATATATTATTGACCACGGGTAAATTTTCATTTATATTTTTTGCTAATCTTGCAACCCAGATAAAATGCAGAAGTGAAAAAATACACATTGCCATTACAACACCTCTGGTTCCATACCAATAAGCACCTGCCAAATTAAATATAATTCCCACAAGACTTGATATTATTTTTGCTTTTTTTAAAATTTGTGGTTTCATTCGAATTCTTATATTAAATGAAACAATATGTGCAGCTGCAAACAGCCCCCCTGCAAATATCATCCAAGGTAAAAGATGTGAAATACTTGCAAATTCATTTGAAACAAATAGTGCAAATATTTGTTTGTGGAATAACATCCCAACAGAAAAGGCTAAGCCTGTCATTATCAAACAAAATCCTGCTAAACGCCAACCTAAATTATCAACTCCAGAATTTCTCAGGCTATCTGCGCCATCTCCAGCGCGCTGATAAAATATTGGGCCTAAGAAAGTACACATTAATGTTGTGGCTAACGATATTGGATAATAACCAATTTGAAATAGAGCAGAGAATAAACCCACTTCTCTTGTAGTTGTATAAAACTCAAGCCCCCATCGAGACGAAGCGAACTGAGCCCACGTAAAAATACCCCATACTGCAAAGGGTAAGGAAAATTTAGTTATTTCATGCTGCCAATTTTTAATTTGAAAGCTCTTTATAGCTTTTTCTGGTATAATTTTTCTAAAAAAGAACAGTTGAGAAAGAATTATAATTGATGCCGCGAAGGAATAACCCAACATAGCCAAAGTGCTTTCACGACCGAAAAAAAAGACTAAACCTGCTGCACACGTAAACCTTGCCCAAGGTTCAGATCCCTGATGTAGAGCAACTATTGCTCTTTGACGAGCGGCATTCTGTACACTATTAAGAACTCCATTAAAACCACTAAGTATTGCAAAAATAAAAGCAGCTATAACTAAAGGTATCCACTGCATCTGATCAAAAGATAGGAAAACTGTTGCTATAAGTACTCCGAACATAATTATTACAGATATTAAAAATATTAATATATTTTTCAACGCACATACGTATGATGTTAAATCATTTTTTTCAGCCGCTGGAGCATAAAACCTAGCCGCGCCATTTGATAATGGAGCAAGTAAAATCTTGTTTATTAAAATAACTACTGTCATCCCTAAAGCAAGTTCACCGTATGACTCCGGACCAAGAATTTCTGTAATAACTCTAACTCCAATAATCGTACCTAAAACTAACATAATTTGGCCCAGGAGTATCCAAAACCCCTCTTTTGAAAGACGCACAACACGTTTGAATCGAATAGTTTCTGTTATCATGTAAAAATAGCTTAATAATTGATAGTTATATAATCAAGACGATGTTATTTTTAAAAAGATTTCATAAATCATTTTCTTAATCAATACCATTAAATAAATTCCTTGTCACATTTTAAATGCTGGTCGTTTTCTATTTGGTTCTTTAATACTTTAATCTCTTTCTTCAAATGCTCATATTCCTCAATTTTATTTTTTAAAAATTTTCTTGTTATAATCGCTTTCTCCCTTAGGCCCTTAGGAGTTAATATATAAATATAGGCCCTCTTTTTCTTAGAGCTTTTAAATCTTTCCAGTTTTATCAAACCTCTATCCGTAAGCGCTGAAATAAGAAAATTAACCTTTCCCAAGCTTATATCTAACTTATCGACAAGCTCACGTTGTGTTGCCTTTGGGTTTTCGTGAATATGTTCAAGAAGTTTGATGGTTTCTTTGAGATTTTTCATGAAAGATTTACCACAAATGGTCAAGGATAGAGTCTTAAAGATATTTGTTCATATTGTGAACTTTGTTGATTTTAAAGCATTTATAATGTTCAGATCATGAACATTATACAACGCAGGGATTATAGAGTCAAGACATAGATATATATAAGATAAATAAAAATAAAGCTATTGATGGGTCCTGTAAATTTTACCATAAAGTTTGCTGTATGATTTCAATTGGACGGCTTTTTTCATCTCTGAAAGAATCATCTGTCGGGTCATGGGATTTGATTTCGGCATCATGCGTTTCAAGGTGAAGGCATAGAAAATATGATATCGTGACAAAGTCGGACAGAGGTTGATGCATTTTCTTAGTGTATGGAGCTGCTTCTTATGTAAATTACGATCTTCGTCAAGGACGGTCCCCTTCGGTGACAATCCCCTTAAAATCTTATATTTTTGGTAATACAAATCGGCGTTTGTTGAATCAAGACTTATAGCGTAATCAAGGTATGTTATTGCTTTATTAGGACTTATGATACCTTTTTCAGCGGCAAGAGACATGCTGTAGAGGCGGTCGGCGGCGAAAATGGTGAGAACCCTTATGGCAAATACCACCGAAAAGAGTATTATGATATATTTTGTTAGTTTTTGTTTCATGTTATTTAGATCCCTCCACTCGCTTCGCTCGGTCGGAATGACAACTCGTGCTTACCATTCTCGTAGTCTCCTAAAACATTCCCTATATTTTCGAACAAACCAGCCCAAGAAAACGACAACAACCGTCCACCCAAAGAGGCCCATTTCGGAGATAAGCTGCAAATAGTCATTGTGGGCCTGGTTAAGGACCCCCCATTTTGCCGGAAATGTGCGATAAGCCGTAAAAGCGTACCTATAACAACCCGGTCCACCCCCCCAAAAAGGATGATCCTTTATAAGTTCCCAAGTGTTTATCCACATATAAGGCCGAAGTTCACTTAATACTGCTCTTTCTGCGATAATAGAATGAATTAATTTGTTTAACCCCTGAAAACGGTTAAGTGTTTCTTCAGGACCGACCCACATAATCATAGTCACAGCTAACAAAATAACTAATGCTGATGCCAACAATATGCGATTACGTTTTCTCCTTTCAGAACATATTACACAGGTAAAATAGAACACCAGCAGAGCGGCACAAAAGCTCATTATGCCGCCCCTTGAGGTTGACATGAAGAGAGAAGTTGCCATTACCACGGCTAGAAAAAGATATATCAATGTGGTATTTGCCTCTTTTGTGGAAAACCAGATAATTTTATCTTTGAGTTTTTTGATATGCGGGTATGACGAAGTGGATATTTTGCCATAAAGTTGGCTATCGCAAGAAATAGGCACATTTCCATGTAACCCGCGTAGTGGTCATAGTTTACGTATGGGCCGAAGTGGGAGCCGGGTTTGCTGATTAGCCAATATATTTTGCCGTTATAGCTGAGTTTTTGGAGAATTGCGAAGACTGCGATGAGGAAGCCTATGATTATGATGGAGTTGACTAAAATATTGAGGAATTTATAGTTTAGATTCCTCGACTCGGCCTTCGGCCTCGCTCGGAATGACACACTTGTTAATCCTGTAACAATTGCTACCATAACTGTGAAATATATGGCATTAGCTGGAATCTGGAGGTTGAAGTCGACGAGGCTGTGGAAAAGGAGAGCGAGGATGGCGGTGAGGGCGCCGAGGAGTATGAAGTTGGAGGATTTGCGATCAAGATAGTTTTGTGCTTTGGTGGGGACGCTTTCTTCTAAGGACGGGGACAGTCCCCTTCGGGGACAGTCCCCTCGCTCGCCCTTAATTTTAGATACAACAACCAAAAACAACATTATGTAGGTTGGGAATTTTATTAAGTATGTAACAGTAGCTCGGGTATAGATGCTAAGAGGGTACCATGAGGTTGGATCCAGCATATATGTTTGGCGGAGTTCGTAGGTTTTGGGGCTTATTATTTTGATGAAATCTGCAGGTAAGGGGATAATATAGAAAGCGATGATGCCGAGGAGTAGTAGCATGCCGATGGAGATTGGGAGTTTTAGGACGCTGATAAGTTTATTAGATCCCTCGACTCGGCCTTCGGCCTCGCTCGGGATGACACCAGTTAAGAAATGGATGTCAAATAGAATAAGGGATAGTAGAGCAATGGTACAATAGGACCAGGGGTGGACGGCACCCAGGGCCAATGGAGAGAAAGCCAGAATGAAGATCAGTATGATGTTTTCGAGGGCTGGGCGGTTAAAACGCATAGCGCCAGGGCTATCCTTTTACCTCAGACTTTTTGGCGGGGTCGCCGTAGTACTTGCCGTATTTGCCGTATTTGCCGTAATGGTGGTAATAATAGTAGTAATAGCCGCTGGTCCTGGTGGTCTCAACCATATTCAAAATGGCGCCGAGAAGATAGGATGTTCGCACTGTCTCAAGTAATTCTTTGGTCTTTTTAACAGCGTTCCTGTTCGCCTCCCCTGCCCTGACCACCACTATCGTACCGTCGACCTTACCTGATAGGACCACAGCATCCGTTACCGCAAGCACCGGGGGCGTATCGATAATGATCCTGTCGTACATCTCCTCCAATGTCGACAAAAGTCCATCCATTTTCTTGGAACCCAATAATTCGGAAGGGTTCGGGGGAATAGCGCCGCAAGTAATTATATCCAGATTGGGGATGTCCGTCTTATGGATGACATTTTCCAGTTCATCCGTTTCAGCGAGTATTTCAGTGAGCCCGCGGCCGATCTCAAGGCCGAAAGCCTTTTCTATCCTTGGCTGGCGCAGGTCCGCGTCGAGAAGGACCGTTCTTTCACCTGACTGGGCCATAACGATCGCCAGGTTTATGGCGTTAGTCGTTTTCCCTTCCTGTGGCCCGGAACTCGTAAGTAGAATGCTTTTACGCTTATGTTCCACGGCCGTAAATACTATGCTTGTCCTAAGGCCCCTGTAAGCTTCCGTGATATTCGACCGGGGCTTAAGTGAAGTAATAAATTCGGGTTTGGTGTCTTTATCATCCGGGTCATGTGGAACGGCTATTGTCGCTAAGGTCGGTATTTTGACACGGTTCTTGAGGTCTTCCGGGGTCTTAACGCTCTGGTCAAGGCTTTCTATCAGGAAAGATAACCCCCCGCCCCCGAAGATCCCGAGCACGAAAGCGATCAGAAGATTCAGTTTTTTCTTCGGCCTGGCGGGCTGCCTCGGAACAACCGCTTTATCAACTACTCTGATATTTGTCGTTTTCAGCTCGACCGTTACCTGTGTTTCCCGCATCCTCTGCAACAACGTATCGTACAGCTCCCTGTTGGTCTCGACATCCCTTCTTAATACGTTATACTGAACACCCTTGTCCCCGCTGTATATCCTCTTTCCCTTTTCATTATCAATTTTCTGGTTTACAGAGGTTAATTCGGACTTTAAACCGATCAACTCGGGGTGTTTTTCCTTAAGATACTCTGACTTCTCAGCTATAGCTATCTCAAGATCCACCTTCCTGTTAATGAGTTCCTGCATGACATAATCCGCGCTGCCTTCCTGTCTATCCAGGTCTTCCTCTCCCAAAATATTATTATCTCTTTTGTATTCCTGAAGCTCTTTCACGGATCTTTCGAGATTTTTCTGGGCTTCCTGTATCTTTTGCTTTAGCCACACGGAAGCATATTGAGTGGCGTCAAATTTGGCGTCAAGGATATAGTTTATATAGTTCTGAGCCCATAAATCAGCTATCCTGGCGGCCTTACTGGGGTCGATATCAAAAGCGCTTACCTCCACTAATTGAGTATTGGGGATAGGCCTGACCTCTATACGTTCAAGAAGAGCGTTGACTCGCTGATCTTCAGATAACTTTTCGATCTTTTCCTGCTTTAGTCTCCCCTTCCATTCGCTGAATGGCTTATATCCGTCAAGCGCTCCGTTCACCCTTGAGGCTACCGCGCGGCTTTTCAATATCTTATATTGCGTCTGGTAGTATTCCCTCGCGGAAAAATCCTCCGGGGTCACTTCGTCTATTTTTAAGACTTTCGGCGCTTCCTTCTCTATTAAAATACGAGTGGAGGCCTCATAGACGGGTTTCATCAAAAAAGAACGGATAAGAGCGAAAGTACAAAGTATAAGGGTGAAAGATATGATCAGCCATCTGCGTCGTAATAGCACATCCACATACTCATGCAGATTTATCTCCTGCTCCAGAAAGGGGTTTTGCGCGTTTTCGTTCATGTCCTGCCCTGTTTATTATTTAGAAGAAACTCTCGGCCACGGTGACTATATCTCCGGGCCGCAGCCTCAGGTCATCTTCTTCTTTACCTTTATTTATAACATCCCATGCTTTGACCCTTATGGTCTCTTTTGAGCCGTCTGGGTTGGTTCTCATAACCCGCACGTTGTTGGCGTCGGCTATCTTGGTAAAGCCTCCTGCCATGGATATAAGTTCAACAACAGTAAGTTTGCCTTTGATCTCATATGCCCCGGGCTCTTCTACCTGACCGAGGATCGAAACAGTACTGTATTCCTCTATGAATACTGAGACCTGTGGATTGACAAGAAAGTCCTTTTCAAGTAAATATGTGAGTTTTTGCTCAAGATCTGCTACAGTAAGATCTTGGACTTCGACCTCTCCCAGTAGCGGGAAAGTTATATACCCCTTCGAGGATACCCTTACCTTGCGTGAAAGTTCTTCTCCCCGACCGTAGTAAACATCGATTAGCAGAACGTTTTCGGGGCCTATCTGGTAGCCGCTTTGGTCGGATCTGCCCCTATCCGTGGTTTCAGCAGCAAAGGCTGAAGAAAAAGCCAGGGTAAATGTTAAAATAAAGGTAAATAGAGCTTTCATGGTAGGGGTATTATATATATGTTTGGGTTATAAGTCAATAAAAAGGCCGGGGATTAGGTCCCCCGGCCTTTGTTTTATTTTAGATTCCTCGACTCGCTCGTTTCACTCGCTCGCTCGGAATGACAATTAGAACATCAGCTTGATGTCGGCGTTGACGACGTGCTGATCATAGCGCCTGGAGCCGATGTTCGATTCTCTCTGGTGGAACCTGTAGCCTATACCGGCTATCGCATATTCCTTCCAGTGATACTCGAGCCTTGGCCCTATTGCCCACTCATTATCTTTCCTCTTCTTGTCCTCTCCTACACCCGGCGACGGATAGTCGTTGTGGAAGTACATGGTGTCGAACTTCCCAACGAACCCATGCCCAAACCTGTAAAGAACATTGAACAGGAAATGATCACCGGTGTAGAAGTTGTTATTGTTGTAAGTCGACTCGTAAGGCTCTCTATTATAAGAAAACGTAAAATCTGTCCTGTCGTTCATGGCGTAAAGAAGGCCAATATGAGTGGTAACGCCAAAATAATCGTTGCTCGAAGAGCTATTGTAATCCTTGGCTTTCAAACCAACTTTAGCGATACCGGTAACTTTTGCTGTAATTTCACCCTTAACTCCTCCCCATATACTGTAAGCATTACCATTCCTGCCGCTGGCATCAGGATACTGTAAGTTCCTGTAGTCGAATTCCACCAGTGCCTGAGTCTTTGGAGCTATCTGTACGTAACCGGTTATCCAACCCGCATTTTCGTACCTGTTCAGCTGTTCAAGGGTATCGCTAAGGTAATTCACGATGTAGAACTGGTATCCTGTATCAAAATCTATCTTGTTGAAATGCCACCCCAGGACCGCATTCAGGGTGTCGATCTTGCGAAGATTCCTGTGCTCGAATTCCGTCCCCGCACGGGAAGAAGTGAACTGGAACCTGTTGTTGACATCAACTGTGATCTCATCAAAATCCAGAAAAGCGCCGGCAAAGACATCCTGGTTGCCGTAATTCTGATCGTGGTATTTGCCGAACATGCCAAGATCAACCTTGTAATCAGCGGTCAGCTTGTGCTTGCCGTTGGCGCCAAAGCCGAACTGACCGAATATGCCCGGGGTCAGGATGGAGATCCAGTCATGCTTTGGATCGTCCCTGTCGTAAAAAATATTGGAATCGTAACGTTCCTCAAATTTAACAGAGGGAACGACTTTCATGTGACCCTGTTCCCAGGCTGAAACAGTGCCGGGGAAAATAATGGTGCCAGCTATAAATACGATTGCTGTTAGAAAAGCTATAATCCTGAATTTCATGACTTGGGTCCCCCCTGTTACTTATTTTCTTAGATCCCTCGACTCGGCCTTTGGCCTCGCTCGGGATGACAATACGTTATTTATGAGGATGGGCTTACGGGAGGTTGTTCCTCCTCTTCCTTAACTTTATCTTCCTCAAGGTCTTTCGGGTCCGGTTCCGGCTCTTCTACTACTGTGACCTCTTCGACTTCTTCAGCTGTCGTGCCAAACGCTCCGGCGGCTATATCCTCGATCTGGCCTATCTGTTCCGCTGTCAGTGCTGTAGGTTCGCTGACAGTCCCGTCTGACGCGACAGTTACCTGATAGCTCTGCGGCACGGTCACTGGAGCGCCGACAGGATTACCAGCTGTATCCAGCGGCTGGACATACATGTTACCGTTGACCAGTTCCACCTTCAATTCCCTGCCGCTGGTCAACTGGACGCGGAAGACAGTGCCCCTTATACCGCAAGCGGCAGTGGGTGTCTTAACGGTAAAGGTCGAGCCTGCGGCGATGTTGGCGAAATCGCCGACAACCGTACCTTTGGAAAGATCCGCCATTGATTCCTCAACTGTTAATTGAGTATTCGGGTTAAGTGTCAACACATTTAGGCCTTCGGCGTCATATACGATATCCGCAGAGGAATTAGCACCCGTTTTGATTATAGCGCCCTCCATGAGTTTCATGCCGACCCAGGGAGTTATCCAGGTGCCATCGGCTCTTGTGTCGACTTTTACGTCCCCTGTCACATTGACCACGGCGGCTTCGTAGATGCTGTCAACGCTGGCGTAAGATATCGCCGAAAAAGAAAGCGCAAGACATACTATCGCGGAAATGATGAGGAATTTTTTCATTTTGGTGCTCCTTATGTAATTATAAACTATTCTAGAGACAAGAATCCTTAGTGGAATTTAGCACATTGAGGTGTGTAAGTCAATGATATATTATGATAATATTGGTTGTTAGTAGTGTAGAAATTAAGATTTTGGGGGTGTCGTTAGGTAAGTAGGTAAATTATACCCGGTGGGGACGCTTCCCTTCAAACTCCCCGCGCAATCAAACGGGAAACGTCCCCAAGCTTTCCGAGGGACGCTTCCCTTCTAGCTTTGGTGGGGACGCTTCCCTTCTGGGCGCGCCAGGTAAACTCACACGGGAAACGTCCCCAAGCCTTCCCGGGAAACGTCCCCAAGCCTTCTCGGGAAACGTCCCCAAGCCTTCTCGGGAAACGTCCCCATTATTCAAGGGTCACAGCGCCGGTTTTGCCGGTGATATAAACAACAGTTCCCTGGTCTTCCAAAAATTTGAGGATATGCTTATTTACCTTATTGGGGGTGTTGGGGATGATGGCGTATTTAGGGGAGACTTCATCGATAAAGGCTTTAAAAATTACCATGTCTCCCAATCCCATGCCGTGGTGCGGGATCTTTATTACATCCGCGTCAAGCAAAGTCGGGCAACGGAGCATTTCCGCCATGGGTTGTGAAGTGACGTCGGCGCAGAAAAGCATGGCCGGTCCTTCATCTGTTCCAGTTCTAAAGACTATTGAATCGTTATTGGCATCACCGGATAATTCTTCAGGCGGGTTTAAAATAAAAAGATCCGTTTCAGGCAGGCCTTTTACAATATCACCTCTTGTTACTTCTTCTCGTGTTATTTGCCTTCTTTTGATGATGTCGCGGAAGTTCCTATAAATAGGCCTTTCAAAGCCATAGCCGCCGTCTATGACCGTTCCCGCCTTGAAATTCCTCAAGATATATGGCAGGCCGCCGATATGATCTGAGTCAGCATGCGTGAGCAGAACACAATCTATTTTCCTGATGCCTTTCTGCCAGAAGTATGGGGCAAGGACATCCCTGCCGGCGTCAAGGCCCGTTTCCCTGCCGCCCTCTCCCCCGTCTATCAGCAGGATAGTTCCATCGGGGAACTCCATTAGGGAGGCGTCGGCCTTGCCGACGTCGAAGAAGGTGGTTCTGGTGCTCCCGGGCGGGCGTATAAGCGCTTCGTTCCAGACGAAGAGGTTGGAGGCGAGGAGGAGGAAGATGAGGAGAGAGATTCCTCGACTCGGCCGCTTCGCGGCCTCGCTCGGAATAACAGTTTGATGGTGCTTCGCGGCCTCGCTCGGAATAACAGCTTCACCAGACGGGGACAGTCCCCTTCGGGGACAGTCCCCTTTTCCACTCGCAATGACGG
>Ga0272441_10002860_pt1 | contig 34252 bp, 27 predicted proteins | sample SSMProp6N_FD_193582 | JGI IMG/M metagenome (GOLD analysis project Ga0272441, IMG submission 193582) | Marine sediment archaeal communities from Little Sippewissett salt marsh, Falmouth, MA, United States - SSM-Prop-6N | ecosystem: Environmental > Aquatic > Marine > Wetlands > Sediment ... | reverse complement strand
CAACCGGGCATTGTATGCGTTTGGAAGCAAGGCCGCTTCCTTGCCCGACATGGCTTCCAATCTCTGCTGCAAATCAGATGCACTCGCGAAAAGCAGGTCCACATCGGCAGCGATTTTGGCCTCCGTTTCTTCTGAATACCATTCTCCCCCCAGTGACGACTGCCAGTTGTCGATCAGGTCATATACGACACTGGCGCCCTCCTTCTTCATCTTCCTCATGAAGGGGTAAAAAGATGGCAGCGGAAACTCGATCCAGGTTATTATCTGTTTCTGTTCCAGCAGGAACCCATACTCGCGCCTGAACACTTCCATGTCGAATTCTGCGAGAGGCCTATGAAGGAGAAAAGGAAGATCTGTATCCAGATCGAGGTCTACACTTTCCTGCCGGGGGAATTCATGAAGAAAAACAACAAAATAATTACGCTCCAGGTATTCCAGAGCAATCTGTGTTCCCCGTGCACCGCCACCGGTATCATCAAAGGGTACGCCGCTGAGCAGGAACACCACACCTTCAAGTTCTTCAGTCCGGCGGGATAGAGCTATCTGCCGTTTTCGAAAGCCCTTGATAAAGCCGGTTACACGCGCCCATGCCCCAACCCGCCGCCAGATCCAGGTTGGCTTACTGACGTCCTGATCGGCTGATTCCACCATTTGGATTACTCCGATAACAAGGAGCAGCACATACAATATTCCCAGGACAGGATAGGCAAATAAGGAGAAAAACGCAGCCAGAAGCATCAGCATGTCAAGGAACAGCGATGGAACCACGGCACAATATCGATCAGCAAAACCGCCGCTCTCTCCATCACCAGTACTCCATGAATACAACTTCTTCCAGATTCCGGAAAGCGTTTCTGGAGCATGCCATCGTACAACAGCATCAGGCACAAAAGCCCACCTGATACCGGCTCTCTTCAACTTCAAACCAAACCAGGTATCCTCTCCTGTTTTTGTCAGCCACTCAGGAAAACCACCAGCCTGTTTCCATACTTCCCTGCGGAAAGCGATTGAACGGCAGGCGGGGATAAAGGTATCCGGGGATATATTCTCCAGGTGAGGTATCAACTCATAGCAGGCTGATCGGCCCAGCCAGGTATTTGCTTCTCCGCAATACCAACCGGCAGAAACCTGGATATCGTTATTGTCCTCAAACGGAGCAGCAATCTTTTCAAGCCAGTCGGGCTCCAGAATGCAGCCGAAATCTGTCATGGCAATCACCGGGCACGAAGATATCCGAACTCCGATATTCCTCCGGGAGGCTATGTTCCTCCCGGGAAATGAATGTACATGGATTGGAAGCGGGCTGTTAGCTGCATACGCTTCTAGGATCTGCATGGTCCCGTCAGTTGAACCCCCATCCAGAATCAGGATTTCCTCCGGCAGCCGGGTTTGCTGTTCAAGCTGCTTCAGCCAGTCCTGTGCATTCGAACATTCATTCTTTACAGTCGTAACCCAACTCACCCGAACGTGTTCCTTCGGCTGGAGTTTTATCTTGCAACGGTTTGTATATTCAGGGAATAGTTTATTTGACCCTGTATACAGCACTACATCAGAGTGAAGCGTGCGCCTCCTGGAAATCCGCTTAAGCATCTGCAGCTGGCGAAACCAGGCAGGGCTGATCTGCAGCATCCAATCCTGAAGAAAACCAGAGCGGATCAATAGATTTTTACGAACTTTAGTCCACAAGGAAAGCAGTTTCGGTCGCACGATCCACAGCAGCGATGCAGGCTTTCGCAGTATCCAGAATATACGCCATAGCCAATTCAGGAATTTAAACCCTCTCGAATATTGAATTTCCTTGAGTTTTATTTCCGATTCTTCAGCTTCTCCTCTTGCCATGTCGAGGTCATTTTGAAGATCCAATATCTGATTTCTGGCAGCAGTATTCTTTCCTCTTAATACCTCCAGTTCATTGACGAGCAGTTCTGTCCGTTTCTTGATCATTTCACCCATCACTTCGGTTTTTTCACGTATCTTTCCAATTTCCTTCGTTTTTTCCTCCATTAAGCGATCAAGCCTGACTCGCTCCCTCTCAAGTGCGGCTGAAGTGGATACCTGCTTCAGGAGCAGCTCCTGGCAAAGCATGCCGTCCTCTCTTCGAGCAGGAGCTGCCTGCAAGAGCTGAATTGCTTTCGAAGCACATGTTGAACCTTGCCTGTAAACGTGATCGCTCCATCCCTTCATCGCGGAAGAAATCCTGTCTCTTTTATTCCAGGCATGGATCAGGATCTCTCCCAGGCTCTCTGCGTTCACTTCCTCAAGCGGTACAGCATAATCCTCCAGACCAGCCTGTGACAGCAGTGCTGTCACTTTTGGATCGTATGCCAACCCCACTGCCGGAACACCTGCTGCAATTGCAGCCAGTGCAGCATGCATTCGCATTCCAAGCACCACGTCGCAGGTCTGAAGGGAAGCAAATCTACTGAAAGGATCTGAATGGGATTGCAGAATACTGCACAGCTCTCGAGCCTTCATCCTCTTATGAACAGCATTACAGGCAAGTCTGTCATTCTCAAGTTCGAGTCCATTCTCCTGAAAAGGAACAAAAAGAACTGATCCGCCCGTCCTGTGCAGAAAACAATCCAGGGCTTTGGCAACCTCATCCTGCCACTGGCCTTGCCTGACAGTAATATCCCAGCTTCTCAGTGAGACCCCCAGGACCGGCTTCTGCAAATCCATACAGACCCCGGCAGGTGTATCAAATCCCGGGTGGAAATACGCCGGATCAGGATCAACTGATATTCTGTTCATATCACAACCCAAAACACCCAGCAGCTGGCGGGATTGCTCATCACGGACAGATAAAACGTCAGCCATGCCGGCCAACCTCCGTACTTCATCCTTGCCCTGCCGGGTTTTCAAGGGCCCCACACCCACGCTGTACAGCATCACTGGAATCCCGCAAGCAGCAGCAAGCAGCAGCGGTGAGCCGTATTCCGTGATTCCACCAGCCCGCATAGTAAGGTAGCTGGAGAGATCAACTTCCCAGTAATCCTGGAATAATCCACCTCCTCCGATAATTACCAGGGAGCTTTCCTGAATCGCATCGGAAACAGCGGACATATCCCAGAATGGCACTGCCTGGACCCGATGGTACAACTCTGTCTCGGCAGGATCTCCTGAGCTGACACAGCACTCAACGGCAGGCATTTCTTTGCGGAGGGAACTGAGCATCCCTGACAGCAAAATCTCATCCCCCGTATTCCCCCTCCCGAAATAACCTGATATAAAAATCGTTCCGGTCCTTTTTGCGCTTTCCATTAAAACCCCCTTACATTTTTAGCTGTGAAAACAGGCCGCTTCCAGATCCTACATGGTTTGACGCTGTGCACGCAGTTGTGCCCAGGCAGTCGTTGAGTAGGCATTCTGACGATCAAAGATTTGCTGCACGAATGTCTGCTCTTGAAACGGTGTATACCTGCCGCACCTTAAACAATGCAGCCCGTCTGACAGTTCAAGCTGTCTGCCCCCACAATGCACACATTCGCCTGTATCCGCCCAGACCTGGCTTCCTGCTGTATTCCTGTTGCGGAACCACCAGTTCCAATGTTCTGTCCAGGCTGCCGCCATGGTGTCCGTATCCCATAGCTGATCCTGTGCCCGCTGCTGGAGGCGGAGCCGTTCGGCAGGGTTTTTGTGAAGATGAAGTATTGTCCTCGCAGCTTTATCCACAACCGCAGCCGAGGTATGAGGGCCCTGTAATAAAAACCCATCCAGCCCATCCTCGATCAACTCCGGATAAGCCCCAACAGGGCTTGCAAGGACGACACATCCTGCCCTTTTTGCTTCCAGAACAACCATGCCGAACGGCTCTTTCCTTTTCTGTAAACTGAATGCATACGAACTCTCCAGCAGTTCTCGTGCCAGACGCTCCTGCCCCACGAGCCCGTGATATTCCAACCCTTCAACCTGGTACCTGCGTCTTTCAGAACACCCCCACAATCCATCTCCGCCGTAAACATCGAGGTGGAATCGCTGGTCCGAGCTCCGCAGCTTATTCAGCACCGCAACAGCAGCATCAAGACCTTTGGATGGGTGTGAAAAATAGATCAGGCGGCAGGGATCCCGTTCAAGATTACATCGCTCAGCTTTCCGGTAGGTGTGCTCATCATAGCCGTTGTAACTTACAAATACTCTCCGCGAATTGATACCCCATTCTCGAGTGACCACACCCATAAGAAAATTACTTTTTGCATACACAAAATCAACAGGAAGATCGTTTAATCCTTTAGGCGGCTTCACACCAGAGACCCACAGCAATGTCAACTTTGCCGAGACCCGCAAGGAAAGAAACGGCCTCAAATCCAGTCCATCACCGGAAGTATTCAAAATCAGCACATCCGTTTTCAGCGAATAGATCGAATCAAGCGGTATATATTCGACACCTGCAATCACAACCCGCCGGGCCGTGTTGGCGACCATCTGTACCTGGTGCCCCGCCCTGGCCAACGCGTTTGCCATGCGGACACGTGCTGTAACGCCTCCCCCTGCGCCATGCGTATATGGCATGCTGCCATCATATTCAATATGTCGATCGGGACAGTAAAACAGTACATGCGCCATTGCTTCATCCCCCTTCCATGAGTGAGTGATCGGCGTTAACGAAAGCAGCCCGAACCGGCTGCCGGGCCTGTTTCTGATAGGCATGCACAACCTCATACGGATCACCAACAAGCTGTACCGTGCCGGACATCAACCATGCCGCCCTGCCGCATATTTCAACAACTTTTCCAGCTGAATGCGAGACAAAAACTACAGCTGCCCCCTGCTCCCGGAACTGTTCAATCCGCCGGCGGCATTTTTCCTGAAACGCCATATCCCCCACTGATAACACTTCATCGATCAAAAGCACTTCAGAATAATGAGCGGTTGCAACTGAAAAAGCCAGCCTTGCCGCCATGCCGGTAGAGTAGGTTCGCAGCGGGACATCGATAAAATCATGAAGCTCGGAAAAATCAACGATTGTATCGAAGCAGGCTTTGATTTCCTGGCGAGAGTAGCCCAGCATCGAGCCGTAGAGAAATATGTTCTCCCTGCCCGTGAGTTCAGGGTGAAAACCTGCACCCAGCTCCAGCAGAGGTGAAATGGATCCAGCCACATCTACGAAGCCGCTGCTGGGCTCGAGAACGCCTGCGATGACCTTCAACAAGGTACTCTTCCCCGCTCCATTTGCACCAACAATCCCCAGCACTTCTCCCGGATAGACCTCCAGGGTTATTGAATCAAGCGCTTTCAAACAAGTGTATTCCATGCGGCCCTTAATCCACCGGGCAGCATACTCCTTGATACTGGATACTTTCTCACGAGGCGTTCGATAGGTCAGGGAGACATTGCTCAGATGAACAACAGCTTCTTCTGAAGAAACATAAAAAGTGAGCGGTTTAGAGATAAGCTGCATATTCTCTTGCCTTTCGATTGAATAGAAACCATCCGGATATAAACGAAAGAAGCGCGAAGATGGCTCCCAAAATGAAGGTACTTGTATCAGGTATTTCGCCCAGATAAACCAGTGAACGGAAACTGGTGACGTAATAAAACATTGGATTCCAGCGAAGCAGCTGGATAATCCGGTCAGGCAGGACTTCAATTGGATACAGGACCGGTGTGAGATACATCCAGGCTCCCAGGATAATTTCATACATTGGTATTACGTCCTGGAATCTGACCGCAATCGAAGAAACCGCCAGCGCTATGCCAAGCGTGAATACACAGACTTCCAGCAAGGGCACCGCCAGCAGCAGCATCACAGGATACAGGTCTGCCCGAAGCAGCAGAGCAATCAAAATATACGGCAGGAGTGACAGTAAAAGGTTGATTAATCCCGTTCCGACTGCTGCTGTTGAAAAAACCGAGGCGGGAAAGTAAATCCGATTAATCAATCCCCCACTCCAGACCAAATCATTCATGGCAGCACTGGTTGATTGAGCAAAGAAATTCCAGATAAGCAAACCGGAAAGCACATACAGCGCATAATGCTTTGTTTCAAATCGGAAAAGATGTGAAAAAACCAGCGTCAACACAAGCATACTCAACAACGGCGAAACCATTGTCCATGCCAGGCCCAGAAACGAGCGCTTGTAACGAGTCTTGATACTGCGAGAAATTAATTCCAGAACCAATCCCCTGTAACGGAACAGCTGGAATAATTCATTCAACGCAGGTTTTATTCGTGCAGATGAAGTGTTAACCTGAATCCCCATTTACTGCCCTCATTTTCCCCCGGAGGCGCTTCAAGCAGCAGCGCATCGCTGCAGGCTCATGTTTATAACAGTTCGCAATCCGAATAGAATTTCATGATTTGAAAATCCCCTTAAGGTATTCCCCCGCTATTACCAAACTACAGCTAAAGCATACATTGAGGATGTGATGATTGATAGGGGTAAATTTGTCCTACTAAACAAGGTGAGTTTACAGTGGAACCAAGCAATGTAACACGTGGAAAAACCGGCTCTTCTTATTCATGGACGGGTATAAAGAAATTCCAAGAGAGGATGCATTTGATCCCACACGCAGATAGAATACGATCAGGAGGAAGAAGTGGGAAGGTAAGGCATATCCGGCCCATCGATCTCAAGATGCTCTGCCAGTGCCGCACGCAAGGCGGTACGATCATCCCAGGCGTATTCAGTTTCCCCAAAACACATTGACTGTTCATGGCCTTTGCCGCAGGAAATCACCAGATCGCCCGGGCGTGCAATGGCAACAGCTTTCCTGATAGCATCACCCCTGTCTGCTACACACAACAGGTTCTTCCCCGGCTGCGCACCTTCATCTTCTGCACCGGCAGCCATATCTTCCAGAATCCTGTCGAGAGATTCTGTACGCGGATCCTCTGCCGTGAGGATCGTAATATCAGCGAGCCGTGCAGAGACACGGGACATCATATTTCGCTTGGCTTGATCCCGCAGTCCCGCTGAGCCAAATACAGCGATAATATTTCCATCCGTCAACCCCCGTGCAGAGAGTAAAGCATTTTCGAGAGCATTGGGCGTATGTGCAAAATCAACAATTGCAGTAAAGTCCTGCCCGAGATCGATCCGTTCCATTCTGCCCGGAATACAATCCATGTCTGCAATCGCTTCCGCAGTCAGGACGGGATCCAGTCCCATCCCCTCAACCGTGACTGCATAAGCAGCCAGAATGTTGAACACGTTGTATGAACCATACAAGCTGCTTTGTATCTGCTTGCGCCCAGCACTGCCGATGATGTGGAACGATAAGCCTTCCAATGTTGAATCAATCGAAACTGCTCGCACATCTGCCCCAGACCGAAGACCGTAACAAATGGTATCCAGGCCTTCTGTTATCTCTGCAAGATACTCATACGAACTGTCATCCTGATTTAGGACCACCGCACGAGGCGGATCAAAGTCCTTTTTTTCAGCCTCTCTGACAAGTTCAAACAGCCTTCCTTTTGCAGCCCGGTACGCTTCGTACGAACCATGAAAATCAAGATGCTCATGGGTGATATTTGTCACCACAGCAAGGTCAAAATCACACCCCGCTACACGCCACTGTCCAAGACCGTGCGAAGTCGCCTCGAGAACGCAATGGGTAAGCCCGGCTTCCACCATCTGTGCGAGGTAGCGCTGGACATCCAAGGCATCCGGTGTTGTGACATGAAAACCAGTATCCAACCGCTGACCACCAATAACAGCATTTACTGTACTGATCATTCCTGTTTCGAATCCGGCTTTTTTCAGAATGTGGAAAATCAGATTGGTGGTTGTGGTTTTTCCATCCGTTCCAGTGACACCAATCAGTGTCAGCTTTCTGGAAGGGAATCCATACCAGGCAGAAGCGAGCTTTCCAAGAGCTTTCCGGGAGTCATCGACCCGGTAATAATGGTCAATTTCGCTATTTTCTTCCTCACCAATAACCGCTGCTGCACCTCGTGCTGCGGCATCCCGGATATAATCATGTCCATCCACAGAAACCCCGCGGATTGCAACAAAAAGTGCACCTGGTTCAACCGTGCGAGAATCCGATGTAATAGAGGTAATTTCTATCTCGGGAGCAGATTTGTCTGCCAAACCTAACGATGCCAATAAAATTTTCAGTTTCATCTGTTGTTTAAATAGCGCGCCCGGATGGCTGGAGAATGCCGTCCGGGCATGAAAAAATCTCGTATCTAGAGAGAGGACTGGAGATTCTGAAGTTTTCCAACCACCGATCCATCAATCACTTTATCTCCAATCTGGATAATAAGGCCTCCCAGGATAGAAGTATCAACAAGATAAGTGATCGCCGGTTCAGCGTTTAATCGAGATTTAAGGTCAGCATGGATGAGCCTTTTCTCCTCTTCAGAAAGGGGCAGCGCACTGGTAACCTGAACGTCACCGGCCGCAGCTGGCCCGTCTCCAAGCAGGACAACCTTCCGATCCGTCAAACCGCTGAAGAAAGAAGCGACCAGGGCTTTCTGTCTTTCTTCATTCATAGAGATACGGATTATCTGCTGAGCAGCTGCGATAGCCAGCGACGCAACTTCACCGCGCAGATCCTTGAGTGCATCTTCCTTGATTTGCCGGGCAGACTCTTCAGCAGTCGCGCGAATCTGTGCTGCTTCCTGTTCAGCCTGTGCTTTTATCTGCCGTGCTGCTTCATCCGCTCGGATTTTAGCTTCCCTTACCCGATCATTTGCATCCTGCTGAGCCTTTGCCAGGAGTTCTTCAGCATGCTTCTCTGCATTTTCCCGGGCATCAGCAGCAATCCTGGCATCCTCAACAGCCTGCGCAATGGTCTTCCTGCGTTTCTGAAGCATCTCGATGACAGGTGTGTATGCCCATTTATGCAGAATGATCACAAGTACTAAGAAGCTGAAAACCTGTACGATTAAATAACCTAAATTCAGGCCTAGGGCTTCCAAGGCAACCTCCTACTATTTCGTTTCATTCTACACAAAGAGAATCAGGATGGCGACAACAAGTGCATAGATAGCAATTGCTTCAGTAAAAGCAATGGCTAGAATCATATTGATCTGAATCGCACCGGCTGCATCCGGATTTCGGCTGATTCCCTGCATGGCTCCAAAGGCAAGAATACCAATTGCCAGACTGGCGCCAACAGCCGACAGCATAGCAATAGACGCAGAAAGGTACTTCAATCCGTTTACGAGTGTTTGTGCAACATCAACATCCATGGGTTCCCTTCCTCATATCCTGATAATGTAAAAATCAGACCCTTTTCTCTTCAGGTCTAAACAGATTCCGTTAATGAGCGCCCTCTTCTTCGTGCTCCCCATGTCCCTGGGCTGCCATGAACATGAATACCATTGTGAGCATACCGAAAACCAATGCCTGAATGAATCCGACAAAAAATTCCAGTCCAACAAAAACTGTCTGAATAAGGACAGGCACCAGTGAACCGATTACGAACAGGAGAACAGAGCCGGCGAAAATATTACCGAACAACCGGAAAGTAAATGAAATAATTCGGGCAAATTCAGCGATCAACTCCAGAAAACCCAGAAAGATATCCAGGAGCGGCATCATTACGTCAGAGGCTCCCAACGGGCGTTTTTTAAGCAGCTTGAATATGCCTCCAACAGCAAAAAATTTGTTGAAATAGGAAACACCAAGGGATTTTACCCCGATGACCTGGGTCATAAACACGGAAACCAGCGCCAGGGCCAATGTGAAGTTCAAATCGGTTGAATTTACACGCACAAAGGGGATAAGGCCGTATTGATGGCCATTCGAATGAGAGCCCTCTTCAGCTGCATGCTTCACAAGGGTTGTTACAGAAAAGTCTCCAATACGGAATAATTCCTGAACTGGATGTCCCGCTGCATCGCCATGCGCTTCATGGAGCATCCCGATGCTATCTACACCGGGGATAAGTTCCATCCAGTTTGCCACAAGCACAACAAGGATAATCGTGGCAACCCACGGGAAAATAAACCCTGTCCACTTCCCTGCTGTCGATTCCACAAGGTTATAGATTGCTTCCAGGACAGCCTCAAAAGCATTGTTGAATCCTGATAGAACTACATCCCCCTTACGGGTTGCCCTTCGGAAGTTCCATGCAATCAGGATGAGAATAACGTCCCCGATCAGCATTGCGATCATGGTGTTGGTTAATGCAAAACTGCCAATAATTGGCACTTCGAACGGTCCGACCAGTATTTCAGGAGCGATCTGAATGTGTGGAAGAATCGGGGGCATTATCAAGCTTGCCGCAATATTCAGGGCGATAAATACAAGCAGCAGCAGGCCGTGGCGCCCACCGGATTTTTTAGGTTTCTCCTGAGCGTTCTCCAAGTGGCTCCTCCTCGTTCAACGGGGAATCCTGCTTCTCCTGCAAATCAACTGGAAACGAGTCCATTTGCAGCTTTGGAGCGGCTGTAATGACAATCCTCACCATGAGAATGAGTGTAACAGGAATACTTACAAGCACAAGCCCCAGCATAATCCACGGGCGAGTTCCGAAATATGAATCAAGCAGCATTCCGCCTGTTATCGCCACTGCAAGAATGCTGATCGTCAGGCATCCTACCTGCCCCAGAATCCCAAGCGCAGCAAGGCTGAAAACGCCCTTTATTTGTTCCCCGCGTATGCCCTTAGTCTGGCGATTCATAATGAAAGGATTGTATCATACGCATTTTTCAGGGTCAAACAAGGATATATCATGCCAAAATTTTCGAACTCATTTACCAATACTCATACTTCCGCCAGCAAAACTGGAACTACCAGTAGTTCCTGACAGCCGGATAACAAAAATTCCAGGACACTCGCCTTTATATACGTCCTGTCCAATTCAGCAGGTTTTCCGGCCGGATAACCTCCATACCCGCATGCACACCTGTACCCTCAAAAAGCACTTCGCCTTCCGTGTTACTCAATCTTACTGCTGCCCTCCCGGCCAGGCTTTCATCGACACGAAGGCCCATTTTAGTTTTTGTTGGTCCCTTAAGTGATACCCCCTGAACCCTGGAAGCTTCTATCTGGAGGCGATTCTGCCTGTCACTTACAACAAGCTGGACTGCCTCATCCGTAATTGCGAATTCTTCCAGCTTTGCACCTGTATAAGTGGCAAACCGCCAGAGCTTGTTTTCCAGCAAGAGTCCGATGATAAAGCCCGGAAACGCACTTCCCAACCAGGGAATAACAGCTACGGAAGCCATCAGTGAAATACCTTGCTTTTGAAAATGATTTGTCTGCAGCCAGATATACCCTTCAGGAAAGGAAGCCCCCCAGTCCTTTTCAAGATACCCGCGCCCCCCATTAAAATCGATCGTTCGGCCATTCAACTCCAATACACCGGAAACAGCATGGTCGAAACTCAACACACCATGGTAGCATTCCATCGCCGGCACCCATGCATACCACCCCATGACTCCAGGAGAAGTCAGGGACACCGGCCAGGGTGCGGGCTCTCCCAGGCATATCTCACCCGAAGCTCCTCCGGATTCGATGCTAAGATCCAGCCGCATTCCGGAAAGGTTGAAAGTGTTGTTGGAGATACGGACATCAAACTTTTTCTTTGCTGCATGGAAACTCGAAAGTGGAAAAGTATGATAGTCCATTTTCATCTCTGCCCCATCCAGTATCTGGATAAACGCGTGCCCCTCCTCACCCAAAATCACCGCCGGAATTACCGCCACTCTATCCTGCCCATCCTTCGAAACCAGTTTGTAATACCATCCTTCGAAAAACGGGGGGCGTTTATGATGTCCGTGATAGACTGCTGGATTCAATACAGAATGAATAATACCTGACATTTTTCTACCCTTTTTCCACCTGGTTCCACTTTTTCAAGAAATACGCAGTTTCACACCTTCACTCAATCACGCGGTTAAGTATATTCCTGGGTTATTAAATTATAAGTGTAGAGAGGTAATTTATTCCACATACGCCTGATCACATTTTTCTCATAATGGTATAATGCCGCCGTGGACATAAATACAATACCAAAACCAAAAAACACTTCCTCTTCTCCTGAAAGCCACCTTCTGCAGATGGAAAAGTGGGGGGAACTCAAAAGCGAATTCGGCTGGGACTACAAGACTCTTTCCTCTAGCCGGGCTTCTGCATTGATCCTGTTCCGCAGACTTCCCCTGAATTTTTCACTCGCCTACGTTCCAATGGGCCCTTCAGGCAAATGGCTGCCGGAGCTCCTCCCGGAACTGGATTCGATCTGCAGACAGGAGAATGCAATTGCTCTGAAGGTAGAACCTGATCTGGAAGACCAGGCCGAATTCTCAAAATCACTTGAAACGAACGGCTTCCTTCCAAGCCCCCAGACTGTCCAGCCGCGCCGCACTCTATTGATTGATCTTGAAGCAGATGAAGAAGAGATTTTGGCGCGGATGCACCAGAAAACCCGTTACAACATTCGCCTTGCTTCCAGGAAAGGTGTCGAAGCAGGGCCGTCCAGTGATCTTGACATGTTTTCCAAAATCATGAAGGAAACGGGAGAACGGAATGAGTTTGGTGTTCATTCTCCAGACTATTATCGCCGCGCACATGAGCTATTTCACCCAACAGGGCACTGCGAATTGTTTTCCGCAAGGTTTGAGGATCAGACACTTGCAGCAATCATGGTTTTTAAAGCCGGAAAACGAGCCTGGTATTTCTACGGTGCTTCCACAAATCAGCACCGAAACCGTATGCCCACATACCTGCTGCAGTGGGAAGCGATTCGCTGGGCAAAACAGCACGGGTGTGAGACTTACGATCTATGGGGAATTCCGGATGCAGATACTGAAACACTTGAAGAGCTGTTCAAGACAAGGAATGATGGACTCTGGGGAGTCTACCGCTTCAAGCGCGGATTCGGCGGCAGGAACTATCGTTCCATTGGCGCGTGGGATCGCCCCTATCACCCTGCATACAGGCTGTACAATCTTCTGATGAAGGCAAGAAACCGAGCATGAGTATTCAATCCCGACCTGTCAATAACAAGCAGGAATGGAATTCACTCCTGCTTCAACTTCCCGCACAACACGTACTGCAGTCCTGGCAGTGGGGAGAGTTCAAGACAAAATACGGGTGGGAGGCAGACCGGATTCTCTGGGAAAAAGATGGCAAACCAGTTGGTGCTGCCCAGGTACTCACACGAAGCATTCACCTTCCCCTCTTGCCATCGAATCTTGCTGTCAGCTACTGCCCGAAAGGGCCGCTGCTGGACTGGGAGGATGTGCCTGTTCGCGAAAAGATACTCGATGATCTTGAAGCATACAGCCGGACCAAAAAATCCATCTTTCTCAAGATCGACCCCAACATCCCCATCGATTCCGGGATCTCCGATGCGCTTCCGGACTATTTTCCACTGCATGGATGGCGGGCTCCAGCAGAACAGATCCAATTCCGCAACACGCTTCTTGTGGATCTGAGCCCCTCGGAAGAAGAACTTCTGGCCAATATGAAGCAGAAGACCCGGTACAATATCCGCCTGGCAGGACGCAAGGGAGTTACTATCCGAACCGGCAGCCACGCAGATCTTGACCTGCTTTACACAATGTATGCTGAAACAGCTCTTCGTGATAGTTTCGCCATTCGCCACCGTGAATACTATCAGGATGCCTGGGGTGCCTTCATCCAGGAAGGGCTTGCCCAGCCGTTTATTGCCGAGGTGGAAGGCGAACCAGTCGCAGCAGCAATACTCTTTCACTTCGCCGGTACTGCTCTCTACATGTACGGCATGTCAAGAAGTATCCACCGAAAACTGATGCCAACGTATCTCATTCAGTGGGAGATGATACGATGGGCAAAACAGCACGACTGCCATACATACGATTTTTGGGGAGCGCCTGATTCACCCGAAAAAAGCGATCCTATGTGGGGTGTTTATCGGTTCAAATCAGGCTTCAACCCGTCACCTCTATATACACCGGGGGCAATCGATTACCCTGTGCAGCCAGTACTTTATCAGCTTTATACCCGCATCCTTCCCGCTGTTATGTTTGTCTGGCGAAAACTGGGCCGGCGCGCAACTTCAAGCGATCTTGCGAACTCCCTGGAAAGCTGATACTCCTTATACCACCGACAAAAGTCAATAGAACCTGTTTTTGCTTTCAACCAGCAAAAATCAAAGATACAATGATCGTTAGAGGCCCCATTTGCCGGTTTGATCGAATACATCAGCTGTACCGGCTGCAATTTCTCAGGGACAAGAAAAGGAGCAAACCATGCTAATAAAACAAGATCGAATCGATCTCGCCCACCTCCCAACCCCCCTGGATCCACTTCCTTATTTGAGTAAGGTTCTTGCTGGACCTGAACTCTGGATTAAACGTGATGACATGACAGGCCTAGCTTTTGGTGGAAACAAAACTCGAAAACTTGAATTCCTGGCCTCTGATGCTCTTGAAAAAAACTCCCGAATCCTTATTACACGAGGCGCAGCCCAATCAAATCACTGCCGACAGACAGCCGCCGCCGCTCGCCGCTGCGGCCTGGCATGCACACTCGTTCTCACCGGAACTGCCCCCCCCGATACAAACGGCAACCTCCTGCTGGATAATCTCCTTGGTGCAGAAATTATCTGGACCCATGAGGAAGATCCAGATAGTATCTTGCAGCATGTATTTAAACAAAAGCAGGAAGCAGGTGCGGATCCCTATCTGATACCATACGGTGGATCCAATGAAATTGGTGCAAGCGCCTATGCATTCGCCATTCAAGAGCTTATGGAGCAGGACAGGAATTTCGACAGAATAGTATTTGCTTCCTCATCAGGCGGGACACAGGCAGGAATGGCAGTTGGAGCACATATATTTGGATGGACTGGTCAGATCCTCGGAATCAGCGTGGATCTCGATGCTTACAATCTATCCAGGAATGTTGCCGGCCTTGCAACACGTGTAGCAGATCACCTGGGTAAACCCGCCGCCTTCACTGCAGATATGATTCATGTAAACGACAGCTTCCTCGGAGATGGGTATGGTGTACTGAGTGATCTTGAATCAGAAGCTGTTCGCCTTTTTGCCAGCCAGGAAGGTGTTCTGCTCGACCCGGTATACACAGGACGAGCAGCAGGCGGCCTGGTCCAGCTTATCCGTTCTGGGGCTGTAGAATCCGATGAACGTGTGCTTTTCTGGCACACGGGGGGCACTCCTGCGCTTTTCGCCTACGCGAATGGATTACTCGACAGGAAATGATTATAAATTCGGAAGAGATCACAAAGGCTTCAGGATAAAAAGCACTACCTGATATCAAGAATCTCAAGAACTTCGATAGGGTGTTCTTTGCCTGCTGCCTTGATTGGATCCGCAGGGCGAGTAATCAGTTCGTCCATTACAGCCGCCGCAGCAATTCGACTGATCAGGATTTGATTTTCGCCAGCATTCTCCTGTATCCTTCGAGCAGTATTGACACTATCACCAATAGCCGTATATTCCAGCCTGCGCTGCGAACCCACCAGCCCCAGAATAGCTTCACCGCTGTGAAGCCCGATCCCGAATGGAAGCCGGAAATTTTTTTGCATCCTGCGGTGAATATCCTCAATTGCATTACGAATAGCTACTGCAGCTTTCACAGCTCGCATTGTATGATCTTCCTGAAGAATGGGCGCATTGAACCATGCAAGAACTGCATCTCCAATGAACTTGTCAATGGTTCCTTCCTCAGCCAGTATCGCATCAGCTGCCTGTGAAAGATACTGGTTCAGGACATTCATCAGCACTTCCGGATCCGCTGATTCACCAAATGCCGTAAACCCTCGAATATCAGCAAAAAGGATCGATATTTCAGCTCTGTGGCCTCCGAGCTGCAGCTTGTCAGGATTGAGTTCTTTGATAACAGCCGGCGACACCATACGTTCAAACATCCGGTGCTGCGCCTGCAGTTTGCGTTTTTCAGTCAGATCATCAATTACTAGTGCAACACCGCGGGTTTTATCATCTGCTGATTTTACCGGGGTGAGATTCAGATTCAGGCTGACTTCCCCGCGATCCGGAAGGACTGGATTCGCTTCATATCCAATATGTCTCATTTCTTTATACTTGACTTCTGTAACCTTCTCTTTAAGGTTGGGGGAATACTTGAAAAGAAGATCAAGAAGTGAGGTGCCAAGCAATGCACTCGTTCCTGAACCCAGAATCGACTTGGCAGATCTGTTGCATAGTGTTATCTGATCCGACATATCAGTAGTGATCACCCCGCTGGCAATGGAGTCAAAGACATCTTCCATCAGAGTCTTCAATTCAGTTACCTCTGCCAGGGAGTCCTGCACGGATTGGAAGAGGCGTGCGTTTTCCAGTGCAACAGCTGCCTGGTTTGCAAAGGAGCTCAACAGGGAACGCTCCTGCTCAGTAAACAACCCCTCCTGTATGCGGTTATCTGCATAAATCACCCCTGTTTGTATTCCCTTAACCTGAAGGGGCACACACAGTATCGACCTCAGATTGAATGCAATGATACTGTCCTGGCTGTCGAAACGAGGGTCTGCCTGAGCATTGGTGGTAAGAATGGCTTCCCCTTCGGAGAGCACCTGGTTGACAATGGTAGAGCTGATTTCAATTTCATTTTCTTCCAGCGATTTCTTTTCCCAGTTCCGGGCAACAACGATTTCCATACTTCCTGTGCCATCGTCCTGCATCAGAAATGCCCGCTCAGCGCCTGAAATGTCAATGATTGTATCCATCACTTCCTGCAGCACCTGCTGGTGATCCAGTGTGGAATTCACCACCTGGCTTACCTGAGCCAATGCTCCCAGATTATGGACAGTCTGTTCTATCTCAATAAAGTGCTGGTTCAGTTTCAGCAGAAGGTCATCCAGTTGACGGAGTCCTTCCCAGGCTTGCTCTGAAATTGGGTGCCCTGCTCTTGCCAGATTAGCACGTTGTGAACCCAGGCGAGTCCGTATCTCCACAATTCTTTCCAACGCCCGGTTCATTATCCGGCGCGTTCTGGTAAAAACGTCCTGTTGTTCCAATAGTTACTCCAGGGGAATCGAGATGATTCTAATAAACAGATATTTATGTTTCAATGCCTATTATATGTGTCACGAAAAGAAAAGTATATGCAGCGTTTATTCCTTCAAAATAAGAATCAACGGAAATGCTGCCTTGAACTATCGCGGCATATATAAAGCGATATGCCCCCCGCAGCTGATTGATTCCAGCCAGAATAAACAAGTCGCAAATGGGTTAAGAAAGCTGAAAAGGTTTCCTGATAATAAACGACGAGTGTATAGGATAATAATCCGGAACACTATTCATGAACAGCCGTGATCCAATTCAGGGCGAAAATCCTGAACACTTTAACCACTCAGATGCTGTTCAGGCGCTAGAATCTTCCGCAGTTCTCTGCAGAAGTCTTTGCAGCCTGGTCCGCAGCTTTTGTGCCTGAAGGACCAGATACGCCTTCCATAGAGTAAACCGGAGATCTCGCCATGCCTTCCTGGTCTCCCAGATATCAGAATAAATTCCAGCATACCGTTCAAGGGAATATGCTCTTGCTACCTGCCAACCCTGTTCACTGTTATCTGGAAACATCTCACCGAAAATCCGGGCTCGCTCATAAGGTGTCTGCCAGATTGTCAGCTTGATATCAAACCTCTCCATCCATGTACTCCAGCGTGCATACAGGATCCCCGCTGTTGTCAGTGATAATTCGCCAAGCGTTTCCAGGCGCTCAGGTGGACGAATGCCGACTCTCCGAAGTCCCCCTGCCAGCAAACCTGCAGCTGATATTCTGGCCAGCGGGTTCAGCCGCAGCCACAAATACAATGCGGCAGCAACAACTGCAATCACTGTAATCCAAACCCGCAGGGTAAATTTGAAGCCTGTGGACAGCAGCGGTAAATCCAGATCATCCTCTGAGAATTCAGGCACATCGCTGCCTTCCTCAAGCCGTTCCTCAAACATCTCTTCCTGTGCCATTCGGACCCAGGGTGTATCACGATAGTTCGCTTCCGCCAGCCTGGCAGGATCCTCCGGGCGTACAAGTGAGGGCTGGTTGCCTGTCGGCTCAAACTCTACCCAGCCATACCGTGGAAAGAACACCTCGGGCCATGCATGAGCATCAATGCTGCTGACAACATACAGCTGCTCAACAGGATCGTGACTGCCGCTCGCATAACCAACAGCCAGACGGGCTGGAATACCGACTGCCCGCAGCAGGATTACTTCTGCTGTGGCGTACCAGTTACAATATCCGACTTTTGACTCAAAGAGGAACCAATCCAGCGGATCAACAAGATTTTCAGGCGCAGCAATAACACGTTGGTATTCAATATTCGTTCGAAGCCATGTTGTCACCGCCATTACCTTATCATATGGGTTGTCGTATTCTTCTGTAATTGACTCTGCCAGGCCCTTTGTTCGTTCAGTCAAACCATCTGGCAGCTGAAGATAGGAACTGGCAACCCATTCAGGATAGTCTGTGCTTGATTGCCGCAGTTCTTCCGCCGTTGGAACAGCTACGGATGCCTGGGCTCGAATGATATCGCCGTTGTAAACGAGGTCATCCGATTCCACCATACTGATGTCGGCAATCACGTCCCCATCCATGGTTACAAGAATATCTGCATCACGATTAAAATACGTTGGTTGAGAAGGAAGATTCATTACACGCAGCGCTTTTTGTTTGGGAAGCACATTTACCGACAGCTCCTCGCGCGATTCATATGTGTATAGATCAAGTTCGGGCTCTCTTCCACTTACCTCAAGAAGTTCGCCAACTGTTCCGGACCATGTTCCATTCTCGTAATCCGAATAAATGCGGTTGCGCCAATAGAAACGCCCACTTTTGCCAGGATCGACCTCAGCTTCAACCTCCATCACTATCTCGTCGAGTGGTTCCAGGCCAGAATCAAGGGTAAGTTCCTCACCATAGGCATCGTAGACTAACGTCACCGGACTTCGCAGATCTCCAAACGCTTCCCCTATACGATCTCGTATCCGACGGACAGGGCGTGACACTGTGCGCCATAAATCAGCCGCCTGTTCGGAACGCACGAAAGCCGGCCCTCCCCATGCGGCAATAATCAGCAGCAATGCAGCTCCGGCACCTATACGCGTAATATAAAAATCAGATCCGCCTGGAATCTGTGCCCGCATCTTTCTCCAGGATTCCATACGCTCTGCAAGATCTGTTCGAACTGCAAGGAACAACATAAGCAGGACATAGGTAGCCAGGTAGGCTGCCATGGAAGCGCGGCCGACATAAAAATAGCTGTTGATAAGGAGTGCTATTCCAGAGGGTAGAACTGCTATCCAGAATCTGTTTTTCCTGAAAAAAACCCACGTACCAACCGCAGCCAAAATCCAGAAAAGTATGGCCATTACCACAACAAACATCAATGTGTCTTCGTTTGATTCCCCCTCAATTATCACCGATACAAAGACGCTGATTCTGCCGGAGAGAGATCGTGCCCTGTCGGTCCAGGCAAGTCCTTCACTGAGGGTTCTTCCCAACTGCAAACCAACAAAAAACAAACCGTAAAGGGTGGAAAAAATTGCTGCGAGCCAGCTTTTAAAACGACTGCGAGCCAGTGCAATCCCAAACACCATGGAAATCAACATAGATGCAGGAATTATTTCAAGGTGATCTGCCCAATCAGCAGTGTTCAGCGCCAATGCTGAGAGTTCCAGCATAAAAACAAAGATACAGGTCGATAGCCAATCCAGGGGCTGAATTCTTTTCGCAGCGATCATGAAACACCTCATGCAGTCAGACTACTCGAAGACCCAATAAAAGAAATTTACACTATCTTTACTCTTTATGACATCAGTTTGGTTCACTGCTGCCGAAACCTACTTCAATAGTTATCTGTCGATTTAATACTATCATGCAAGGCAGGTGTGAGTATGATGCTCGAACAAAAAGACAATGTCGAACAATGGGGATACGCATTTACCCGGAATGTACACTCCAACGGTAACGGCAATGGAGATCATTCCCCCATGATGTATGAGCTGTGGTTTATGCTCCGTGAAAAACCGACCGATCTGCACTATGACCCACAATCTGCGCGCCTGTGGTTGACCTCAGGCCAGAACGGCCTTGAACGGCGAATGCTTCGCCACCCCTGGCGGGGGCCAGATAAAGTGCAGGCCGGGCCGGGACACATTCAACTGCGAGACAGACTTGGCAGTTCAGTCGATGCATTCACATTTGGCGGCAGCCTCAAGATTGTGTCCTCACCTGGGAGCACCCGGTGCTCACTTCAGTCCCCTGCTCCAATTTTCGATTTACACTCTTCAACCAGGTACTCAGGGGCGAAGTTATTCTGTGAACGTGTAGAAGGTTTGCTGGCCCGGAGAAAAGCCGAGTGGATATCTGAACCATCGGTTTTTTCTCGTAAACTGGCTGAGACATCTCCGCTGGAATTGTACCTTTCCTGCTTGAGAGAACTTCTGGATTCAGGTGATCGACCTGTCCTGAGCTCAAGCTTTGAAGAACACAGTTATCATAAGCTGCTGCATTCTGAAGTCAATCAACTCACCACCTGTGGGATATGGCCTGAACAGGTGCCGGAAATAGCTTCACTGGTTTGATATATTTCTGACAATAGAATTGCAACAGAGTTCCGGAACCTGTCTTTTTCCTGAAAGACAGGTTCTGATACGTTGAAATGCCTTGCCGACAGGAAGATAACCTGCTAATATCCCATCGATGTTTACTCGTCATGCAACCCAGAAACCACTGGATAAAAAGTGGCTGTATGTCACACTTATGGTAATTATCCTGGCAACAATCCCATGCTATTGTGCCGGGATAGCTGCAATTCGAAACGCTTCCAATCCTACTCCGACAGCCACAGAAACTGTTACAACGGCGCCTGCAGCCACAGACACTCCATTCATGAACACCTCAACTCCTGCCGAAGCCAAAACCGATATACCCTCGACAGCCACCCCTTCTCCGACACCTACGGGAACGCCCTTTATTCCGCCTACTTCTACAGCGACATACACCCCATCTCCTGAGCCTACGGAGACTTACACCAACACACCTGAACCTACACAAACAAATACCGTAGAACCAACACCTGAACCTCCGACATCTACTCCTGAAACACCAGAGATTACGGTAGAACCAACCGCAGAAGGCTGAAACAGACACAGGATTTCCTGTTCCCGTATTTCGTACAAAAACCAAACCAGAGATTTGGATGCGCTTCCAAAGGTATTTATCCCGGGGCGCCCCCCTCATTCACCCCACCTGCACTTCAACGTGCAGCTGGAGGGAGGTATAAGAACCTAAAACAGAGTGAACGCCCGGACAAAGGAAAGACAGAAGGCGCGCGCTTGAGACTGATTTTAGTAATTAGAATTTCCGATGCCCATCTTCCCGGGGTATTTATCAGAAAGCTATAAATCCCGGAGAATCCTTCTCCGGGATTGCTTTAAGATTACTCGAATGATGGAAACGGAATTTAGCTAAATAACTGAGGAAAAATCCGGAGGAGGGCTTTCCCGAATCAGACAGCCCGGTACAACTCTGGCCAGCAACCCAATGATCGTGTCCGGGTCCGCTTCATGTGCAAGACGGATCAACTCTCCAACTGTTGTATCCAGCTGTGATCCGGATAGATTAACATCATCCTCCACTCGAACAATATCCGGATGTGAAGTCGGCTGATAGCGAATTCCCTCATCCCAGAGACGCTCACTCAGCTTCTCACCAGGTCGAATCCCGGTATAAACAATATCAATATCCTCACCTGGCTTCAAACCTGACAGTCGAATCAGGTCTTCCGCCAAATCCTGAATACGTATCTGCTCGCCCATCTTCAGGACAAACAAATCGCCGCCTGTGCCAATACTGGCTGCCTGCAGAACAAGATGGACTGCCTCCGGTATTGTCATGAAGAAACGTTTCATTTCCGGATGAGTGATTGTAACCGGACCACCACGGGCAATCTGTCGTTTGAAAGTCGGTACAATGCTGCCCCGGCTCCCAAGCACATTGCCGAAACGAACAATAACGAATTTCCGGCCAGATCGCTCTGCTGCATCACGTACAATGATCTCAGCCATACGTTTGGTCGCGCCGTAAACGCTGGTAGGTTCTACGGCCTTGTCTGTTGAGATCAGTACAAAACGCTCGATACTGTGCGCCAGTGAGGCTTCTACCACATTCTTCGTCCCCTGTACGTTGTTGGTAATGGCCTCTTCGACATTCAATTCCATCAAAGGAACATGTTTATGTGCAGCAGCATGAAAAACAACCTGGGGTTTGTATGTATTAAATACAGAATAAATTCGATCAGAATCCCGTACATCAGCTATTACCGGGATGAAAGGTTGTTCAGGAAAGCTCTCATGCAGTTCGATAATAGCCTCGAATATACTGTTCTCACCATGCCCCAACACAGCAATTTCTGCCGGCCGCCATCGCGCAACCTGGCGGCACAATTCAAGGCCTATGGATCCCCCTCCTCCAGTTATCAGCACACGCCGCCCGGTAATCAGATCACCGACAACTTCATCCTCAAGATGGGCAATCTCCCGCCGCAGCAAGTCGTCAATATTCACTTCTCGCAGACGGCTTACACTGACACGTCCCCCAATTAGTTCGTAGATACCAGGCATAGTCTGAAAAGGGATCTCATTATGCCGGCAAATATCCGAAACCAGACGTACTATCGGGCCGGGGGCAGTCGGTATTGCAATAACAACTTTATGGGCAGTATAACGCCGCCAGACCGCTGCAAGCTCAATCAGTTTTCCCGCTACCGGGATTCCGTGAATTTGTTTATCCAATTTTTCGGGATCATCATCAACAAACGCTATTGGAATCATGTTCAGTTGTGGGTTTCGCTGCATTTCCCTTACAACGAGCGCACCTGCATCACCAGCACCAACAACAATCACCCGCTGGAGCTTTCCAAAGCTTCGAGTCTTCTGGGTTACTTGACCTGTCTCAGCCAGGATTCGGACAACGATCCGGATTCCTCCGACACTGAACAAAGACAATAACCAGTCAATTCCAAGCACTGAGCGCGGAAAATTGGGAAGTGCACCGATCAGAATCCCCAGCATGATCATCAATGCTACCAATACTTCTGCTGCAACTGTAGCAACTGCAATCAGCCTCAACTCGCGCAAACTGGCATATACCCAATAGCGCCTGTACAGTCCAAAAACATAATAGACAACAGGTTTCACGATTAAAGCAATAATAACCATTGTCCATGCCTGCGACATGAAGAGCATGAACGTATGGCCAAGATCGAGGCGCAATGCAAAACTGGCCAATACTGATGTGATAATCAGGACAATATCACCGAGCAGAATAGTGCGATTCCTGATCTGAATGGGTGTTTTCATATTACCTTTCTACCTGCACAACCTTTGAACCATTCTATCGTACTTTTAAGCCCCTCTTCCAAGGCGATTACCGGACGATATCCTAACGCTGCAGAAGCTTCCTCAAAATTTGCCACTGAATGTTCGATATCGCCTGCCCTAGGGGCTGTAAAAACCGGTTTTTTTGTATCAGGCAGCAGCATTCGCAGCTGATTTAAAAGTTGCAAGATCGAAACCGTTTCACCGCCTGCAATATTGTAAACTTTTCCAGAACCATCTTTCTTTGACGCTGCAAGCAGATTTGCGCGAACAACATCACTTACATATACAAAAGATCGCGTCTGTTCACCTGTTCCAAATACCACAGGAGCCCGGCCTGAAAGAAGCGCGTCAATGAACAAAGGTATCGCAGCTGCATATGGTGAATCCGGCGACTGCCCAGGACCATAAACGTTGAAATACCGCAGCGCTGTAACTTCTATTCCAAACGCACGCGCATACATTAGACCAGCCTGCTCCATTGCCAGCTTTGATGATGCATAGGGGGACTGTGGATTTAATGCTGTATTCTCAAATAGTTCGCCCTGCACATCTCCATAAACAGCAGATGATGATGCCAGCACCACACGTCGTACACCTGCATTCGAAGCTGCGTGCAGAAGAGACACCGATCCGGTGCAGTTGATATCATAACAACCCGGAGGATCATCCATCGAGATTGGAACGGAGATCATGGCCGCGTGATGGAAAACGGTATCACATCCACTAACTGCTGCCTCAAGCGCATCTTTATTCCGCAGATCCTCGACTCGTAAATCGACATCCAGGCCTTCAAGAGCCTGTTTTGAGCCGGTAGACAGATTATCCAGGACTCGAACATGAACCCCTTCTTCTATGAGTGCCCGGACGAGGTGGGATCCAATAAATCCGGCCCCTCCGGTTACAAGCGCTTTTTGCATGATCCTACTCCCCTTTTAATCCAAGTATCGATCCAAAGGTTTGAACGACTATCCATATATCCATCAGGAGAGATCTGTGTTTGATGTAATACAGGTCAAATTCCAGTTTTTCATCAGATCCTTCTATCGAAGCACCCTTCGTATACCGGACCTGAGCCCATCCCGTTGCGCCGGGTTTTACGAGTACTCTCGCCCGATAGAAGGGAATATGTTTTTCCAGCTCAGCCACAAGCTCCGGGCGCTCCGGACGAGGACCAACAAGACTCATTTCACCACGAAGTATATTAATAAACTGGGGAAATTCATCCAGATGCATCTTGCGCAGCCAACGCCCTACTTTCGTAACCCGAGGGTCATCCTGTTGAGCCCAATGTGCCTTGCCATCTGCCTCTGCATCCTGAATCATCGTACGCAGCTTCCAAAGCTCATAATGCTGCCCGCCTTTTCCCATACGTGTCTGAGAAAACAACACAGGTAAACCGCTGTCGATCATGATTGCTGCTCCTACAACAGGCATCAACAGCAGCATGAGAACAATCCCTATCAAACCGCTGACAATATCCACAAGGCGTTTTGCCAGTTGGTAGAAACCGCTGCTGCCAACTTCATCCACAAAGGAGCGCAAAAGCCAGTCAGATTCAAGATGGTGGATAGGCACCCTGCCTGTAAGCTGTTCGTAGAGAACAGGCATTCGGATAATTTCAACATTTTGCTGCTGTGCGTCGAGCAGTGCCTGGAACATATTTCCTTTCATCGGCCCCATTATTGCCACAACAATATCCGTGATACCCTGATCAATGATCAAACTCCGTAAATTATTTGAATCTCCCAGCACTTCTGTATCATGATACAGTTGGCCTCGCTTGTCTGGATCATCATCTATCAGGCCGACTACCTCCAACGGCGGCGGGTCAAATCCCCGAATCACTTCCATGATCGCATTGCCTGCCTCTCCGGCACCAACAACCAGCACTCGACGAAGCAGCACATGTCCGGAAACCAGACGCTGGTAAATTATCTGTAACACAATCGTTAGAGGAACCACAATGAGTAAAAATATCAGGATGCTGCGCCTGGGAAGAGAACCTGTGCCGGAATTAAAATATATGGCCAGATAAATAACCGCACCAAATCCGGACCCCTTCAGAATATCGAGAATAATATCTCTCAGGCTGCGGCCTTTTCGCAGGTCATACAGGTTGAACATCAGCAGCGCCCATACCAGCGGAAGCATCCAAAACCAGGGAGCTCGCACCCGAATGAACTTGAATGAAAAATCAAGCCACTGATCCCAACGGGCCCAGATAGCCAGTGACAGGAATCCCGCAGAAGCTCCAGCCAGCAGGTTCAGAAACACCAGCAGGACAAGCTGCTCACCATCTGTCAACCTCAGAAATGGCCGGGATTTATGCTTGTTTTCCACCTTTTCTCCTCAAAAATCGTACCAGCAGGCCCCATAGAAATGCGCCCCCCCAACAGAAATGCATTGTCCATACCGCCAATGGAAATCCTGCCGTAAAAAATGTTTTTCGTCTTCGCACAGCTTCAATTACACCTGCTGCCACCGTAATCAATGAATATATTCCAGCTTGAAACAGCAGGAACAAAACTGCAATTCGCCAGAAGATCGCTAGAATCAACCACATACCCAATGAACCTACAAAAACCGGGGGAAGCAATTGGCGCCAGCGGATTGTTTCCGGGTACATCCATAGCATTTGCGCCTTCCAGAAGCCGTATCGTGCATACTGTTTTGCCAGGGCTGTGAGAGTACTGCGGGCAAGATAGGTAGATTGTATTTCCGGATCGAACCAGATTGTACCACCTGCCTTCTGCAAACGAACATTATATTCGTAGTCTTCATTCGTAAGCAGGTCAGTATTAAACGCTCCTGCCCTTTCCATCCAATCTCGATCGAAAACGCCAAAGGGGACTGTGTCAACAGGCCCGGCTTCTCCATGGATCCTGTACCGCGCATCACCTGCTCCGAGAAAATGCCCTGCTGCAACCGCGATGCTTTTGGCAACCCAGGTGTTATCCCCCGGAGCAATATTCCATAGACCTCCAACATTGGCTGCTCCCGTTTCTTCTAAAACACGAACCGCCTGTTCAATATAATTTGCTTCAGGAACAGAATGGGCATCAAGACGAAGAATAATACCGTAACTGGAAGCATCAACCGCGGTATTCAATGCTGCTGGTATTATCCTCGCAGGATTATCAACGAGCTTGAGGATAAGGTCCGGATGTTCCTTGCTGAAGTTTGCTATCAATTCCCGGGTCTGATCCGTTGAACCGCCATCAGCTATCACGACCTCTGTCAACTCGTGCGGATACGTCTGTGAATAAATCGCCTCCAGAAGCGATTCAATTGTACGCTCCTCGTTGTAGCACGGCACAATCACCGAAACATGAGAGGTCATTCAAAATCCTCCATGGCTTCCAGTAGATACGGTGTCGTTGATCCAGCGAGCAATTGAACTTTCAATCATACTGTCCATAAGAATTAACATCAGAGGTACAAACAATTCATTATCAATTCCTTATTCACCATTACGATCTATTTCCTTGCCATGCGAGATTTTCTTGCGTTCAGTAAACTCACAAATCCACTTCCCGAAATAAGTGCCAAAAACGGTTCTATCGGAACACGAAATCGAGAATTTCCTGCAATACCTGGAGTTATGACAAGCATTGCAAGAACTACAATAATAATGATAAATAATTGTCTATTATCATTTTCTTTTAGTGCAGTGGAAATTAGCATATACAGCGAAAGCACGTAAATAGAAACAAGAAAAATAACTGTCAGAAGTATTATGAAATAAAATAATATATTATTGCGATTTACCGATTTCGATAATAATTCAACAATCCTGTTATAGATAAGAAGATCCATTGGATTTGAGGCAATATCAAATGACACATTACTAATACCAAGAATACCCCCCCATAACGAAGCTCTTGGGCCAAGAAGAATTAATAAGATCCCTGATAATAAGGACAGGATAAAAGCAATTGGATAATGAAAAAATAAACTGAATAATCCCGACAAACCACGAATGTTTGTTTCCATTAATGCATTTCGGGCTTCAGCCAGGGAAATATTTTTTGCCTGAGAAAGCACTGCGGGCGCCAGATAATAATCCATATTTCTTCCGGTAATCGTCGATAGAGTGAACTGGTCCCATACTATCCAGTTTCTGGTCATCCAACATAGTATCAACAGACCACATGGTATCAGGAAAGCGATCGTATTTTTCAAATGCTGTCGAATTTTCCCTTTCTTATAATAAAGCATGAAATATACTGGTACCCAAACTCCATAAACCACCAGTCCGATTGGCCGTGTCAGAGTAGCAACCCCGAGGAAGAAGCTGGTCAGAGTCAGCCAACGCGTTTGTCTACTTTTATGAAACTTTACAAAGAAATAGAATGAAAGAAGAAGGAAGAAAGAAAAAAGCGTTTCTGTCAGGATCGTTGCCGCACTGAGCCATGATGCACTGAATAATGAATATAGAACACATGAAATTAAACCCGTCTTTTGATCCCAAAGGTCTCTGGCTATTATGTAAATCAGCAGTGCCTCAATGCCTGTGATAAGTAATTGAAAATTAATGATTACTGCTGCCGAATTACCAAAGATAAATTGTAAACCAGCGATAAAAACAGGATAGACAGGTGTTCTGTACAGATCAATAATCCCCGCTTCTTGTGAATGAAAAGCACCTGTTTCCAGGATATTTAATGCTACCCCTAAATATGACGAAGTATCTATCTGATATGCAATTTCATCAAGATTGTCCAATGTGTTGAACAGGATGATCCAAAACACAAAGATAGTTATAAAGAAAAGCAACAAGAATTTATCCCGGAATTCAGCCTGTGTGTGATTGAGTATGATCCCTTCAGCATTCTTTTCAGTGGACATTTATCTCTACCCTGTTTATGTAATTTGAAGTGAGGCTCAATTATCCTTACTCATCATTCATGAACCATTGTTATAATATTCAGCAATTGCTAATTCCCGGGTTTTCTCTTGTTGATCTTCGGTGCCTTCTATACTTCCCGGTATCTGGTCCTTGAGATCATTATCAAGCTCGTTATACTCTAGAACTCGCCCCCCTTTTCCTCATGCTTATGTGCCCCTCCAGAATCCTCCATTTTATCGAGGAATCCCGGCCATGCTGATGCGTACATGAATCCGAAAGCGATCCACATATTAGGAGTAGCAAATGAATCCAGTGTATAGCTGCCGATAACTACAGCAAGCCATGCAAGAATGCTGTGAACACCCATAAAACGCCCAAAGCGATTTCGCACTTTGAAATATCTCAGCCCTTGTACCAGTCCTATCAGAATAAACAAAGTAAACAAGCTTGTTCCAATAATCCCTGTTTCTGCCAGCAGGCTGATGATCAGGTTCTTGGGGTTAGGATAATGTGGAGAATAAGGGCTCATCAACCTTATGATTTCATCTGTATCAAGGAATACCCAATTTGGCATCGAGTCCATCATATGGAAACCTGCCTGACCCAATCCCACACCGAAAACGGGATTCCTCAGAAACACCGTAAATCCTGCTTCAGCATATGCCAGTCTGGAGTTCCCGCCAATAGAAAGGATATAGTCCAGCAGATTTCTGCTGACGAACAGTTTCTCCCACATCAAGACAAAATAATCGTGCTGACCGAGAAGCGGTATAAAGACTCTTATGACTATGAATAACGCTGCTGCTGTGATAAGAATAATCAAAAATACTTTCTTCCAACTTGACTTGGGCTTTCGTTTTCCTTTTCGCTTAAAATTAATAACCCAGCTTATCAAGGCTATCCCGCCCCCTGCAACAAGTATTCCTATGCCGATTATGAACCCACCTCTTGAGTAGGACAAACCCAATAAGAATATCAAGACTAAAAGCAGAATCCATTCAAGTATATCAGCCGCCTTACTCTTTCCCAGAATGCGGAAACCTGCTATCCGTCCGGCCCAGAGAACTGGAAGAAAAAGGATTGTTAATTGTGATGCAAACCAGGATGGTTCATATGCAAAACCGTGCACTCTGGTTTTATGTAAATCTCGTACAGAAAACAGATGTTGAATGCGATTAAGAAAGGAATAATCCGGAAAATCAAGTACGATGCTGCTTGCCTGCAGTAATCCCCAAATCGCAGTAACAGCAAAACTGATATACAGCAGTCGAATAGAACGCGTCATTCGATCCGGTGTCTTCAGCATGAGAAGGGTGACTATAAAGTAGCTTATGCCTATGCCCAGAGTAGAAAATGCTCTGATCGCTCTTGAAGTTGTAGTCTGGCCTCGAAGTGAGGAAGCGGGCCCAAAATAGACCAGGAGTGTTGAAACAATCGCCATAATAACAAAGAACAACAAAGGGCCCAGAATCGAGGGGAGCTCTCCACCCCGGATTAAATAGACCAGCACTAATGATATCACCAGAATCATCAGTGGATATAAAGACATCGGACGGACAACAGCATTGGCGAATCCCGGCACGGGAAAAAAAGGGAAGCTCGTTACCGGAAGCATAAACAGGAGCGCTCCCCAAAGAAACCAGTTCACAGCGGGCAATCTGGAAAGAAACGATCTATTCATGATTCTTCCGCCAGCCGCTCTTGTTGAAGGAGTCTGACAAACAGCCAGATTATTCCAGCCATCAATCCCAAAATGCTTCCCAGTAGAACCGTTCTTGCCGGTTGGACCAGAGGTTGCTCTGCGGGGGCTGCCGTGTTTTTAACACTAACCTCAAGATACGGACTGAAACCCCCACTTTCCTCAATCAGTTCCGTTTCTAACTCCAGAGACGTATCCAGAGCTGCCCCCAAGTTTTCAATAGTAACCTTACAAGAGGATAATTCCTCTCCAGCCATGCTTATTACATACTGTAGATACACTATAGCTTCTTTGTTGGTTTCCAGATCATACACATTTTGGGAGCCCTGTAAGCCCGCCTGTGCAGTAATCTCTTCCAGCCACCACAGAGCCATCACGTCCGGACTCTCATCAGGCCCTATCCCTTGCATCTCCTTTTCGCGCTCTTCCATCTTGCTGATGAGGTCAGGTAACTCAGTACAGAGAAGCTCCTGTGATGCAAGTTTTCCAGCATGATAGGACGTTTGAGTCCTCTGTGCCCGCATCTGTCTTGCAATTACAAGTTTTTCCCCAAGAACATCAACAAATGCTTCGGACCAGGCATTTGCCCACTGGGCAGCAGTTTCAGAATTTGATTCTCGAAACACAAACCGCCAGTTTCCCTGTGCAGGGTGTGGGAGCAATGCGTTCTTGAAAAATTCTTCCTGATCCTGAGGCAATGACTGATTCCTTGCAGTCAGAATCTCTTTCGCCTTTAGAAAGACCTCGTCAGAATTAGCTATGCCTTCAAGCAGACGTGTCTGCTCTTCAAGAAAATATACTCGCCTCACACCCAACAGCCACATGGTATCTGCCACTGCCTCTTCGGCATTATGATCCACCTGAACCACGGCAAACGATTCATACACAGGAGGTTTTAGTATGCTGTAGCCAAAACCTGAAACAGCCCCTGCAAAAATAAAAAGCACAATCCAGGGCCAATTCAGTACAATAAGGTCCAGCAGCTCAATTAAAGTAAAAACTCTTTTAGGTCTTGAGTGGAGTTTCATTCATCATCTCTCGGGTTTGATAAATAATCGGATGGAATCTCGGGATAATAATACTCCAGAACAGGAGCTGTAATCCTGAATACAGTATCGATTTCTTCAGCCGATAACTTCTGTTTCCATAGATTTATACTCGCTGCACTATTTCTTTTCAATTCAAATACTTTGTTTCCACGAGCCTCTTTCGGATTTTGTGAGCTGGAATACTTGTTTATTCTTTCAACAACCGCACGCGTATAGGCAAGACCCAGCCATTGAAATAATTTCTCATACTGCTCCAATGGATTTACTGACAAATCCTCATGACGGACAATGCGCACACCTGGATGCGTTGAAAAATGCTCTTGAACGACTGAATAAAGAATTTTCCAGAGAAGTGCTCCCCGAGTGATCAGGCTTGAAGGATTTTCCAATGCCCTCTCAATTTCAGAGCGGAATGGAGTAAGATACGCATCCATCAAAGCGGGCTGAGCTATAAAATTCTTGAAACTCATTTTCCATTCCACCCGCTTAAGGCTGGAAACAAATGCAGCAGGATGTCGAACCAGAATGACTGCTTTTGATTGAAATTGATCGATGATCCATTTTGTTGATAGAAGTGCAAGCGGGTCTTTCACAATCGCTTTATAGGATGTACCAAATCTCGCTCTGGACATCTCAAAAGAATCACGCACCATTCTTCCCACATCTTTGAATGATCGGATAGCTTTCATCTCTCTTCGAAACCCGTACCTGAAGCATAGCATCTCCCGATATGAATCAACGAATGCTTCTCCTGTTTCAGTATCGAGGTACTGATACCAATGAGGAATTTCTTTTGCAAAGATGCCGGGGCGATGAAGCGGGCTGAAGGGTTCGCGTATCAGGACTGTCTGTGGTGCTGAAGAAAGAATCGTCCCTGCCCAGGTTGTGCCGGAACGATGTGACCCCGTGATAAGTATTGGAGATGGGACTTCACTGCAATCTTTCATCAAAGGCCATATACCTCCACACCAGGCTGGTATAGAGGGCTTGAAGCAGATGCTCCTGAAGGATTCACACAGTTGTTTCGTCCATCTTGTTCGATACCGGAATGGGCCGTACAAAATATATAACTGCAGAGTGAATTTGTTTTCAATTCACAAATTTCCTGATCCATAAGAAATTCCAGATAATCCTTTCAGGTATGATTATTCTTCTCTTGCCCGTGTTTGTAAGCTTTCAGAACAAAGAACCAGAATAATGCCAAGAACTATAACACAGAAGAAAAATACATTCGCCCAGAATGATGTAACTCCCAGCGTGATAAACGCCAGGAGTCCCAATGCACCAGATACAAGATGCATCCCGACTACAGCCCGATTGGAATCCAGCCCCAGGGATACCAACCGGTGATAACTATGATCACGGCCAGCCTGATAGATAGGCTTTTTTCTTCGTATGCGGGAAAGAACGACCAGCACCATGTCAAATATCGGCACACCCAGCACCAGGATAGGCGTGAACCATGACACCTCCTGGGGTAGTCCAGCCGGGTTATAGGCGATCCCGATCGCTGCAAGCAGGAAACCCAATAACTGGGCACCTGAATCTCCCAGAAACAATCTTGCCGGCTGTGTGTTCAGAAACATCAATCCGATTCCTGCCCCCACAATCACTGCAGAAAGACGGGCAAGTTCTGGCTGTCCGGAATCAATCGTTACCAGCATAAAAAACCCTGATGCGATAATTGCTATACCCAGAGCAAGCCCATCCATGCTGTCCACAAAATTAAAAGCATTACTTAATCCCACAACCCAGAGCAGTGTTATCAAATAATTAGCCCAGTTCATACCGAAAATGTGGGCTTGAATTCCAGCCAGCATAAGGGCCACAGTGGCAATAACCTGTCCAAGCAGCTTGGCGGCAGGCGATAATCCTGTACGATCATCTACCAATCCCCACAACATAATAAGACTTGCTGCAATCAACAGGCCGGGCAATTCAGACCCGCGCCAATCACCAAACACCAGCCAACCGGCCCAGATCGCTGCTATAAGGACAATACCTCCGCCCAGAGGTGTTGCATTCTGGTGCAATTTATGGGGGGCAGATTCAGGACGATCCAGAAAGCCTGTCCTGAATGCCAATCGCCGGACAGGCAATGATACCAGGAATGAAACAGTACCTGCCAGAAGTATTACAGGGAATAGTAATGATAATCGAACCATTAAGATCCTTTATAAGGTGCAGCTAAAAGATGGATTTATTTCAACAGCTTTTCCATTATTGCGATGATACGCTTGTTTACACTCTCCACCGAGAATGTACTTCGTACAACTTCCTGGCCTGCAGCGCCCATCTGCACCTGCAGCATACGGTCAGCAGCAAGTTCTCTGATTGCCTCAGCTAACGCTTTTGCATCACCGGGTTGTATGATTACACCATTATATCCATCCTGCACAATATCCGTACACCCCGGCACGTTTGTTGTAATGATCGGTTTTCCCGCTGCTGCTGCTTCAATCAAAGACCTGGGAACGCCCTCACGGTATTTCGATGGCAGGATAACCAGGTCGCTTTGCTGCAGCAAGTCCGGGATGTTGTCTACAAAACCCAGCCATTCTATCAATCCCTCTTCTTCCCAGGCTTGGAGTTCAGCAGCCGGAACTGATCGGGGGTTTCCTTCATCCACTGCACCTGCAAGGATAATCCTGATTGGGGCTCCCTCTTCGCGCAATATTTTCGCTGCCTCAATGATTTCTCCAACCCCTTTATCCCACAGCATTCTTGAAACCATAAGGACCCTGGTAACTTTCATTTCTGTAAACTCTTCCTGCTCCGGTACAATCTTGTACAGCTTTGGATCAACACCTGAGCCAGGAATTACATCGGTATTACTTTCGTCAATAACACCTCTATTTATAAATTCCTGCTGATCTTCTTCATTCTGGAACAAGGTCAGGGAATTTGGGTGCCGAAGCGCGTAATGTGACATCCCCAGCATAACTACACGTTGAAACCATGCTGACACTGAATAATTACTGTAGAGATATCCCAGGCCTGTTACTGCATTCAATACAGCCGGAACACCGGATAATCGAGCTGCGATCGATCCATAGATTACAGACTTAAGTGTAAATTGGCATACCAGATTCGGCTTTATTCGCCGGTATTCAGAAAAAATATGACTGATCGAGTTGAGTTCTTTCCATGGATTCATCCCCCTGCGGCTGATTTCAAACCTTTCCCATTGAAAGCCCTCCGCCTCCACCTTTTCTACATACTCATCATATGGAGAAGCAAGCACAACAGAATAACCCCGATCACGGAGATCTTTCGCCAGCTGCAGCCTGAAATTGTACAGATACCATGTGGTGTTCGCAAAAAGCACAATGGTTTGCTGTTCCTTTTCAGCACACATCAATCGTTACCTTTCCTGCCATCATTAACGGGGTTTTCCCTGGCACGGAAACGTA
>Ga0272441_10002859_pt1 | contig 34254 bp, 27 predicted proteins | sample SSMProp6N_FD_193582 | JGI IMG/M metagenome (GOLD analysis project Ga0272441, IMG submission 193582) | Marine sediment archaeal communities from Little Sippewissett salt marsh, Falmouth, MA, United States - SSM-Prop-6N | ecosystem: Environmental > Aquatic > Marine > Wetlands > Sediment ... | reverse complement strand
AGAAAGAATTTTCTTGAACGAGAGATTAATCATAATCACAGAAAACTGGAACAAGGAGGTGTATGAGGTGGAAGAAAGAGATGTCATGGAGGTTGATGTGGTTTTTGTTGGGGGGGGGATAGCTTCCCTGAGTGGTGCGTTGCACCTTTCAAATCTTATAAAAAGACATAACGAGGATGTGAAAAACGGTAAAGAGGGTGAATCTTTTGATGAGATAATGATTGCGGTACTTGAAAAGGGGGCCTATGTCGGTGCTCATTCAATATCAGGTGCGGTTATGGATCCTGTTGCGCTTAAAGAGCTCGTTCCTGATTTTCTTGAAAAAGGTGCCCCATTGGAAAGCGAGGTAATCAAGGAGAAGGTGTGTCTTCTGACCGCCAAGGGAATGATAAAATCTCCCATCACTCCACCACCTCTTAACAATCATGGCAATTATGTGGTTTCTCTATCCAAATTGACCGAGTGGATGGGGAAAATTGTGGAAGAAAACGGTGTTGACATCTTCCCCGGCTTTTCAGGCACAGAGGTGCTTTATGAGAATGAATCGGTGGCGGGTGTAAGGACAGGGGACAAGGGCATTGATGCGGATGGAACCAAAAAGGGTAATTTTGAACCTGGAATTGATCTCAAGGCAAAAGTAACCGTTTTTGGAGAAGGATCAAGGGGCAGTCTTACAAAGTCTCTGATAGATAAGTTCAGACTTGATGCGGATAAAAATCCACAGAACTATGTCGTAGGTGCAAAAGAGGTATGGGAGATACCGGAGGGAAGGATGGCGCCTGGAGAGGTTGTCCATACCATGGGTTATCCTCATAAAAATGATACCTATGGCGGGGGATTTATCTATGGCATGAAAGACAATAAGGTCTCCATAGGTCTGCTGACAGGATTGGACTATAGTGATCCATATCTGGATCCTCATCTTCAGTTTCAGAAATTTAAACTTCACCCCTTTGTCAAAGGCTTGCTGGAAGGGGGCAAACTTGTTCAGTACGGGGCAAAAACCGCTCCTGTAGGAGGGTATTTTTCCATACCAAAGCTGACCGTTGATGGGGGGCTTATTATAGGCGACTCCGCCAGTCTGTTTATAAGCCAGAAGATAAAAGGCGTTCATTCAGTAATGAAATCCGGGATGCTTGCAGCCGAATCGGTGTTCCAGTCGCTGCTTGAAAAAAATTACTCAGATTCGCGGCTTTCCATATATGAAAAGAGACTTTATGAGAGCTACATAGGCAAAGAACTCTACAAGGTCCGCAATTTTCACCAGGCGTTTCATAAAGGCCTCTGGGGAGGGTTGATAAAAGGCGGGATGCAATATCTCCTGGGTGGAAGAATTCTAAAAAACAGGCTTTATTCAGAACCTGATTCCACTCATTTAAGAAAGGTGAAAGACCTGTACGGGACATCTGAACCGACAGACGAACAAAAGGGACTTATGAAATTTGACGGCCGGCTGACCTTTGACAAGGAGACCGATGTGTATTACTCGGCCACCACGCATGAAGAAAAGCAGCCTGCTCATCTGAGGATAAAAGACCTTAACCTCTGTTATACAAAATGCATGGAAGAATATCAGAATCCATGCCTAAGATTCTGTCCAGCCAATGTTTATGAGATGGAAGTGGAAGAATCTTCCGGAAATCCCCGTATGAAGATCAACTTTTCAAACTGTCTGCATTGCAAGACCTGCGATGTCAAAGATCCTTATGAAAACATAACATGGGTTCCTCCTGAAGGCGGTGGAGGTCCCAAATATAATATGGTGTGATATATCGGCATCGGCTGTTTCATGAAATGGATAACTTCCCGCCTTGGGGTGGAACTTTCCAGTCTGCCGCCTCAAAGTTGACCTTTTGCGAATGGATCAGCATTAGGGCATTAAAAAAATGAACAGATAAATAAATTTTAAAAGGGGATATAAGGGGCAGTCTAAAATGTTTGGTGCCCCTTTCCTTTTCTAAACATAGATCGATAAGACGGTTCCCTTAATTTTGAAGTCAAGATGCCGTCATTTCAAGCCTTTCTGTAATAACTGCTGTGTGCTTTTTGAAAATAGTGCTTGTCTGGGCCATGAAATTATATATTATAAAAAGTTATCGTTTTAATGAACTGCCTGCTCCATCTTTTTGTCCAAGGGATTTTATCTGAATGTCTGCAAGCTATAAGGAGTAGCAATGCCTAAACTTTTGCTTATAAACGACACTCAGGATCTCGTTCGATCGCTTTCTCAGCATGATTCGCTTATTTTACGGTTAATAGAGATTTCCTCAGGTTCAGAAGATCAGATCCACAGTGAAGTGACCAGTGAATATCCCGATCTAATATTAGTAGGGCCTTCTCAAGGCAATGCGGTCGTCAAAAAAATATGTAAAGAGCTTGAATTAAGAGATGAGACTTCCTGCATCCCTTTGATAATAGTCTGCCCAAAGCATGAAGGCTCTGAATATTATCCCGAGCTTTCTGCTTGCGGTGCGGACAGTTTCCTTCATACACCCATCGAAAATGACGAGCTGATGGCGCAGATAAGTGCCATGCTCAGGATTAAGGATAAGAATGATCGTCTGATCAGAGAAAAGAATGAACTTGAAACTCTCTTAGAGGAAAAAAACACGATCCTGGGGGAACGAACATATGATCTCGGCAAACGCGTCAAGGAATTAAACTGCCTCTACAGCATTTCCAAGCTTCGGGAAAGACCGGGTATCTCGATAGAGGAGATCCTTGCCGAGGTGGCGGAGCTTATCCCCTCTTCCTGGCAGTATTCCGATATAACCTGCGCCAGAATAATAATGGGTTATCAGGAATTCAAGACGGAAAATTTCATAGAAACTCCCTGGAGGCAGAGCTGCGATATAACGGTGAATGGTGAATGGGCAGGCACGCTTGAGGTCTATTACCTTGTAAAACCTGAAAGTGGCGGTGGTTTTTTTCTCAAGGAGGAAAGCGATCTGCTGGGTGCTATTGCAGAGCGGCTGGGTAAGATTGCCGAAAGGGTCAGGGCGGAGGATGCACTCAGGCTTGAAAGCAAAAATATACTGAACATACTCAAATCAATGGAAGATCTTGTGTATAAGGTTAATGAGCAATACGAGATCGAATATGTGAATCCCGCTCTCGAACATGAATTCGGCCCGGCTCAGGGAAGGGTCTGTTACGAGTATTTTCGGGAAAACAAAACTCCCTGTTCAGACTGCAAATTGGATGCGGTATTCGGAGGAAAGACAGTCAGGCGGGAATGGGTTTTTCCCAGGAACGGAAAAATCTATGATGTGCTTGATACTCCCCTTAGAAACCCGGATGGAAGCCTTTCCAAGTTGTCTATATTGAGGGATGTCACTGCCCTTAAAAATGCTCAGAAAGACCTTGAAGAAAGAGAAATGCTTTACCGGAATGTCACTGAATTTATAGCGGAAGGGGCTGTAATGGTGCAGGGAGGAAAGATCCTTTTCGCAAACAATACATTTGCCGATATGTTCGGCTGTCAGAACTCTAAAGAGTTGGACGGTGTGGAGATAACAGACTTTTTTGACAAGGATTTCAGAGAGCTTTTCAGAAGAGTTTTTGATGCCTCTGAAAACGATGAGGATCTTGGTTCAACACTTAGGGGAATAGGTGTAAGCAGAGAGGGCAGGAAGTTTTGGGTCTCCACAAACAGGAGCATAATAAGCCTGAAAACCGGTGCTGCGATTCTTGCAGCAATAAGAGATGATACTGAACAGGTCATGTGGGAAAGATCCATGCAGGAAGAGACCGATTACCTGCGACGAGAGAATATCAAACTGAGATCCTCAATAAAGGAGAGGTATCGTTTTGGAGAAATAATAGGCAAGAGTCGTCCCATGCAGGAGGTATATGAACTTATTTTGAGGGCCGCGGGTTCGGAGGCTAATGTCCTGATCCTGGGGGAATCAGGTACTGGCAAAGAGCTGGTGGCCAGAGCGGTTCATGAAATGAGTTCAAGGGGGGATAATTCGTTCGTCCCTGTCAATTGTGGGGCTATTCCGGAAAATCTGGTGGAAAGCGAGTTTTTCGGACACGTCAAAGGGGCTTTTACCGGTGCTCATATCAACAAAACAGGTTATCTCCACACAGCCGACGGCGGGACCCTGTTCCTGGACGAGGTGGGGGAGCTTGGTCTGACTATGCAGGTAAAGTTGCTCAGGGCCCTTGAAAGCGGTGAATACAACCCCGTAGGTGACACAAAACTTCAAAGGTCTCATGCAAGGATAATTGCAGCTACGAACAGAGACTTTTCAGCCATGGTTGCAGAAGGCAAATTAAGACAGGATTTTTATTATCGTATAAGTGTTCTTCCGATTGTACTGCCCCCCCTGAGGGAGAAAAAAGAGGATATCCCGCTACTTGTCGAGCATTTCCTCGGGATGTATTGCAAGGATAAGAAAATCCCAACCATACCGGGTAAGATCATGGAGGTGTTGAACAATCATGACTGGCCGGGTAACGTCCGTGAACTTCAGAGTGTGATACAGCGTTATCTGGCTGTAGGAAATTTCCATTTCCTTAAAATAAACGGACTTCATGAAAAGATGGAAGAAGACGTATATCCCGATGTCGAACCTGAGATAGCGGATCTAAAAGAGGCGACACTTAATTTTGAGAGACGCTATATCTTGGCCGCATTAAACAAAAGGTCATGGAAAAGAGGAAGAGTTGCTGCTGAACTTGGGATTGATCCAAAGACCCTTTATGTAAAGATGAAAAAAATCGGGCTTTCCTGACCTTAAATCGGGCTTACAAGCCCGATTTAAGGTTCTTTAAGTATTTCAGCTATATATGGCATTATTTTCTTTCCTTTAAGGTTTTTACGCCCGACATCCCATTCCATTTATTTCCCCCTGACTTGCGCATCAAAACCAGATAATAAGTTATATCATGAGCTTAAGCCGCTCGGTTTAAGTTGGCATGCATGTTGCCTTATATAGTGGAGTCAACATGATCTCACATTTGTATTAAATTACGGCATTAAAAGTATGAATGTTTTGGTAGTAGATAATAATGTCCCTGCCTTGTTAACGATAGTTGGTCTGATTCGGGGATGGGGCTATAAGGCCGAAATGTCTGAAACCGGCTGGGAAACCCTTGACAAGATAAGAAAAGGGTCGTTTGATTTGGTTCTCATGGATGTCTCGGTGCCGGATATGTCTGTGCAGGAATTGATCAGGGGGATCAAGGAACTGAATCCCCGGCTGGGCATTGTCACCATGACCGAAAAGAGTACGGAAGAACTCGAAAGGGGAATCAGGACCCTGGGAATTATCTACTACATGTCAAAACCGGTAAGTGAGGAACATCTTAAGGAGATCCTGGATCACATCTCTATAAGAAAATCGGTCCATACAGAATAAATGTCGTTTGTTTCGGAAGTTTAGCCTTAAATATTAATCATTTGCCATCTGATCAGATTTTCTATTGCAGGTTCAGGCAAAATATGAAAGGAGGATTTTTTATGGCAGGACTTATCCCACCCCATGGAAAGGAAGAAAGGTTGATGCCCTTATTGCTTGCAGGTAGCGACCTTGAAAGGGAGCTTGAAAGGGCCAAAGGGCTCAAGCAGATCAAAATGACCTCAAGAGAGACCTCTGATCTGATCATGATGGGCATCGGCGCCTTTACACCACTCACCGGATTTATGACCAAGTCTGACTGGCAGGGCGTCTGCGACAATTTCACTATGGCAAATGGAACCTTCTGGCCGATCCCTATAACGCTTTCAACCGATGATGAGGAGGTAAAACAGGGGGATGAAGCGGCATTGGTGGATACCGAAACTGGAACAACCATAGCGACCATGAAGGTAACTGAAAAATATGAGATAGACAAAGAACACGAATGCATGAAGGTCTTTACTACGTCAGACAGCGAGCATCCCGGCGTAGAAAAGGTCATGGCCCAGAGCAAATACAATCTCGCGGGTCCGGTCAAGGTGGTGAGCGAGAGCTATTACCCTGAGCAGTTCAAAGGACTCTATCACAGACCGGCCGAATCAAGGAAGATCTTTGAGGAAATGGGCTGGTCAAGGGTGGCCGCCCTTCAGCTCAGGAACCCGATGCATCGGTCTCACGAATTTCTAGCCAAAATCGCTGTAGAGGTGATGGACGGGGTCTATATCCATCAACTGGTCGGCAAACTCAAACCTGGCGATATCCCGGCCGATGTAAGGGTTAAGGCCATCCAGGCGCTTGTGGATAACTGGTTCGTAGAAGGCACTGTCGTGCAGGGCGGTTATCCTATGGAGATGAGGTACGCCGGTCCCAGAGAGGCACTTCTGCATGCTGTATTCAGACAGAACTACGGTTGCAGCCATATGATTATAGGCCGCGATCATGCAGGAGTCGGTGATTATTACGGTCCCTTTGATGCACAGAAGATATTCGATCAGATACCTGCCGGTGGCCTCAAATGTGAAAATCTCAATATAGACTGGACCTTTTATTGCTACAAATGCGGCGGCATGGCTTCCATGAAGACATGTCCGCACGGGAAGGATGACAGGCTGCTTCTGTCAGGTACCATGGTGAGGAAGACCCTTAGTGAAGGCGGAGACCTCCCCCCGGAATTTTCAAGGCCGGAAGTAGTCAGTATCCTGCAGGATTATTACCAGAATCTTGAAGAAAAGGTGGAGATCAAACTGCACGGTGCCGCTACCGGTGAAGTTAAGAAATAAAAAAACATTTTAATCAGCAAAAACAATGGCTTGTATACAACAATCGTTATTTGTTTTTCCTGCAAAATTAAGAAAGAAAGGAGGTGCGCCAAGGATTCATAGTTTTCCCAGATAGAAAGATTGAATAATTTTAATATGTTAAACCAGGAGGTGTTATAATGCCAAGTTATGTTATTGTGGAAAAATGCGATGGTTGTAAGGGGCAGGACAAGACCGCATGCATGTATATTTGCCCCAACGACCTCATGGTGCTTGATACGGAGACCATGAAGGCATATAACCGTGATCCTTCCATGTGCTGGGAATGTCAGTGTTGCGTTAAGATCTGCCCTCAGCAGGCTATGGATGTCAGGGGGTATGCCGATTTTATTCCCCTTGGAGCAAGCTGCACGCCGCTTCGGGGTTCTCAGGATATTATGTGGACGGTCAAGTTCAGGGATGGTTCAATCAAAAGGTTTAAGTTCCCCATAAGGACCAATGCCGAAGGAACGGCTGATCCTCTGGGTGGATATGGCACTCATGATGACCTCAAATCTGAGGCCCTGGCAACCGAACCTGAGTCACTGGGACTTGATGCGGTACCCACAATATAGGTGAGAAGGAGGTAAAAATATGGCAAATTATGAGACAGTAGTAGTTAATACCGACCTCCTGATTGTAGGCGGTGGATTCGCTGCATGCGGTGCTGCCACAGAGGCCGCTTACTGGGCCAAGAAGAACGGCCTTAAGGTCGTTATGGTAGACAAGGCCGCAACCGACAGGAGCGGAGCGGTGGCGATGGGCCTTTCTGCAATCAATCAGTATGTCGGAATAAGAGACGGTGACAATACCGCCGAGGATTATGTCCGCTATGTCCGTCAGGACCTGATGGGTGTTTCCAGGGAAGACCTGGTGTTCAATATCGCACGACACGTCGATTCCACGGTGCATCTCTTTGAAAAATGGGGCCTCAAGATATGGACCGATGAAGAGGGTAAGTATGTGCATGAAGGACGCTGGCAGCTAATGATAAATGGTGAGTCATATAAGATTATCATTGCAGAGGCTGCAAAGAACGCTATCGCGGATGCAGGCGGTGAGCTCTACGAGAGGATCTTTGTTGTGGAACCTCTTATGGATGGTAACAAATGCGTGGGAGCGGTCGGATTCAGCACCCGTGAAGAAAAGTTCTATGTCTTCAAGGCCAAGGCCACTGTCATAGCAGCAGGTGGTGCTGTTCATGTATTCCGTCCCAGGTCTGTCGGTGAGGGTTTCGGGCGTTCCTGGTATCCTCCCTTCAACACAGGTTCGAGTGCCTATTTCACGATGAAGGCGGGTGCGGAGATGACCTGTCAGGAAGTGCGTTTTATTCCTGTAAGGTTCAAGGACGCGTACGGCCCCGTTGGTGCCTGGTTCCTGCTCTTTAAATCAAGGGCTATAAGCGCCGAGGGCGGCGAGTATATGGTAGAAAGAAGGGATGAGCTCAATAACTGGGCTCCCTATGGACTGGCAAAGCCTATCCCTGCAAATCTGAGAAATTATCTCGGTATGCTTGATACGGATGCCGGCCTTGGTCCCCTGTATATGGAGACCGATGAGGCCATAGGAAAACTGGCCGATGCCTACAAGGATGATCCGAAGGCCTTCAAAAAGAAGATGAAAGAGCTGGAGGTTGAGGCATGGGAGGATTTTCTTGATATGACGATATCCCAGGCACACCTCTGGGCCGCACAAAATGTAAAACCTGAAGAAAAGCATTCCGAAATCGCAGCCTGTGAACCCTACTTCATAGGATCACACTCCGGAGCATCCGGCGCTTGGGTAAGCGGTCCCGAAGACATAGATACCCCATACAAGTGGGGATACGCCAACATGTGCACTGTGGACGGACTTTTTGCTGCCGGCGACGCCTCAGGCGCCTCCAGTCATAAGTTCTCTTCAGGTTCCCATGCGGAGGGCAGAATCGCAGGAAAATCCGCTATAAAATATATCGTTGAAAAGGGAAGTGATCCCAGTGTGGATGCGGCAAAGTTGGAAGAACTGAAGGCCAAGATCCTGGCTCCTATGGATCTTTTCCAGTCGCACTGCAAGGAAACCACCGTGCCTGAGGTGAATCCCAACTATATCATGCCGATGCAGTTTATGCATCGTCTCCAGAAAATCATGGACGAATATGCAGGTGGCGTGACTTCTGCGTTCAAGACCAGCAAGGCCCTTCTGGAAAGGGCGATGGAACTGTTCGTTTATCTTAAAGAGGACTCTGAAAAACTGGGTGCAAGGGATGTTTATGACCTTGAAAGATGCTGGGAGAACATTCACCGTATGTGGCAGGGTGAGTCCCATGTCAGGACAATGCTTTTCCGCGAGGAGACAAGGTGGCCCGGCTACTACTTCAGGTCGGATACTCCCAAGATGGATGAGGATAACTGGCACTGCTTTGCAAATTGCAGGTGGGATGCCGCAACGGGAGAATGGGAAATGATCAAAAGGGATATTGTCCCTCTGCCGGGTGTATAACTGTCAATTTTTCATGATAATGCTCTGGGCACCTATTACCTGGGTGTCCGGAGCATATTTTTTATCCCTCTTACTTGCTTTCAATGACGGCGGATCTGGTCTATAGGCACACCGCATAGGGTGGCTATGGACGAAATGCGTTTTTTATAGTAAGCAGGTATTCCAAATCGCTTTAAAGGGAAAAACTACAACCTCGGAGGTGACAATGTCGGGAGTAGAGACTACAAACCAGACTATACTGGTGGTTGGAGGCGGCATGAGCGGTATCACGGCGGCTCTTGAGGCGGCCGAGGCCGGTTATGAAGTGGTGCTGATCGAAAAGATGCCTTATCTTGGAGGAAGGGTTGCGCAGCTGCATCAGTATTTCCCGAAGCTATGTCCCCCAAGTTGTGGGCTTGAGATCAACTTCAGGAGGATGAAGCAGAACCCCAGAATTCGCTTTTTTACAATGGCGGAGCCGGCAAAGATATCTGGTGTTAAAGGGGATTACGATGTGACAGTCAAAATTTCGCCCAGATATGTCACTGAAAACTGCACATGCTGCGGAAAATGCTCGGAGGTATGCGAAACAGAGATAGACAACCCGTTCAACTATGGCATGGATAAAATAAAGGCTGCCTATCTGCCGCATGAATTCGCGTTTCCTATGAGGTATGTGCTTGATCCTTCGATTGTAGGCACGGACGAGGCTGAAAAATGCAGGGATGCCTGTGAATATGATGCCATTGACTTAGAGATGAAAAAAGTCCTCTTCGATATAAAGGCGGGTGCCATTATATGGGCCGCGGGATGGGATCCCTACGACGCGTCAAAGATCGAATATTACGGATTCGGCGAATACAAGAATGTGATAACAAATGTGATGATGGAGCGTCTTGCCTCACAGGATGGACCAACTGCCGGGAAGATCCTCAGACCATCGGATGGTAATGAACCAAAGAATGTGGCCTTTATTCAATGCGCCGGTTCAAGGGATGAAAACCATCTGCCTTACTGCTCAGGAGTCTGTTGTCTGGCCTCCATGAAGCAGGCCACATACCTGAGAGAGCAATATCCCGACAGTGAGGCCACTATCTATTTTATAGATATAAGGGCCATTGATCGGCTGGAGGATTTCTATAACAGGGTCAAGGAAGATGAAAAGATTTCTTTTGTAAAGAGTAAGATAGCAATGATAACTGAGGATACTGAAACAGGGAACCTGCTCCTTGAGGGAGAGGACACGAATACGGGTGAGCAGATAAGGACAACATGCGATATGGTAGTGCTTGCCACAGGAATGGTCCCCAACGGTATCGGTATCGAACCTTCACCCGATGTTTCCTATGATGAATATGGATTTATGACTTTTGATCCGGAAAAGGCCGGTATTTACGGTGCCGGTTGTGTAAGAAGACCCACTGAGGTCGCCTCATCCGTACAGGATGGCACAGCCGCCGCTTTAAAGGCTATTCAAACAATCGCGAGGAGGTAACTCGATGGATAAAAAGACGGCAGTATACATATGCACCGGATGCGGAATTGGAGAGGCCATAGATGCGGAAAAGCTCTCCGAGGTGGCCAATGATGAATACAGCCCTGCATTATGCAAGTCACATCCCTTTCTTTGCGGACCGGAAGGTATTGAGATTATCAGGAAGGATATCGAAGGGGAAGATATAGATACTCTTATAATCGCTGCCTGCTCCCATAGGGTTAATTACGATGTGTTTGATTTTGGCCCTGAAAAGATTGTTGAGAGGGTCAATATAAGGGAGCAGGTTGCGTGGACTCAGGCTGCCATGGAGGAAGATACCCAGATGCTGGCCGAGGACAACCTCAGGATAGCCTGTACAAAGGTCAATGATATGGAATTGCCCGTTCCCTTTGAGGCTGAGGAGGGATTTTCAAAAGACATACTTGTTGTAGGAGGTGGAATAGCAGGTATGACAGCCGCTTTGGATGCGGCAAAGGCGGGATACATGGCTATCCTGGTCGAAAAGGAGGATAAGCTGGGGGGATTTCTGGGAAAATGCAAAAAACGTGTTACCATGCCATATAAGGAGATTTCTGAAACCGGCTCTGAGGATATGATAAAGCAGGTGCAGGCGAATACAAATATAAAGGTCTACACTTCATCCACTATAGCCGGTATTGAGGGGGCGCCAGGACTGTTTTCCGTAGAGATAAACTCGAATGGAGGCAGCGCAACAGAAAGGGTGGGTGCCGTAGTTCAGGCTACCGGCTGGGTACCTTATGATGCCGATAAACTGGAGCATCTGGGTTACGGCAAATTCAGAAATGTTGTCACAAACGTTGAATTCGAGCAGATTGCGGCCAATGGGGATATAACCCGACCCTCTGACGGGAAGGAGATAAAAAATGTCCTTTTTATACAGTGCGCCGGTTCAAGGGACCAGGATCATCTGCCTTATTGTTCTTCTGTATGCTGTCTTGTTTCATTGAAACATGCCTCCTATGTGAAGGAGCAGAATCCGGAGGCCGTCAATTACATCATTTATAAGGATATGCGAACGGTCGGTCAGTCTGAGGATTTTTACCGAAAGGCACAGGACGAAGGCAATATATTTATCCGAGGTGCGGTCTCAAATATCGACGAAGAAGGGGAAAAACTTTTCGTGGAGGCCGATGATGAACTTCTGGGCGAAAAGATAAAAATTGAAGATCTTGACATGGTTGTTCTTGCCGTCGGAATGGTTCCGGCCACCAAACCGGAAGTGACGCCTAAAATCAAGGCGCCTGAAGGTTCAGAGGGTGCGGATGAAGAAGGAATGATTGAGGTGGCGGCCGATTCAGGTTTTTTTGCCTCAACCACGCTCAACCTTAAATATCGTCAGGGCCCTGAACTGCCTACCCTGAAATATGGTTTCCCTGATTCTCATTTTATATGCTTTCCATATGAGACGCGAAGGACTGGTATATATGCCGCAGGGTGCGTGAGAAGGCCTATGGAGTCGGCAAAGGTTGTGGATGATGCCTCAGGCGCCGCCATGAAGGCTATTCAATGTGTTGAGGCTACTGCTCAAGGGCTGGCGGTTCACCCCAGATCGGGCGACATGTCCTATCCTGAGATAAATTTTCAGAGGTGCACACAGTGTAAGAGATGTACCGAAGAGTGCCCGTTCGGGGTCTTTAATGAGGATGAAAAGGCAAATCCGATTCCCAACCCTACCAGGTGCAGACGATGCGGGGTCTGCATGGGGGCCTGTCCCGAAAGAGTTATCTCTTTTAAGAACTACTCAGTGGGTATGATAGGAAACATGATAAAGGCGATCAATGTCCCTGAAGAGGATGAAGAAAAGCCGAGAGTCCTTGCCTTGATTTGTGAAAATGATGCCTATCCCGCCCTTGATATGGCAGGAATAAAGAGAATGAAGTGGAGCCCCTATGTGCGTTTTATCCCTGTAAGGTGCCTAGGGTCTCTCAACCTGGTGTGGATAGCCGATGCCCTTTCAAGGGGTATTGACGGGATCCTTCTTTTAGGCTGCAGGCACGGAGACGACTACCAGTGCCATTTTGTCAAGGGAAGCGAGCTTGCAAGCACAAGACTCAGCAAGGTCTCGGAGACCCTTGACAGGCTTGCCCTTGAATCTGAAAGGGTAAGGTTTGAAGAGGTCGGAATTACCGATTACGAAAAAATACCCAAGATCATCGGCGAATTCATGGAGACGATAGAGAAGGTGGGCCCCAATCCTTTTAAAGGCTGGTAGGGAAAAGGTCTATTTTTTTGATTAGGGGTCAATTTGATCTTTTCATTCGGAAATCAATAATAGAAAGAGGTCGCTTATGAAAGATGGTGTGAACTATAACCCCTCATTTACTCAGGAGGTCTTCCGTAATGTGGATTTCGGTGATGAAATAAAGATGTGCATGCAGTGCGGGGTATGCGCTGCATCATGTCCTTTGAGTCTCAAGATGGACTTTTCACCAAGGAAAATCTTCTCAATGGTAAGGGCGGGTAAAAGGGAAGAGGTTCTAGGAAGTGAGGCCATAATGCTATGCACCTCCTGCTATGCATGCCAGGTACGTTGTCCGCGAGGGATACCTGTGGTGGACGTAATGCACGGCCTGGCAAATTATGCTGTAAAACAGGGCTATGTCCCGAGAAAGGAAACCTGCGGTTTTGCCGGTGAATTCTGGAAACAGATCTATCGAATCGGCAGGATTGATGAAAAGGAACTCTCCAGGCGCTACTTTTTTCTAGAAGGATTTTTCCAGGGGCTTAAAAAGACCCTGGAGATGATGGACATGGGTATAGTGATGTTTTTGCACAAGAGGATGAAACTTCTGCCTGAGAAAAAGATCAAGGGTATCGATTCTCTGAGAAGGATGCTTGATAAGGCCGGGGAAATAGGGAAGGGAGGTGGCGGGTCATGAAATATTTTCTTTACTGGGGTTGCGCCCTTGAAGCGAGTGGTTCTAATTTTTTGGCCTCCCTGAAGCCTGCCTGTAAAAGTCTGGGAATGGAGTTTGAGGAGATAGACGACTGGAATTGTTGTGGCGCCAGTATCTCCTATGTGGGTGCGAATGACCTTTCCATTAAGGTACTAAACGCGCGTAACCTGGCCCTTGCAGAGACGAAGGGGGATTACGATATAGTCGCGCCATGCAGTTCCTGTTACATCCAGATGAATAAGGTAAATCATGAGATTCAGGAAAATGAGCAGCTTGCTTCCCAGGTAAATGAGATCCTTGCGGAAGGCGGCCTCAGTTATAAGGGAACCATCAGGGTAAGGCACATAATGGATGTGCTTTTTCACGATGTAGGAGTCGATCGCATAAGGGAAAATGTCGTCAAACCGCTTAACGGATTAAAGGTGGGAGGCTATGTCGGTTGCCAGTCGGTGCGGCCGTATGGTGAATATGACAGTGTGGAAAAGCCCGTTATACAGGATTTATTACTTGAGGCCCTGGGAATTGAGGCCGTTTCCTTTCCAAAAAAAATGCGGTGCTGCGGCTCGGGCATATTTCTTACGGAGATGGAGTATTGCTTCGGACTTGTTAGTGAAATACTTGCCGATGCCCTTTCAAACGGTGCGCAGATGGTTTCTACCGTCTGCCCGATGTGTGCAATGAATCTGGAGAACTACCAGGGTAGAATAAATAAGGCGCTGGGGACCGACTTCGACGTACCCATAGTCTATTTGACTCAACTTATGGCCGTTGCCTTTGGCCTTGACTGGAAGAAGGATGCTGCCTTGGATTACAATATAATACCCCCTGAAGGTGTTTTACATGCCTCAATCGGTTAGATAGAACGGAAATCTGTCTATTGGAGGAGTAAATGAGTGAAAAGGATATCTCCAAATGCCCGCACTGCGGAGGTGACATGAAAAGATGGGGCAATCCCTCTGATTCAACCTGGGGTACAGGCTTCCAGTGGGTATGTTTCAATGATATGTGTCCCTATTTTGTGCGCGGCTGGGATCATATGATGAAGACGCAAAATGTCAAGGCGAGCTACAGACACAGGTATAATCCGGAGACAGGAGCCAGTGGACCGCTGCCCTGCTGGTCTTATGATGCCCACAAGGATCGCATTATAGGAGATTGATGTCAGCATCCGGATAATGAGGAATCCCCAGCCCTTAATTTGGTGTCCATACAGGAAGTAAAACAGGGGCGCCAGTTGCCGGTAATAGAAAGATGGGTCCTTCAATATGAAAAAGATCGGAAGAAATGAACCGTGCCCTTGTGGCAGCGGAAAGAAATTCAAGTACTGTCATCTCGGCAGGGAGGAAGAGCTCTTTCAGAATGGGTCCGACTTTTCGATCGAGAAGAGTCGCACAATAACCTCTCTGCCTGAAGTGAAATATGGGCGCTCAATAGAGATAAAAGATTCGCTTGATATTAAGGATTTGACCGGCAGCAGGGTCGGTATAAGGTTCATAGATTTGAAGCGCTATGTTGATTTGGATGTCTCAGGTCCAACTTTTTCAAGCAATGAGGCAAAGGGTTCAGGCGGCGTAGTCGTCAATGTCTTAAAGACCAAGGAGAGCGATCCTGATAATATCTATGTAGCGATTTCCAGAAACATAGGAGACAGTTCACTGATTCACCAGACCGCTCACGTTCTTGATTATCTAGGTGGTTCCAGGCTTATTCCAGGTATCTCAAGGCCTCTGAGCTTTGAACTTGGAATTCCTGTGGAACACCTGGACCATCCGCAAGAATATGGGTTCTGGTTGGAGTATCTGCAAAAGAGATTCGATGTGCAGTTTGATGCCGATGATGCCATAATAGATTTTCTTTTCAAAGAGGATATGCTTATAAAGGGCGATGAAATCAGGAGTGGAGACGAATTTGTATTGAAATCAAAATCAGACGGTATCCTGCAGTTTTTGAACAATAAAGGAGCTGAGATAGATGCCCTTATTTGTGAATTGCCTGGTTACATCGGTTCAAGGGTGGCCAGGAAATGAGTTACTTTATATCGAAGAAGACAGAGTCATACATGCCTGGGTTTAGTAGTCCGGTTCTGAGCAGGGGAGGCCTCAAGTTTCAAGGTTTTATCTCCAAAAAGGCTGAATTTTAGCCAGAGAAAACCAAATTTTAATAACTCCAGGTCATCTGATTTAAGGGCCTCTTTCAGATCGTCTGATGCATGAAATTGTGAGAAAAAACTGCTTTCAAAAAAGAAATCTCTCAATCTGTCAGGATTATAGGAGGCCATGAAAAACATCTTAAGCCTTTTTGTCAAATCGCCTCCTCCCCTGAGCCTATTGGAAGACGAGGTTATCTCAATCCATTGAGTATTCATCTCATCATATTGCCTGATCCCCTCATGGTCGAGCCATTCATCCAGCTTCCACAAACGATTTTCTCTAAATCCCAGGCAGTGCTGTTCCCTGATTATGAAAAATTTTTCTCTTAGGCCGTTTTCTCCTTCAACTTTTGATGAAGCCCTGCCTATAGGATAAAGTCTGCATGCAGTAGGACGATCTTTATAAATAATGCACCCTTCGGGTGATACAAAAGGGCAGGTGTGAGATTCGTTATCTTCCATACGCAGCTTTACCATGGGAAAGCTGCTGTATTCAACCTTCACGGTCTCGGTGTATTTATCAAGAAAGACAGAGGAGGATATGCCAAGCCTTTTTCTTATTCTGACTATATCTAATGGGGTGAGTATGAGGCGCAGGTCTGCACAGCACCTGTTAAAACATTCAAGATATCTGTGACAGTTGAAGCGGAATGAATCGCCCTCAAAAGGAGAGAATATTTTTTCAGATTCCGATGTCTTTATTTTTGCCATAAAACCGGTATGAACCATGCCTATTCAGTCCCTGAAAACATGGCTTTCAGCCGAAAGGTTTTTACCAGTCCTAGTCCTTTATCGAGAGAGTTTTTTCCCCAAAAAGACCAAAACTGATCCATTCAAATGCAAATTTTAATAACTCCAAGTCATTTCTTTTTAGTTTTTCGATCCTGGCCGTATCAATATCGAAGCGATCCATGAATGTACTTTCAAAGATAAATTTTTTGAATTTATCCAGATTATAAAGTGCCATAAAGGTCATTTTACTGATCTGTGGGTTATCAATATCCAGTTCCTGAGAAAGAAGCTGAGATGTGATTTTTGAAAAAAGCACATTCATCTCGTCATAAACCGGAACTCCCTGCTCAATCAGCCAGTCGGATATGCGTTGTTTTCTTTCATTTTTCAGACCTTTGCACAGTGAAGGATCCGCAGTTGTGCGGAACGTACCGTCATCGTTCATGTCAAGTGGGAACACGCGGCAGGGCCAGGGTCTGTCTTGATAAACAGTGCATCCCTCCTTCGCAACAAAAGGGCACTCCTTGTTACTTCCATTCATCTTGAGCGCTACCATCGGAATCAGACGATTTTGCCTTGGTACTATGATCGCATATTTTTCGAGAAATTGCTCAGAGGTAATCCTGAGGTTATTCTTTAACCTCAAGACATCATAAGGAGTCAAAATGATGGCAACGTCTCTGCAACATTTCGTAAAGCATGGCAGTTCCGCAGAACAGGCAAAAGCAAATACATGATCCCCATCCATCCTTTCGGTTTTACTGTCAAAATCGTTATTGCTCATTACGAATTCCTTTCATGATGCTGCAAAAAGGGGTTTTAATCAAGGGCGGATTTTTCATTGGTGCGGTATCGTGTTAAGACTTGACCCGGAGTGGTTTGGGAAAAGCCGCCTCAGGGATAATTCACTTGACTAACCGGTGTGTTTCTATTTTTATTTAGGCCGAAAGTATGGCCTAGATAGACCCTGCTGTAAGAAAGTGGCCTTTTGGCAGTGCGCCACATGATGCGCTGTGGTATTAACAACAGGCCCTCGAAGGTAAAAACGGAAAGAACTCCCTTTGCGATGAAAACCGGTTAATCACCAGAGATGCTCTATAACAGCAGAAGCAGCAGCGGGTCAATCAAATTGTTCAAAAGGAGGATTACCAGAGATGAATGAAAGAACCTTGGCAATCATAAAGCCGGATGGAGTGGGCAGAAAACTTATTGGAAAGGTTATCTCCCGCATGGAAGAAGAGGGACTCAAGATATTGTCCATGAAGATGATCAATATGAGCAAGGAGCAGGCAAAGGGTTTTTATAAGGTCCATGAAGGAAAACCTTTTTATAACAGTCTTACCGAGTTCATGTCATCAGGGGCGTGCGTTGTGTTGGTGCTTGAGGGCGATGAGGCTGTTTCGCGCTACAGGAGACTTATGGGTGCTACCAATTATAAGGATGCCGAGGAGGGCACCTTAAGATATGAATTTGCCACCGACATAGAAAAAAATGTGGTGCATGGTTCTGATTCCAGGGAAAATGCTGCAATTGAGTTGGCGTATTTTTTCAGTTCTCTTGAGCTAGCGAATATATAAAGGTAGGGAAATTTTACCGGGCCTGCCGATAACGGGGCCCGGTAAAGCAGCCTGCAAAATTCGGCTGATTGCTATTTCTGTTTTTCGTCTTTCTGTGTCTTAAGCTCCTTGATTTCCTCTTTGAGGCTTTCGACCTCCTGCTGAAGGTCTTCTTTAGAGCTATCGAAATCTTCAGCGGCCTTTTTGTCTTTTATTTCTTCAAAGCCGAGATAGGCTGCCAAGGCTCCTCCAAGTAAGAGCATTATGGGAAGGGCTCCCATCAGAATATCGATGAAATAACCCCACCAGGCAATAATCCCGATGATACCAAGCACCAGGGCAACAAGTCCTCCAGCTAATGCTGCCATTTCCTTACCTCCTTAATAATTCAGTATTGAAGAGCAGTTATTTATAGTTTTTGTCTTTGTGAGTCTGATACCATAAAGTCCTTAAGGGTTCAAGTAATTATTGGGAGACCTCAGGTAAGAATCAAGGGCGCTAGTAAGTTTCCAGATCAGGAATGAGATATTTTTTGCAAGGTCAAAAAATCGAGAATCCGGCTTGAGCCTGCCAAAGGGTGGGACTGAGCAAAGCGTAGCTTAGCAAAGAAAATCAAGAAATTACGCTGGAGGCGTAATATGCTACTCTGCACAAATAATCACATAGATTGATGTTGAGATTGTGAAAAGTACCCGTTTATGGGTTTGCATTCGGACAAAATCGTTTCTTGCCGATCAAGCCAGGAGGTCGGGGCTTTATTTATATTGAATAAATGGGGTATTGACAGGAACGTTTCGGGAATCTATTCTTCTATTGCCTAATGAAATAGGGCTGGTTTCCCTTGCCCAGTGGCGACATTAAAATGGCGTTAAAAAACGCTATTTGGCGGATAGATCAGATATTCCATGTTTAGCCGAGATATTCTCTGAAAATGACGTATTTTTGCCTCTAATCGGTATTGAAATAATTATTTTATAAGAATAAACTTACAATTTACGTTTTTCTGCGCATGCGGCCAGCGTAGCTCAGATGGCAGAGCAACTGATTTGTAATCAGTGGGTCGGGGGTTCGATTCCCTTCGCTGGCTCCAGGCTGTTGCTAGTAAGGTGAAGGGTGCAGGGATATTCCTTTGCAAGGATTTTTAAAAGTGGAGAGGTTCCCGAGTGGTCAAAGGGAGCAGACTGTAAATCTGCCGGCTCAGCCTTCGGAGGTTCAAATCCTCCCCTCTCCACCATCAAGTTTTCCATAAGATAAGATTGATTGACTTGGTCGAGTCCTTATGCACAGGGAGCCTTTTTTGCAAAAAAACTTCCCGAAATATGTTGATCCTTTTGTTGAATAGGCGGGAATAGCTCAGTTGGCTAGAGCGTCAGCCTTCCAAGCTGAGGGTCGCGGGTTCGAGTCCCGTTTCCCGCTCCATTTTTTCTTTGTGCCCACGTAGCTCAGTAGGTAGAGCGCATCCTTGGTAAGGATGAGGTTCACCGGTTCGATCCCGGTCGTGGGCTCCATCTTGAAATGGGTGAAAGCCAGCCGTTTTAGGGGTCTGTGAATTCATTGCTGCGATTCTAGCGAGCTTTTGAGGAGGAGAGGAGATGTCTAAGAAAAAATTTGAGAGGACAAAGCCGCACGTAAACATAGGTACGATAGGCCATATAGACCATGGCAAGACTACATTGACGGCGGCTATAACGAAGCATCTGGGTATGAAGGGTATGGCGGATTTTGTGCCCTTTGACGAGATAGACAAGGCTCCGGAGGAGAAGGCCAGGGGGATAACGATAGCGACGGCGCATGTCGAATACGAGACCGATAAAAGGCACTATGCACATGTAGATTGTCCTGGTCACGCTGATTATATCAAGAACATGATTACGGGAGCTGCGCAGATGGACGGAGCCATTTTGGTAGTTGGTGCCGATGATGGTCCCATGCCTCAGACGCGTGAGCATATACTGCTTGCCAGGCAGGTAGGTGTGCCGAGCATAGTGGTATTTTTGAATAAGTGTGACATGGTTGATGATGAGGAGCTGGTTGAGCTGGTTGAGCTGGAGCTCAGGGAGCTTTTGACCAAGTATGAATTTCCTGGTGATGACACGCCGATAATCAGGGGCAGTGCTTTGAAGGCGCTTGAGAGTGATGATCCTGACTCTGAGGAAGCCAAGCCGATCTTTGAGCTTATGGATGCGGTGGACTCATTTGTTCCTGAACCTGTAAGGGATACCGACAAGGCGTTTTTGATGCCTATTGAGGATGTATTTTCTATTTCTGGTCGCGGTACTGTTGTAACGGGACGAGTTGAGCGAGGCGTGATCAAGGTAGGAGAAGAGGTAGAGATAGTAGGTATTACCGATACTATCAAAACGGTATGCACCGGTGTAGAGATGTTTCGGAAGATACTGGATCAGGGTGAAGCCGGGGACAATATAGGCGTCTTGCTTAGGGGTACTAAGAGGGATGAGGTTCAGCGGGGTCAGGTTGTAGCCAAGCCTGCCACGATAACCCCTCATACCAAATTCAAGGCGGAGGCGTACATTCTGACCAAGGAAGAGGGTGGGCGTCATACGCCGTTTTTCAATGGATACAGGCCGCAGTTTTATTTCAGGACTACCGATGTTACAGGTGTCGTTACGCTGCCTGAGGGAGTTGAGATGGTGATGCCCGGAGACAACGTAGCTGTTGAAGTCAGTCTGATTATGCCGATAGCCATGGAAAAAGAGCTTAATTTTGCTATCCGAGAGGGTGGAAGGACTGTTGGCGCAGGTGTCATCAGTGAAATTATAGAATAAGGGGAGATCCGCCGTGGGAATGCGCGATATAGTAACTTTAGCCTGTGAAAAGTGTAAGAACAGGAATTATACTACAACAAAAAACAAGAGGAAGACGCCCGACAAGCTGGCTTTTAAGAAATATTGTCCTTCTTGTAGGACTCATACACTTCACAAAGAAACCAAATAGGGTGATTAATATGTAGGCCAGTAGCTCTAACGGCTAGAGCACCGGACTCCAAATCCGGGTGTTGGGGGTTCGAATCCCTCCTGGCCTGCCATTTTTTTTATGGGAATCTGAAAGAAAAATATAACCAGCTCAAACCTTTGGTAAAAAATAGATATATGAAAACTCAGAGCGCAAAAGGCAAAAAGAACACCAGGAAAAAAGATTCAACCCCTAAGGGTAAAGGGTCAGATGATTCGAGCCAGAAGCAGAGTCAAAAAAAGAAGGCATCCCAGACCCCTGTGCGGGCGGTTCAGAAAAGAACCGTTGACAAAAAAGCCAGGGCAGGAGGGTCTATTTCGAAATATCTGGGAATGACCGGTCAGTTTCTGAGAGAATCAAGGAATGAGCTGAAAAAAGTGAAGTGGCCTACCCGGAAGGAACTGCTGGCATCTACCGCTGTCGTGATAGTTTTGACCCTGTTGGTTGCTTTTTATCTTGGGCTGGTTGATTTCGGACTTATAAAGATAATAAAAGGTGTCCTGGGATAATCCGGACCAAATGCGACGATTAAGCCTTTAGCCTTAAAAGGACGATTTAAATAAACATATGAGAGTGATTAAGTGGATCTAAAATGGTATATCGTTCATACCTATTCAGGGTTTGAAAAGAAGGTTAAACAGAACCTTGAAGAAAGGATAAGGACTCTCGGTCAGCAGGAGTCTTTCGGCCAAATACTTGTTCCGACCGAGCAGGTAGTCGAGCTAAGGAAGGGGCAAAAGAGGACTTCCTCAAGGAAATTCTATCCCGGCTATATCCTTGTGCAGATGGAACTCAATGATGAAACTTGGCATACTGTCAGAAATACAGCTAAAGTCACCGGATTTGTCGGAGGCGAGGTTAATCCGACACCGATTCCTGACGAGGAAGCCGAGCGAATAATAAATCAAATGGAGGAAGGGGTCAGCAGGCCGAAACCGAAGTACAGGTTTGAGGAAGGCGATGAAGTTCGTGTCATTGACGGCCCTTTCAGTAATTTTCAGGGTATTGTAGAGGAGTTGAAACCTGAAAAGGAAAAGCTAAGGGTGCTTATTACGATATTCGGTCGGCCTACGCCTGTAGAACTTGATTTCATTCAGGTAAATAAGATTTAGAGATCTAATTCCGGTGGCTTCTGATTAAATTCGGAGGGCGATTGTTTTTAGACGGGCAGACGTACCGGTTTACCGGATAAAGGGGAATTATTTATGGCAAAAAAAATTATCGGATCAGTTAAACTTCAGGTCAAGGGTGGGCAGGCTAATCCATCGCCTCCTATAGGGCCGGCATTGGGGCAGCATGGCGTGAACATAGCAGAATTTTGCAAGGCCTTTAATGCAAGAACGCAGGATAAGAACGGAACAGTGATTCCTGTTGTTATAACCATATATGCAGACAGGTCTTTTTCTTTTATTACCAAAACGCCTCCTGCTGCGGTACTTCTAAAACAGGCTGCCCAGATCGCAAAGGGTTCGGGTGAGCCAAACAAAAACAAAGTCGGCAAAGTGACAAGGGAAAAGGTCGAAGAGATTGCAAAACTTAAATTTGAAGATTTGAATGCCTATGACCTTGATAGAGCAACGAAGATCATTGAAGGTACCGCTAGAAGCATGGGTATCGAGGTGACTGATAATTAGGCTGAGAGGTTTCAAAAAATGGCCCGCAGAGGAAAAAAATACAGTGAACAGGCACAGAAAATAGATAGATTTGCCAGATTGACTTTTCAAGATGCTTTTCAGATGGCATTAGACTGCTCTTATACGAAATTTGATGAGAGTGTCGATTTGGCTGTGAAACTCGGAGTTGATCCCCGACACGCAGATCAGATGGTTAGGGGTACGGTTGTGCTTCCCAACGGGGTGGGAAAAGAAGTTAAGGTAGCCGTTTTCGCCAAGGGGGAGAAAGAAAAGGAGGCCCAGGAGGCTGGTGCAGATTTTATAGGATCTGATGAGCTTGTGGAGAAGGTGCAGGGTGGCTGGCTTGAATTCGATAAGGCCATCGCTACTCCTGACATGATGGGTGCTGTCGGAAAGCTGGGACGTGTTCTTGGCCCCAGAGGAATGATGCCTAATGCAAAATTGGGTACTGTTACGTTCGATATAGCAAAGGCGGTAACCGAAATTAAGGCTGGAAAAATCGACTTTAAGGTTGAAAAATCGGGTATTGTTCACGCTCCGGTCGGCAAGGTCTCATTCGGCCGTGAAAAATTGCTGGAAAATGCCACTGCCTTTATAGAAACGATTCAGAGATTGAAGCCTGCTTCAAGCAAAGGAACATACTTCAAGAGCATTGCGATATCCACTACAATGGGGCCTGGAATTAAAATTGACCCTGCCCATGTGAAGGAGCTTCTGGTCAACTGAGGCCGGAAAAACCATCAGTAAGTCTTGGCGATGCCCATTTCTCCCTTATCAAAAAGGGGACAAGGGGCTTTGTGCTTTTTGGGAAATGACGTAATCTCTGCATATTAATTACTGTTCCGGAACAAGGATGTTATGTCGTTTTTTTTAAAGTAGGATAGGATTTCACATTTAATAGTTTGTGGTCAAAGACAGTAGGTGCCTGTGTTTTCGGGGAAGGCCTTGAGGTTTTCCTTGCATTTTTGGGCTTAATCGTTACGCGCCTACCGAGACTATTTTTACATGTAAAAATACTCTGCGCCTCTGTCTTTTGTATCTTTACAGACAAAAGGAGAGGAGGTGAATATGAATAAGGAAGAAAAGGAACAATTTGTAGCCGAGCTTCATTCCCGCCTTGAAAAGGCAAAGGGTTCTTTTCTTGTTGATTATCAGGGTCTCAATGTTGAGGCTATTAATCAACTCAGAAATGAACTTAGGAAGGTAGGGACTGAATTCCAGGTGGTAAAGAACAGGTTGTTCAAGCTCGCGAGCCGAGACACCGACGCTGCCGTTTTGGAGGAAAATATGTATGGCCCTTCGGCGGTTGCCTTTGCGTATGAAGATGTAGCCGCGTGTGCCAAAGTTTTGGTAAAGTTGGCCGGAGAGTTGAAGGGACTGGATCTCAAAATTGGCCAGATTGAAGGGAAAACGATAGAGCCTGAGGGTATCAAGCGGTTATCAGAGTTGCCTTCAAAAGAAGTGCTTTTGGCTCAAACGCTTTCGGCCATGCAGGCGGTGCCTGGATCATTTGTAAGGCTACTCAACGGAATCGTGACCCAATTGGTTTATGTGCTTAAGGCCATAGAGCAGAAAAAGGGTGAGGCGGCTTGAAGGATATAACAGAATATACGGAGGTTTATAGATAAAAATGGCTGATATTACAAAAGAAGATGTTGTTGAATTTATTTCAAATATGACTGTCCTGGAACTTTCAGAGTTTGTAAAAGAATTGGAAGACAAATTTGGAGTCTCAGCTGCCGCTCCGGTAGCGATTGCGGCTGGTGGCTTTGCCGGTGGTGCATCTCAGGAAGAAGAAGAAGAAAAGACCGAATTTGATGTCATTCTTTCTTCTATAGGGGATAAGAAGATTCAGGTTATTAAAGTGGTTAGAGCAATAACCGGACTGGGCTTGAAAGAGGCGAAAGCACTGGTTGACGGTGTTCCCGGTGCGGTTAAAGAAGGAATTCCGAAAGATGAGGCTGAGGGTATAAAAAGCCAGCTTGAGGAAGCCGGTGCCGGTGTGGAAATTAAATAGAAGAAGAAAATGAAATGCGGCACCCCTCACATTCAGGGGTGCCATTGATTTATTAATTAGTATTATTGGATGGATGATTCGGATAATGTTGAAAAGGAGCCACAATGCCTGGAGAAAGCGGCGTAATTAGGCGCGTGAGGAGAAATTTCGGGAAGATCAATAAGGTAGTGGAAATCCCGAGTCTGATAGATATGCAAAGACGCTCTTATGAGCGTTTTTTGCAAAAGGATGTGCCGCCTGAAGAGCGTCTGGAAGTTGGGCTACAAGGTGCTTATAAAAGCGTTTTTCCGATACACGACTTCGCGGGAACATCTTCTCTGGAATTTGTCAAATATTCCTTTGAAAACGCTAAGTACGATGAGGACGACTGTCTTAACAAGGGGATGACTTTTGAAGCACCTCTGAAGTTGACAGTTAGACTTGTGGTATTTGATACGGACACTGTCGATGGAACTAAGAGCATAAGAGATATCAAGGAGCAGGAAATATATTTCGGCACAATACCCATGATGACAGATCGGGGTACTTTCATAATTAATGGTACCGAGCGGGTTGTGGTTAGTCAGCTTCACAGATCCCCAGGGGCTTTTTTCGACCACGACAAGGGAAAAACCCATTCAAGCGGAAAGCTCCTTTATTCGGCAAGGGTTATCCCTTTGAGAGGATCCTGGCTGGATTTTGAATTCGACCCGAAAGATCTCCTTTATGTTCGAATAGACAGAAGACGAAAATTCCCTGCTACTATTCTAATGAAGGCCCTCGGTTACTCATCAAAGGAAATCCTTTCAATGTTTTATGAAACGGAGAGACTGAAACTTGAGAAATCAGGGTTCCTTAGAGAGGTGAACCTGGAAAACCTCTATAGAAAGAAGATAAACAAGGATATTATAGATCCAGAAAGTGGTGAGGTTATCGCCAAAAAGGGTGAAAAATATACGAAACGCCTTCATAGGATAATTGATTCTGCTGGAATCACTCACCTCCCTATCGAAAATGAGGATGCGGAGGGCAGGGTTATTGCCGATGACCTGATTGATCCCGGGACCGGTGAGGTCTTGCTGGAAGGTAACAAAGCCTTGACTATGGAGATAATTGATGAGGTCAGGGAAAAAGGTATCAAAGAGATCGAGTGTCTTGTATTAAGTGCTCAAGGTGTCAGCAGTACGATTCGGGATACAATGCTGCTCGATAAAATCGCTTCTTCCGAAGAGGCGGTTCTCGATATATATCGTAAAATGAGGCCAAGCAGCCCGCCGACCTTAGATGTGGCTAATAATTTTTTCAAAAATCTTTTCTTCAACATAAATACATACGACCTTTCTACAGTCGGCAGATTGAAGTTGAACTATCGTTTAAACCTCGATGTTTCACTTGAACAGCGTACACTTCGAAAAGAGGATATTATCGCGACTGTTCATGAGTTGATAAGACTTAAAAATGCTGAAGCGGTTGTGGACGACATAGATAATCTAGGCAACAGAAGAGTGCGGGCGGTGGGTGAACTTCTTGAAAATCAATACAGAATCGGACTTGTCCGCATGGAAAGAGCGATCAAGGAAAGGATGAGCCTTCAGGAGGTCGAAACCCTGATGCCGCATGATTTGATCAATTCCAAGCCTGCTTCTGCCGTAGTAAAGGAGTTTTTCGGTACGAGTCAACTTTCGCAGTTCATGGATCAAACCAACCCTCTGTCTGAAGTTACACATAAGAGGAGACTAAGTGCTTTGGGTCCGGGTGGTCTGACAAGAGAAAGGGCAGGCTTTGAGGTTAGAGACGTTCATCCTACTCACTACGGCAGAATCTGTCCCATTGAAACGCCTGAAGGCCCAAATATCGGCCTTATTGTATCGCTGAGCACATATGCAAGAGTAAATGACTACGGTTTTATTGAAACTCCTTACAGGCATGTTGAAAATGGTGTGGCAACTAAAAAAATCAAATTTCTTTCAGCACTTGAAGAAAAGGAATTCCCGATTGCTCAGGCCAATGCGCCCCTTGATACTAAAGGCTGTTTCTTGAGAGAGGAAGCCGCGGTTAGAATAGAGGGCGAAGCCGCCAAGATACCTGTTCAGGATGTGCAATATATGGATGTGTCTCCGGATCAGTTGGTAAGTGTTTCGGCATCTATAATACCATTCCTTGAGCATGACGATGCAAACAGGGCTCTCATGGGTTCAAACATGCAGCGTCAGGCGGTACCACTTCTTAAAGCAAGTGCTCCCCTGGTAGGTACCGGCATAGAAAGTGTGATAGCCAGAGACTCCGGTACATCTGTTATTGCAAAAAGGGAGGGTATAGTAGAGGATGTGGATGCCTCCCGAATAGTTATTAGATCAAATGGTGGAACAGACAATGATGAACCTGAAGTTGAGATATACAAACTGACAAAATTCAAGCGATCAAATCAGAACAGCTGCTACAACCAGAAGCCTGTAGTAACGAGAGGTGATTTTGTAAAAAAAGGCCAGATTATCGCTGATGGTCCGGCTTGCGAACTTGGAGAACTTGCCCTGGGGCAGAATGTTATGGTGGCATTTATGTCATGGGGCGGATATAATTTTGAGGATTCGATTCTGATCAGTGAAAGAGTAGTCAAGGAAGATGTATATACATCTATACATATAGAAGAATTCGAAGTGGTATCGAGAGATACAAAACTGGGAAAAGAGGAAATTACCAGAGATATTCCTAATGTGGGTGAGGATGCACTCAAAAACCTCGACGAGAGCGGTATTATAAAGGTCGGCGCGGAGATTAAAGCGGGTGATGTATTAGTTGGAAAAATTACACCCAAAGGTGAAACCCAGCTTTCTCCGGAAGAAAAATTGCTAAGGGCGATATTCGGAGATAAGGCGGGTGACGTTAAAGATACTTCTCTGAGGGTCCCGCCAGGTGTTAAAGGAATCGTAATAGATGCAAAGGTCTTCTCCAGGAGAGGCGTTGAAAAGGATCAACGCAGTCTTTCCATTGAAGCGGAAGAAAGACAGAAACTTGAAAAGAATCTGAATGATGAAATAGAGGTGATAGGGAGAAGCGCCCGTGAGAAGATAAGGGAAATCCTTTTAGGTAAAAAACTTAAGACCGATCTGATTGAAAGGGCTTCCAGCAAAGTCTTGCTGTCCGCTGAAAAGTCGATAAAAGCGGAGGATATCGACCTCATACCTGTTGAAGAATGGAATAGGGCAGATTTGAAAGTCTCCATGGACGTGATTGAAAAGGTTGAGGCCATAATTTCAAATTACTCTTCCAAGGTGTCGCGGATTTCAAGGGTTTTTGACGATAAAACAGACAGATTGAGCCTCGGCGACGAGTTGGCTCCCGGCGTAATCAAGATGGTGAAAGTATATGTCGCCGTAAAGAGAAAACTATCCGTGGGTGACAAAATGGCAGGGCGTCACGGCAATAAAGGGGTCTTGTCACGGATTCTACCTATCGAAGACATGCCCTATTTTACTGATGGGACTCCCGTGGATGTAGTGCTGAATCCCCTTGGTGTTCCATCAAGGATGAATGTCGGGCAGGTATTGGAAACACATTTGGGCTGGGCATCTCGAGCACTTGGAAGACAGATAGCTGATTTGCTGGATAAAGGCACGGATATCAGCCAAATAAGAGAGAAGATGAGGAGGATTTATCCTTCCGATCAGTATGAGAAAGAATTTAAAAACGTCTCTGATCAAGATATCATGAAAAAGGCAAGACTTTTGACAAACGGTGTCCCCATGGCTACGCCGGTTTTTGACGGGGCCGATGAAGATGAAATCAAAGGTGCCTTTAAAGAGGCTGGTCTGCCCATTGGGGGACAGGCTAAACTCTACGATGGAAGGACCGGCGAGCCCTTTGACCAGGAGGTAACCGTAGGCATAATGTACATTCTCAAGCTTCACCACCTTGTAGACGACAAACTCCATGCAAGATCAATCGGCCCTTATTCGCTGGTTACTCAGCAGCCATTGGGCGGTAAGGCACAATTTGGAGGTCAGAGACTAGGTGAGATGGAGGTGTGGGCAATGGAGGCCTACGGAGCGGCATATTCACTCCAGGAATTCCTGACTGTCAAATCCGATGATGTTGCGGGCAGAACCAGGATGTATGAAAGGATAGTGAAGGGTAACAATGTCCTTGAGGCCGGGTTGCCTGAATCATTTAAGGTGTTGATGAAAGAGCTTCAGAGTCTCGGATTGGAGATACAGCTGTTCGAGGACAGTCAAGCCTAAGGGAATTGCAGGAAACATCTTTTAGCTCTTATTAAAAAAGACTGCTGTATCGACAGATGCATGCATATCTTTGGTAAATAAGAGCTAGTAAAGGAGAGAGGCATTGGAAGAATTATACAGTTTCTTTACAAAGCCGAAGGATCCATCAAGTTTTAACGCTGTAAGGATATCGCTGGCATCACCCGAGAAAATCAGGGAATGGTCTTTCGGCGAAGTCAAGAAGCCGGAGACAATTAATTACAGGACCTTCAAGCCCGAAAGGGATGGGCTTTTTTGTTCAAAAATATTTGGGCCGATAAAGGACTATGAGTGCAATTGCGGCAAGTACAAGAGGATGAAGCACCGTGGAATCGTTTGCGAAAAGTGCGGTGTGGAGGTAATCCAGTCCAAGGTCCGTAGGGAACGGATGGGGCACATAGAACTTGCAGCGCCTGTCGCTCACATATGGTTCCTAAAGTGTCTTCCTTCAAAGGTAGGAAATCTCCTCGACTTGACATTAAAGGATCTGGAACGGGTACTGTATTTTGAATGCTATATAGTCATAGATGGAAAAGATACGCCCATTTCAAACGGGACCATCTTAACCGATGAGCAGCTTATTCAGGCAAGAGAAGACTACGGGGATAAATTCGAGGCCGGCATTGGGGCCGAGGCGATTCAAAAAATGCTCAAAGGCCTTGATTTAGATGATTTGTCCAATTCACTCAGGGTTGAGATGATCGGGGCTCGTTCGGAGGCAAAAAGAAAGAAGCTTGCCAAGCGCCTCAAGATAATTGACGCTTTCAAGGAATCAAAAAATAAACCTGAATGGCTGATAATGAACGCCGTACCTGTGTTGCCTCCCGACCTCAGGCCGCTTGTTCCACTCGACGGTGGGCGTTTTGCCACATCTGATCTGAATGATTTATACCGAAGGGTAATAAATCGTAATAACAGATTGGAAAGGCTTTTGGAGCTCAGTGCGCCGGATATAATCGTCCGCAATGAAAAGAGGATGCTTCAGGAAGCCGTGGATGTCCTTTTTGACAACGGCAGGAGGGGAAAGGTCGTTACCGGGGCAAATAAGAGACCCTTCAAATCACTAAGCGATATGCTGAAGGGAAAACAGGGTAGATTCAGGCAAAATCTCCTAGGTAAACGAGTTGACTATTCGGGGCGTTCGGTCATCGTGGTAGGACCAAATCTGAGGCTTCATCAATGCGGGCTTCCTAAAAAGATGGCCCTGGAACTTTTTAAGCCCTTTATTTACAACAAACTGGATGAAAAGGGTCTTGTAACTACCATTAAAAGTGCCAAAAAACTGGTTGAAAGGGAGACTTCCGAAGTTTGGGACGCCCTTGATGATGTGGTAAGAGAGTACTGCATCATACTGAACAGGGCACCTACACTGCATCGGTTGGGTATGCAGGCCTTTGAGCCCATTCTTATCGAAGGAAAGGCTATCCAGCTTCATCCGCTTGTGTGTACAGCCTTTAACGCGGATTTCGACGGTGACCAAATGGCCGTTCACGTGCCGCTTTCAATTGAGGCCCAGATAGAGGCCAGGGTCTTGATGATGTCAACAAACAATATATTATCTCCGGCCAACGGTGATCCTATTATAGTGCCCAGCCAGGATATCGTGCTAGGAATATATTACATGACAAGGGAAAGGCCTTTTTGTAAAGGTGAGGGCAAAGTCTTTTCCGGCCCTAATGAGGTGCGGATCGCCTATGATTCCGGTGAACTGGATCTTCACGCCTCGATTAAAGTGAGGAACGATGGCGATATCGTTGAAACCACCACAGGCAGGATTATCCTTTCCGAAATCCTGCCCGAAGGAATTCCTTTTTCCTCAATCAACAGGGTGATGACAAAAAAGGAATTGCGTAATCTCATAAACGAGTCGTATCGGATGGCCGGGGTTAAAGCAACCGTCATATTGGCAGATAGACTCAAAGACATAGGTTACAAGCATGCGACTATGTCAGGCACGTCTATCGCCATGAAGGATATGATAATACCTTATAAGAAGAATAGTATCATTGATCAGGCTGAGAGTGAGGTCAAAAAAATCGGCGATCAGTACACCAGTGGCCTTATCACCGATGGCGAGAAATATAATAAAGTGGTCGATATCTGGGCCCAGTCAACAGAGGATGTCGCTTCTGAAATGATGAACGAGTTGGCTAAAGAGAGCTTCGTTTCTCCGGAGGGAAAGACCAAGAGCTCATCCAGTTTCAATGCGATTTACATGATGTCCGATTCCGGGGCGAGGGGAAGTAAAGATCAGATGCGACAGCTTGCCGGCATGAGAGGATTGATGGCAAAGCCCTCAGGTGAAATTATTGAGACTCCTATCACATCCAATTTTCGCGAAGGCCTCACGGTACTGCAATATTTTATTTCCACGCACGGGGCCAGAAAGGGCCTGGCAGATACCGCATTAAAGACTGCAAACTCAGGTTATCTGACAAGGAGATTGGTGGATGTATCTCAGGATGCGATCATTACGGAAGATGATTGCCGAACCATGGACGGGATCTGGGTGGACGCCCTTGTGGAGGGAGGTGAAATACTCCAGAGGGTGGGGGAGCGTGTGCTTGGCAGGACGACTCTTCAAGATGTTTATGACCCGGTAACCGGAGACCTGCTCGTCGGTGCCAACGAGGAGATTACCGAGGACAAGGTGAAAAAGATCGAGGGGGCGGGAATTGAAAGGGTGCTGATAAGGTCGGCGCTTACCTGCGAATCCAAGCTGGGAGTATGCAAGAAGTGTTATGGAAGGGATCTTGCGCACGGTCATGAGGTTAATATCGGTGAAGCTGTAGGAATAATCGCGGCTCAGTCAATTGGTGAACCAGGTACCCAGCTGACCATGAGAACCTTTCACATCGGTGGTACTGCAAGCAGGCGGGTGGAACAATCCACTATGCAGCCGAGAAATCAAGGACAGGTCAGATTCATAAACTTGAAGACCGTTGAGAACGAGGAAGGCAACCTTGTGGTTATGAACCGGAATGGAGAGGTATCCATACTGGGCAAAGGAGGAAGGGAAGTAGAACGGTATCCGATAATCTATGGTGCCACTCTCAAAATTAAGGACAAACAGAAGGTGAAACCGGATCAGATTTTGGCTGAATGGGATCCCTTTACCATTCCCATTATGACTGAGGTGCCGGGTGTCGTAAAATTTGGTGACGTGATCGAAGGACACACCATACAGGAAAAGCGCGATCAGGTGACCGGTAAAATCAGTCGGGTAGTCGTTGAATCCCGTGATTTGGACATCAGGCCCAGAATTTCCATTAAGGATGAGAGCGGAAAGACGGCAAGCGTATCAGGAAGCGAAAAGGGGAAGGCTCGTTATCAGCTCCCTGTAGGTGCCGTTATAAGGGTTAATGAGGGTGAAAAGGTGGGCCCTGGAGCGGTTTTGGCCAAGATACCAAGAGAGACAACCAAGACAAAGGATATTACTGGAGGTTTGCCCAGGGTCGCGGAGCTTTTTGAGGTCAGAAAGCCGAAAGAAACGGCTATTATAAGTGAAATAGACGGGGTCGTATCTTTTGGTAAATATACAAAGGGAAAGAGAAAGGTGACTATTACGCCTGAAATAGGTGACCCTGTCAATTATTTCATGGCAAGGGGTAAACACCTGAGCGTTCTTGAAGGCGACTATGTGAGGGCCGGTGAGGCCCTTATGGACGGATCCGCCGATCCTCATGACATCCTCAAGATAAGAGGAATAAAAGAACTCGCTAAGTATCTGGTAAACGAGGTACAGGAGGTTTATCGCCTTCAGGGGGTGAAGATAAATGACAAGCATATTGAAGTCATTGTCCGACAGATGCTCAGGCAGGTGAGCGTCATCAGCGTCGGTGATTCCCAGTTCCTTCTGGATGAACATGTTGAAAGATGGCGATTTGAAGATGAAAACAAAAAAATTGTAAAAGCCGGAGGAACGCCTGCTACTGCGGAACCTCTTTTGCTGGGTATCACCAAGGCGTCTTTAAGCACTGAGAGTTTTATCTCAGCGGCATCTTTCCAGGAAACGACCAAGGTCCTTTCCGATGCAAGCGTGGCTGGGAAGGTAGACCATCTGAAAGGTTTGAAGGAAAATGTTATAATGGGGCGCCTTGTACCGGCAGGTACGGGAGTGAAATCTTATAGGGATATGGATATCGGCGCGAGGGTCTAATTTTTTTGAGAGACAGAGATAAAAAAGCTTGACAGAAGGGGCTTGGAAAAGTAAAAAAAAGAATTTTGTGCAAAACATTTCTGTCAGGGATTATGCCCTTGATTTCGAAGCTCTTGTAGGGAAGTATAAGGAGAATCTATGCCGACGATAAATCAGCTAGTCAGGAAGGCACGAAGTAAACCAAAGAAGAAAGTGAAGACCCCGGCATTGCAGGGTGCTCCTCAAAAAAGAGGGGTTTGTGTGAGGGTTTACACCTCTACGCCCAAAAAACCGAACTCCGCCCTTAGAAAGGTGGCAAGGGTCAGGTTGACAAACGGTATTGAGGTAACCTCCTATATTCCAGGAATGGGTCATAACCTTCAGGAGCACTCGGTTGTTCTTATCAGGGGGGGGAGAGTGAAGGATTTGCCAGGCGTGAGATATCATATTGTCAGAGGGACAATGGATACTACCGGAGTGGAAGATAGGCGTCAGGGCAGGTCTAAATATGGTGCGAAAAAGCCTAAAAGCATATAGGTTTTTTTCATCGTAATTGTATTTTTCTCTATTTTGGGAGCTTTATATGTCGAGGAAAAGGGTAATCGCCAAACGTAAGATAACGCCGGATGCAAAGTACGACAGCGTGCTTGTGGCGAAATTCATTAACAACCTTATGAAGGATGGGAAAAAAAGTATCGCCCAAATAATGCTTTATAAGGCCTTTGATCTGATAAGCGAAAGGACGAATCAGGATCCTCTGGGCGTCTTCAAGAAGGCTGTTGAGAATGTAAGGCCTATAGTGGAAGTAAAATCCAGGAGAGTCGGGGGTTCTACCTATCAGGTGCCTACCGAGGTGAGACCTTCCAGGCGGCAGGCGCTGGGTATCAGATGGATAATCGCCTTTGCCGGTCAGAGAGGGGAAAAAACGATGGATGGAAAACTGGCCGGCGAAATTATCGACGCGTCCAATTCAAGAGGCGCGGCTATAAAGAAGAAAGAGGATACCCATAGAATGGCTGAGGCGAATAAAGCCTTTGCTCACTATCGCTGGTAGATTGAGGCTTGGAATAACCGCAGTCAAATATATTTCATGACGGCACCGTTTATAAGAATCTTCGAGGAGGAGAGGAGATGTCTAAGAAAAAATTTGAGAGGACAAAGCCGCACGTAAACATAGGTACGATAGGCCATATAGACCATGGCAAGACTACATTGACGGCGGCTATAACGAAGCATCTGGGTAT
>Ga0272441_10002858_pt1 | contig 34255 bp, 25 predicted proteins | sample SSMProp6N_FD_193582 | JGI IMG/M metagenome (GOLD analysis project Ga0272441, IMG submission 193582) | Marine sediment archaeal communities from Little Sippewissett salt marsh, Falmouth, MA, United States - SSM-Prop-6N | ecosystem: Environmental > Aquatic > Marine > Wetlands > Sediment ... | reverse complement strand
ACGATTTCCCCGAAGGGCCGGACTGGTGGAATACGGATGATTACAAAGCCATTATCGCTCAACTGCCGAAACTACGGATGAACTTCTTCGGGCTGCACACCTATCCTCAGGGGGGCGTCGGCCCGGAGCCGACCGTGTGGATCGGCCTGCCCGGAGACTGTAATGAAGACGGTACCGTGAAATTCAGCTACCCGTCCCGGCATTTCACAACGGCCAATGTCACCGGGGCCTGGGGCTACCAGCCGATGAAGACGGGAGACTATCGTTTGGGTGCGTCACAATTATTCGAGAGCGACGACTATGGTCCGGATTATATGCGCGGCATGAATCCGTGGACGAGACTCTCCAACGACCGAGCTAACGAATTATTCAATCGGATGGCAGAGACGCTCGGCGAAGCCTTCAACTATGCCCATACGCTCGGAATAAAAACCTGCGTCGGTACGGAAACGCCTCTAATCATACCCAATGCCGTAAAGGAACGCATCACGAGTATGGGCAAGGATCCGAACGACCCGGCGGTCGTTCAGGAACTCTACGAGGGCATGTTCCGGCGAATCAGTAAAGCGTACCCTCTGGATTATTATTGGTTCTGGACGCCGGAAGGATGGACCTGGGGGAATCCGAAAGAGGAACAGGTCGAAGCGACGCTGGCCGATTTTCGCGCCGCTATCGCCGCGGCCAAAACCGTCAACGCGCCCTTTACATTAGCGACGTGCGGCTGGGTTTTGGGACCGCCGCAAGACCGGGCGTTGTTCGATAATACCCTGCCGAAGGCCATGCCGATGAGCTGTATCAATCGCAACGTCGGTTTCTCTCCGGTCGAGCCGGGCTTCGTCCGGGTCAAAGATCGGCCAAAATGGGCGATTCCCTGGCTGGAAGACGATCCGGCCATGATGATCCCGCAACTTTGGGCGGGCCGGATGCGGCGGGATGCCGCCGACGCTCTGGCTTACGGGTGCACGGGTCTTTTAGGCATCCACTGGCGAACGCGTATCCTCGGGCCGAACGTCTCCGTCCTGGCTCATGCCGCCTGGGAACAGCGATCCTGGAACCCGGATGTCGGCAAACCCTATGAACCGCCGGAGCCAGAATTTTCCGAAGGCCGCGAAGGCGGCAATGTCGCTCAATTTCCGAATAGCACGATCGCCGATACGGAACACGATCCCCTTTATCAAACCGTCATCTGGGATGTGAAAGCCTATCGACTTAAAGTGCCAAATGGGATATATACTGTGACATTAAGGTTCTGCGAACCGCATTACAACGTTCCGGACAAGCGGGTTTTCGGCGTTGGGCTTCAGGGCAAAAAGGTGATTGATTCGCTGGACATTTTCGCCGAAGTCGGCAAGAACAGGGCCCTGGATTTCACGTTTGAGAGCGTGAAAGTCACTAACGAACTCCTTGAAATTCGCTTCGAGCCCATCGTGGAATTTCCGTGTATCGCGGCGTTTGTCATCGAGGGCCGGGGCATCACGAAAAAGATCAATTGCGGCGGCCCGGCTTACCAGGACTACGAAGCGGATATTCCGCCGGCGGAGGCCGACAACCGGCCGCGCGATTTGCCGGCGGATGATTTCTATGCCGACTGGGCCTTGACGCAATTCGGACCGGAAGCGGCCAAGCCGCTGGCGAACTTGTTCTTGAGCCTCGATGGAGGCCCCTTGCCCGCCGATCGCGGCAAACGGAGCGCCAACCTGCCCCGGCCCGCGACCTGGGTAAACGGCCCCGGCGGAATCACGCCCGATGACAGACCTTGGGATCAAGTCAAAGAAGAATACGCTTTCGTCGAGGACATGGCCGAACAGCGTCCCAAGATCAAGGGACCCGGCAACCTGGAGCGTTTCGATTACTGGCTGAACCATTTTCGTTACCTGCGCGCCGTCGGACAGGTCAATTGCACATGGGCTAAATTCAACGCGGCCATGAAGAAGATCAAAGATGAAAAGGAGCCGGAGGTCCGCAAGCAATTAGCACGAGACATCGCCCTGCCGATCAGAAAAGAGCTTGTCGCGGGAGTAGCCGACGTGCACCGGTATCTCCTGGCCGCCGTGACAACCAACGGGGGAATGGGCAATGTGACGAACTGGCAGCAACATATCCTGCCGACGTTGCTGACGAAACCCGGAGAGGAACTGGCTGACATTTCGGGTCAGAACTTGCCGGCGGACGCCCTACCTGCCAAACCGTACCATGGGCTTCCGCGACTCATCGTACCGACGGTCCGTACCAGTCTGTCGGCCGGTGAGGACCTGGCGTTGAAAGTCATGGTTCTAACTTCAAATCAACCGAAAGAGACGGCTATATACCACCGAACGATGGGGAAAGGCGACTATCAAAAGACTCGACTCAGGCACATTGCTCGCGACGTCTATTCGGTGCGCATTCCCGCCGGCGCGATCCAAAGCGATTTCGAGTATTATATCCAGGCTCTTTTCGCCGAGGGGCAAGAGATCACGTTCCCGGCCACCGCACCGGAGATCAATCAAACCGTAGTCATCATGAAGGACAGACAATGATCATCAAGCAAGATTGCACTCGTCGAAATTTCTTGAAAACGCTCGGTCTGGGCGCTGCATCAATAGCCCTCCATGGATGTGCGGGTCTTTCCGGGCGAACCAAGGCGGATACCGGCGATAAGAAACCCAACATCGTTTTCATCCTCGTGGATGACCTGGGCTGGACGGACGTCGGTTGCTACGGAAGCACGTTTTACGAAACGCCGAATATCGACAGGCTCGCCGCCGAGGGCATGCGGTTCACCGACGGCTACGCGGCTTGTGCGGTGTGTTCTCCGACTCGCGCCGCGATCATGACGGGGCGCTACCCCGCACGTCTCGGCGTGACCGACTGGATCCGCTCGCGTTTCCAGGGCGGAGCGATCCCGGAGGACAAGAAGAATCCGACGGAATACGTCGGCGGTAGAAACAAGAAGCTCTTATGCCCGCCTAACGCGTTGTGGATGGAGCTTGAGGAAATCACGATCGCCGAAGCCCTCAGGCCCGCCGGATATACGTCTTGCCACATCGGCAAATGGCACCTCGGCGCCGACGACTGGTACCCCGACAAACAAGGCTTCGATGTCAATATCGGCGGATGCGATTTCGGCCAGCCGCCAACCTCTTTCGATCCCTATTACCGAAAGGGGCAAGGATCGATCGCGACGCTCGAACCGCGCCGTGAGGGGGAATACCTGACGGATCGAGAAGCGGACGAAGCGGTTGCGTTCATCCGTCGGCATAAGGACAAGCCCTTCTTTCTTTATATGGCCCATTACGCCGTGCATACGCCCATCCAGGGGAAGAAGGAGCTTGTCGGAAAGTACAAGGCAAAAACACCGACGAACCAAAAGAATCCCACTTACGCGGCAATGGTCGAAAGCGTGGATAACGCCGTCGGTAAAATCATGGCCGTCCTCGATGAGCTTAACCTGGCGGGCAAAACGATCGTGTTCTTCACGGGTGACAACGGGGGGTTATTGGGTGTAACGAGCAATGTGCCTCTGCGGTCCGGCAAAGGCTTTCCCTATGAAGGCGGCATTCGCGAGCCGGTCATTGTGCGCTGGCCCGGCGTGGTCGGGCCGGGCACGATGAGTCGGGAGCCGGTGACAAGTGTCGATTATTTCCCAACGATTTGCGAAGCCGCCGGCATTTCCGCACCGCGCGATCGCGAGATCGACGGCGTCTCACTTTTGACGCATCTTAAATCCGACGGAATCGGAAAGCTGAATCGCGAAGCCCTCTTTTGGCACTTTCCGCATTATCGAGGCAAGGTTGCCCCTTACAGTATCGTTCGAGCCGGCGACTGGAAGCTCATCAAACGATATGAAGGAAAAACGTTTGAGTTGTTCAATCTGAAAGATGATTTGTCGGAAGAGAACGACCTTTCGGACGCGATGCCGGAGAAGGTCAAAGAACTCGACCTTCAGTTAAGCAAGTGGCTGCTGGCTACCGGCGCCAAGATGCCCAGGCCAAATCCGAATTATCAACCGACCGTTACCCCGGAGCAATAAATGCCGTCAAACACGAATGATCGATCCGCAGAGCCTTGCTTTATGAATAGACGTGACGTACTGAGAACCGCGGGTCTTAGCGCCGGCGCATTAGCGCTCTCGCGTTGTGGATGTCATGCAACCTCCGGCCGGACCCGGGCGGAAAACAACCTGAACATATCCACCCCACTGACGAAGCAGGTGACATGGCAGGATCTCGAGCTGGGCTTGCTCTATCACTTCGACCTGGATGTCTATATGCCCGGGGGCAGTCATCACGAGCGGTCCCGGCGGGAAAAGCTGGATGCGAATCTGTACAAACCCGCTCAGCTCGACACCGACCAATGGCTCGAAGCGGCTAAAGCGATGGGCGCGAAGTACGCTATCTTCACAGCAACCCATCATCAGGGCTTTCTCCAGTGGCAAAGCGATGCCTATCCGTTCGGTCTGCGACAAGTCCCGTGGCGCAACGGCAAAGCCGACATCGTCAAGGACTTCGTCGAATCCTGCCGGAAGGTTAATATCGTGCCGGGCATTTATATCGGCATCCGATTCAACGCCTATTGGCAGGTTTACAATTACAAAACGAACGCCGGTAAAGGCGACGACGCCAGCAAGCAACGTCACTATATGCGAATCTGTGAGCAGATGGTCGAGGAGCTCTGCTCGCGATACGGGCCGCTTTGCGAAATATGGTTCGACGGCGGCGTTCTTACACCCGAACAGGGAGGCCCGGACGTCCTTCCGATTGTCGAGACGTATCAGCCGGACGCACTGTTTTATCATAGCCTCCAGCGCGCCGAGCACCGTTGGGCCGGTAGCGAAACCGGTACGACGGGCTACCCGTGCTATTCGACGATGCCGACCGTCGCCAGCCAGATCCGCGCACATACCGATTCAAAGAAAAGGACCACGCTGCTCAAGCACGGCGATCCGAACGGCCGGGTCTGGTGCCCCGCGATGTGCGATGCCCCGATCAGAGAACATGACTGGCTCTGGAAACCAAACGCCGAACATAAGCTCCAGCCGCTCGATAAGCTTGTTGATATGTACTACAACTCCGTAGGACGAAACGCCAATCTTATCATCGGCGCGGTGCCGGACATGAACGGTCTGATCCCCGAAGCGGATTTTAAACGCTATGCCGCGCTGGGTGAAGAAATCCGGCGACGTTTTGAAAAGCCACTGGCACAAACCAAAGGCCGGGGCACGCTGCTTGAGTTGAACTTGAAACAGCCCACCGGCTTCAATCAGTTGGTTATCATGGAAGACATTACCCACGGCGAGCGCGTTCGTGACTATGTCGTTGACGCCTTGCTCGTAGATGGAAATTGGCAAAGGGTATGCGCCGGAGAATCCATCGGCCACAAACGCATTCAATTTATTTCCGATGGAGCGAGAGCGACAAAAGTCCGCCTTCGCATCAATCAATCCATTGCGACGCCTATCGTACGCGAACTGGCTATTTACGACGTCTGATATCGGTTTAGAAGAGCCTGACGTCGATTTTCTTATCGCGCCATTCCGCGATAAAGGCCTTCATCTCTTCCAGTAACGCCTTAAGCTGCATCGAATTATCGAGCAGATTCTCATAGAAGGTCCCGTCGTTAAGGAGCCTTCCGGCCGTGCCGTCGCCGCTGTTGATCTTCTCCAACACCGACCGCGTCTGACCCAGCGTTCGACTGAGCTGCTCGCTGGTATCCATCATGGCAAGAATGAGCGCATCCGCTTTTGTGTTCACATTTTGCAGGGTCTTCGTCCCGGTGGAGGCGAAGGTTTTAATTTCATCGCTCGTCTCCGTCAGGGTGGTGACGACCTGATCGACTTTGCTATCGGTATGTTCCAGAACCGTCGTGCCCGCGGCGGCGAGTTTCTCGAACTCTTCCATGGTGGCCTTCGCCTGTCGCGACGCCTCGGCCAGATTCGCCAGCGTTTGTTTCATGGCTTCTTTACTATTCTGGTCGCCGATCACGTCGTTCGCATTGCCGATAAACGTATTAATGCCTTCGATCAGTTCGTTGAGCTTCTGCTGGCTTTCTTCCGGGAAGAATTCGCTCGTCATACCGGCCGAGCCTTGCAGCCACAGGCCGTCCACCAGGTATTTCGTCTCCGGACGGTTCGGATCGAGCGGGATGATCGGATCGTCGGGGTACTGTTTTAATTCGATATAACTACTCCCCAATCCCCGGGTCATCAGTTTCACTTCAACACAGGAGGGGATTGTAATATACTTCTTATCGATGCTGATAATGACTACGGCCTGAAAATACTCGCGGCCCGGTTGCCCGTCATCGCGTATTTCCTTACGGACCTCCGGCGCCATGATGTTTGTGACGCGTCCGATCTGGTAACCGCAAAAACGCACGGGGGTGTCTTTTTGTATGCCCGTGGCCGTCGGAAACTGGACGTTGATCTCGAAAGCATTCATTTGTGTCACGAGGCCGGGCAGGTCGCCGAACTTGAAAATAAGCCAGACCAGCGCCGTGGCACCGAGGAACACGAAGATGCCGACAACGAAGTTTCGCCGCCTTTGACCGGTTTCATAGTCACTCACACTTAGCCTCCCTTCAAGTCGCCATGTCCTTCCATGAACAATTCCCTGATGGCCCGTAACGGATAACCGCTCTCGTTGAGCTTCTTAATCAGCTTAATACGTTCGATGCCTTTTTCGCCGAAAAGCCGCCGGCCGGTCGGGGTTACTTCCGTTGGCTCCAACAGCCCAACCATGAGATAATATTGCAGAGACTGCCGGGAAATGCCAGCTTTTTTTGCGGCCGCACCTATGGAAACCAATTCACGCTTCTGATTCACCGGGTATCCTGATAACGCAATAAGAATTTACATATCAAACTTCTGCCGAATTCTATCAACTCGCTCTCATTTTGCCCAGGAATTTCCGTCTATGAACAACACTACCGGCCGGGGGATGGGGCGCCGGCCGTCCAGTTGTCGGGATCGTTGCCGTAATCGGCTGGGACTTGTCGTGTGAGCGATAATCCGACACCGTCCGGCTCGGTCGGCCAGAGGTCCACGTTTCCGGGACAATCTTCAGGATGCGAACCGTCGCTGTAACGGATTCGGTCGATCCGGATATAATAAGGTTCGCCCTCGTCGTCGATGTCGCCCGGCATGCTCAATTCGAGACTCTCCCCGGCGTTGCTCAGCTTGCCGTCGTACGGGCCGAGCACCTTTTCGGCCGGGACGCTCGGATACCGCCATAAAAAGGCCTCCGGGTGCTGAACCACCAGCAGATAGCCCCCGGCGGGGATCGTCACGGACGCATCAGATGGGAACGCAAAATCGATCCCGCGGGTGAACGCCCAGGGCGCATCATTATCAGGATCGTACAACGTGACCGGTTCGGCGCTAATATTGAGAAGCTCGACGTATTCGTACTGATCATTTGTGAACGAGCCGCTGTCCGGCCAGTCGGGATTGTACATAATCTCATTGATGACAACCGGACCGACGAGCGGGTAGGCGTTCTCGGAGCCGGGCGTCGCGGCTTCCATTGCGACGAAGTTGGTGTTGCCCGTGCTGGGTTTGTCATAACGCCCGAAGGAGACGCCGGGCGCCGACGCGCCGAAATCTTCGACCTCGCGATAGCCCATCAAAACGCCGTTGTGCGCCGCACTAAGGATGACACGTTCCCCGTTGTTGCTTAAACCGAAAGGCGCGTAACAACCCGCATCGTTCGTGTTCCCAAAATGGGCGTCGGCAAAGAGAACCAGGTAGCCGTTTGGACTCAGCGTGGTTCCCGGGGCCATTTCATATTTGAAAAGATCGTCGTTACTATCGCTAATGAACCAGCCGCCTACGTCGATCGCGGTTGAGGTCGGATTGTAAAGCTCGAGCCAGTCGGGATCGCCGGCGGGTGAGTTGGCGAGCAGTTCGTTAATGACCACGGCGCCCGGATTGGGAAGAATGCCGCTGTCGTCCTGTCCCGGCGAGCCGCCGATAGCGGCGCTGGCGCGCCAGGAATCTTTCTGATTCCAACTACTGAGGTCGGGATTGGCCGGATCGATAATGGTCAGAGAGAATCCTTCGCCATCCGTCAGGGAGCGCCAGTTGTCGCTATAGCTGAAGTCCAGAATCGTTTGGCCGAGAGCATCTTCCAGCGTTATTCTTTCTCCGGCATTATTGAGTCTGCCGGTGTATTGGCCGGCGATATGGATATTTTGACCGTATCGGGCCTCGAAGACCGCCCGTTCCTGAACGACAACGACGTATTCACCGGGGGCCAGATCAAGGTTCGGGAAAGTGAAGTCGATGCCGTCCGTAAACCGGACCAGGTTCAGATTGATCGTTTCCGTGCCGATGTTGGTCAGTTCGATGAATTCTTCATTCGGCTCGCCAACGTCGGCCAGGGCCTGAGGATGATACATGATTTCCGTAATGCGGAGGTTTTCGGCGACGAGACCGACGGCGAAAATGGCATCGTTGAGAGCGCTCCAGGTTCTGCCGTTCAAAGCCCGTGCCTTGACATTGGCGCTATAGGGCAATGTCACAGATCCACTGTACTGTTGCGCGACCGACGATAGACTGCCCGATCCGTCAGAAACGCCTTCAGTGGCGATCAGCTCAACGGAGATAAGAAAATCAGAACTGGTCGTGGATGCATTCAAGCCTTGAATAGCCAGTACGTTCGCCCCCCGGCGCAATGCGCCGAGTGAGGCGGAGATATCGATGCTCTGGAACATAACCGCCTCGGCATCGGAGTGGGTGCTGCTCGCACTGGCGTTCCATCGGGGCGTCCCGCCGAAATTTGCCTTGGCCACCTCGGTCCCGTTAAGATAGGCGATGAGACCGTCGTCGTACCGGACTTTCAGCATCATAAGGTCAAAGTCGTCCGGGTTACCTCCAAAATAGAACGGAATGCGGATGTAACAGGTGGCGTTCCTGGCATACATCTGCTCCTGAACATCGAGGCTGATGTAGCTCTCATAGCCGGAGCTTCTTTCATATCCGACGCCGCCGGGCGAACCGGCAGACAGTAACCAGGATGAATCGTCAAAGCCGGCGTCGCTTTTCCAGTCGTCGCTGACGAAACGCGTCGGGACAAGCACGCGTTTGCCGGCGCTTTCAGCGATCAACGTGGTGCCGGTATGATCGCCGCCCGATGACGCTTCGGCCTGTCGGGGATCGGAGCCGTCGAGGGTGTACCATATCGTTCCGGTCGCGCCGGTCATCGTGAGCTGATGATTTTTTGAAATCCAGCCTCCATGTTGATGGGAACCATTGATTCGAAAGACCGGGGCATCCACGTGGGGATAAAGCCCTAAATTCTTGAATTGATTCAAGGCGTTGTTCGTTCGATACGGGAAATATTGATCGAGCAATCGGCGTTGTTCGGGAATCCAATACCCATTCCTGGTGTACAAATAGTAGGGACCCGAACTGTAGGAATGGACGTCTCGTCGATAATCCCCCCAGCGAGCGGACTCGGCGATGACCGCCAGGTCGATCTCGTCGGCGCGTCGAATCCATCTTTGTCTGTTCATCTCAACCGTTAAGGCCCCGTCGTTGAACAAATGCTTATGAACGCGATCACGGAAACGGATGCGAAATTCCTCGATATCGTCGAGATAGCTCAACAAATTCGTGGGGTCGGATGACGGTCTGGTGCCCGTCTGAGATAAGCTCTCAAGCACGTGCTCGCCGTCCCAACTGTAGAAGCGCCAGGGTCTTTGTTCCAGACCGCCACCGGCTGCGCGCCAGTTGCCGTTATCCTTAAGGTCCACGTTGCCGGCAAACAGATTTAACAGCGTCCAGTCGATGAAGTTATCCATGTCGATCAACCGACAGATTTCTTCCCAATCTCGACTGATAACAACACTTCGCAGGTGGTTCCACTCGGTCGTCGTGCCGTCCGTGGCCCGGCCGCCGTTGATCGCATCGAGACTATCTTTTTCGCCGCCATGATACGCTGCATAATGAGAGGCCACCGGGCGCTCTTGCAGATTGTATAAGCCCCAATAAATACCGTTTAAATATAAATGCACGTAGATACCCTGGCCCGCATCGACCTGGCCCATATCGATAAGGGAGTCCCGCATCCACTGGTCACGGATGTATTGGGTACGCTCCCGTTGAGCCGGCGACCAGTGCGTCCAGGCATTGTTGAAGAAACCGCGAAGCTGGATGGAGTCGAAAGAGTTGACGGGCCAGGCATCGAATAAGTCAACGTCGAGTTTAGCCGGGCCGTAATCTTCGCTGAATCGCAGGCTCAAAGAGTGCTTGGGGCACTTATCCGGCCGGCGGCCTTCACCGCCCTGGATACGCAGGCCGCAATCCACCTGGAACTCTTTGTCGCCATCGGAAGTAAAGAATTCGGCTGAAACGGCTCGTTCCCAGTCCTGGCCCCCGGTAGAAGAATGGCCGGTATAGATGTAGATGCCGCCGGTGTCCGAGTTTCTTTCGCGATTGAACAGGTTCTCTTTGTCCGTGACGACCGAAAGCGTGGGAATAGACAGCAGCGCATCGTCCATCAAGTCGGCGTAGGTGAAATGATTATACACCTGTGGGTCCATTTCGTAGTCCGCCGGAGAGTTCTCAAACCATTTGCTCGGATACCCCGCATTCAGGACTTGCTGCTGGCTTTTTCGAATCGTGTCGTCCAAAAAGATATAGGTCTGGGTCCCCACATCGGTGGGTTCATAGTTCCCGTGCCGGACGGCTCTTGCCCGTAAACACGTTGTTCCGTTGATGGGAATCGGCCCCGTATAAACGCGGCCCGCAACGAACCGCCCTGAAGAAGAATACGGCTCGCTCCCATCGAGCGTATAGTAGATGACCGTGCCTTCGGTGTCCGTGGCGAGGGTGACCTCGAACGGTGTATCATAGAAGCCGCGATGATGGCTGAATTGCACGTCTGCGATGCGGCCGACGTACGCCGTATCATTTTGCGCTTCGGGACTTGCCGACGTGAAGAAACGCCAGGCATCTTCGGCGTCGGGAAAGCGGCCGTAAGAGACATCGGGCGTTTGTGCGGGAAAGGCGACCCGGTCAACCAACGTAACGCCGTCGCTATCGAACAGACCGATTTCTTCTCCTTCGGCGTCGAGTTTGAACGTCGCATGCAAACCCATATCGCCCGTGTCATCGTCCGCCCAGACCAGCAGGTAGCCGCCCGCCGGAACGACCGTCCCGGACCGTCCGCCGCCAATGATTCGCCATTTCGTGGGATTCGAGAGGTCGTCCGTCAGGTACATCCCGCTGAGGTTAATTCCCTCGGCGCCATAGTTGTGGATTTCGATCCAATCATCATATTGGCCCTGCGGGTCCTGGACGCTCCGGCTGTTGGATGCCATAAGCTCGTTAATCACGAGTGGGATGTCCACTCCATATCCTTGAGTGGACAAAAGCAGAATGGTTATAAGAATTAACGACAAAAGTCTCACGTCTCGAAACATCATTGACTCCCTTCTCCAGGGTTCATTCGGATTCATCAAAACAGCCTAATTTCTGCAATTTAATAGCTTTATGTATTATAGCATATGGGATGGTCCAAAGTCAATGGGCTTGAGGAAGTTGGTTCTTGCCTCAGGGCATCGGAGGAAGTATGATCGATTGTCCAGAAGGAAGGGGACGTTATGGTGCTTCAAATGAAACATGAAAGATAAGGAGTTCAGGCCATGAGTGACTTTATCAATCGACGAGCTGGGCTGCCGGACGCAATACTGGACGAAGGTGGCCAATGCACGGAGTATGTATCATAACTGGGGCGCCGACGTCATTAAGGGCGACAAACACGGTGTCATGACGATGCTCCATCGTGATGTCTTCTATCGTGATTACATGGATCGGATCAAGGACTTGGGCGTCCTGATGGGGTTCAAAGTGGTCGAGGAAGCTTAACAATCTATCGCGTTAATTATTTATAACAAGAGTTTTGCAAAAGTTCAGTTATTAATAACGAAGGCTTTGGGGATGGCGGGGAATAAGCCATCCCCAAGCTTCGCTTGAGGATGCCATTCATAATGCTCCAGAGCTGTAATCGTAGTACGGGTAGTAAACCATGGCAAAGCCGAAGATTCTGCTCGTGAATCCCCCGATCTACGACTTCGCCGCGTACGATTTCTGGCTCAAACCCTATGGGATGTTGAGCATCGCGGGATATCTTCGCGCAGAGGCTGACTTTAGGCTCTTCGACTATCTCGACCGGCTCGATCCGTTCGTCAGAAGCCGTCAGGGACTCGCATCCGACCGATGGGGCAAAGGCCGGTTCTACGATGAACAGACGCGAAATCCGTCGTGCCTGGAGGTAATCCCACGATACTTCCGGCGGTTCGGTCTGCCGCGGCGTCTGTTTCAGGATTTTCTGGCTGAGGAAGGTCCGTTTGATTTTGCTTTTGTGCAAACGACGATGACCTATTGGTACATGGGTCTCGAAGAGGTGATCGAGGATATTCGAAGCGCATGGCCGAAAGCGAAGATCGTTTTGGGCGGCTGTTACGTTACGCTCTGTCCGAATCATGCACGGACACTAAAAGCGGATTTCTTAGTAATGGGGACAGACCTTGAACCGCTCTGGGAATACCTGGGGCTGAATCCAGGTATGGAACAGCCCGCACTCTGGCAAGCGTACGAGAAGTCAAATGTCGGCGTACTCAAGCTCAGTGACGGTTGTCCTTTCCGTTGCACGTATTGCTCGGTGCCGAAGGTTTATGGTAAATTCAAGTCGCGATCATTGGAGCGGTCGTTGGAAGAATTGAAACTTCTCGGTCGGCTTGGCGTTGAGAATGTTGCGTTTTATGATGACGCCCTGCTTTTTGAGCCTGAGAGGGTTCTGATTCCATTTTTGAACGAAGTCGTAAATCACGGAATAAAAGTGAACTTTCACTGTCCCAACGCCTTAAATGCCCGGTTTCTCACAACAGAATTGGCTGAGTTGATGGTCCGAGCCGGTTTCAAGACATTTTATTTGGGCTTCGAGAGTGCTTCCGAACAGTGGCAAAAACGCACCGGCTCGAAGGTCTTTTCGGAAGAGCTTGCACGGGCGGTCGAGCATCTTCTTGCCGCCGGGGCTGATCCGGCGAATATCACCGCCTATCCAATTGTGGGCCACCCTCATATCGGTATTCAAGAGCTCGAAGCTTCGATGCGTTTTGTGCATAGCCTGAGCATTCGCGGGATGTTGGCCGATTTTTCACCGATTCCCGGCACGCCCGACGGGGAATACTGCCGCAAGTGGATTGATATCGACGAGCCGCTCATGCACAACAAAACCGCTTTCCCCATTCTTCTGCTCGGCTTCGACGAAACCAACCGCCTCAAAGACCTCCAGCGGACCTTGAACAGATCGCTGTCAAACACGTAGAGTTTTACGGCTATTTGCTCAACTCATCCCGAAGGGTTTGGGGTAATGTTGCCTCAAGTTGTGGATGTGCCTCGATAATGCGAAGTATACCCGGTTAGAAAGAATATCCAGGAGTATCTGGACAATATCCGATTCATCATTTGCCAGCCTGTTAATAAATTCCTTACCTGTCATAGCTCTGGACCTTTAATCTAAAGCTGTCTTTCGCGATTTTCCTTAGCGGCAGTTATCCTTACGAAGACTTGTTTTAAGTCAGTCATTAGAATATGTCGCAACTCGTTGCCTCGTCAAGAATCTTCCGGGTTCTTCGATTCTCTCGTCGGTTCCCATTGGATTTCTCATTTCAAGTTCTGTATATTCTCTTTATGTGCCATCGATACGTACACATACGAAACTTCGGGTGCCAGATGAACAAGCTGGATACGGCGCTGGTCGCTGGTGCGCTGAAGGAAGCGGGATTCCGTCTGACGGATACCGTTAAGGATGCGGACGTCGTCCTGATCAATACGTGCTCGGTGCGGGAACATGCCGAACAGCGAGTGATGTCGCATTTGGGGCATTTGAAACATATCAAGAAATCTCATCCCGATCTGGTGGTGGGTATCATTGGCTGCATGGCCCAGCGGCTCGGCGACGAACTCCTCAAACACGAAGCCGTTAATCTCGTCTGCGGTCCGGCTCAAATACCTCGCCTGAGCAACCTTATCGCCGACGCCATGCAGGGGAAAGAGCTGACGGCGACGGTGACGGAAAAAATCCGGCAAAAACCAACCGGCGAGCAGAACCGGTCGCTGGACGAATTTGAGTCCGCTTATGGGACTGAAGACAAACAGATTCCGGCGCAGGCGTTTGTACGGGTCATGCGCGGCTGTAATAATTTCTGTACGTATTGCATCGTGCCGTACGTCCGCGGACCGGAGGTCTCACGCCCGCCCGAAGCCATCATGGAACAAATCAGGAAGCTGGCGGATAACGGCGTCAAGCAGGTCACGCTTCTGGGCCAGAGAGTCAACGCCTATCGATACCCAAAGGGAGAAACAACCTGGTCTCTGGCGGATGTGCTCGACGCCGCGAGCAATATTGAAGGCATCGAACGGCTCAAGTTCGTCACCAGCTTTCCATCCGAAGAATTTTTCGACGACATTCTCCAGGTGATGGCCGGCTCGCCGAAGGTCTGTAACTATCTACACATCCCGGCCCAGAGCGGTTCGGACAGGATTCTGCATGCAATGAACCGTCACTACAGCAGCGGGGAATACCTGGAATTACTTGAACGAGCCAGAGACATTGTACCGGATATCGCCATCGCCGGCGATTTTATCGTGGGCTTTCCCGGCGAGACCGAGGCAGATTTTGAAGCGACCGTCGATCTCGTTAAAAAGGCCCGCTACAAAAACGCCTTCATTTTCAAGTATTCGCCCCGCCCGGGTACGACCGCGGACAAACGGCTGCACGATACGATCCCTGCCGATATCAAACAAAGGCGGAACGTCGAGCTGCTCGCCGTGCAGGAAAAGATAAGCGATGAATTAAGCCGGGACTTTTTAGGCAAACAAGTGAACGTATTGGTGGAAGGATTAAGCAAGAAATCGCACGTGAATAGGGATCAAGACGATAATCCGCAACTGATCGGACGGACCTCCGGCGACTGGATTGTCGTTTTCAACGGGCCGGAGTCCTTGACAGGGAAATTCGCACAGGTCAAGATAACAGCCGTCAGCCCCCTGACGTTATTTGGGCAGCTCGGCTGAAACGTACATTCTATGAAAGACGAATAATGGGAAAGTTGTCAGACAAAAAAGGCTATATCTGTGATATGGACGGCGTCATCTACTACGGCAATCGCCTCGTGGAAGGGGCCAAAGAATTCGTGGGGTGGCTGAAGAATGAGGGCAAGCGGTTTCTCTTTCTGACCAACAGCAGTTCAAAGTCCCCGAAAGAATTAAGGCAAAAGCTCTTTCACATGGGGATCGACGTGGATCCCGAAGACTTCATCACTTCGGGCCAGGCGACGGCCAGCTTTCTGGCCAGCCAGAATCCCAATACCGGCGTCTATGTCATCGGCGAGTCGGGCCTTATCAACGCCTTGTACGACGCGGGCTTCTACATGGACCAGGTGCATCCCACCTACGTCATCGTCGGCGAGTCGCGCACGTACAACTTCGAGCAGGTCGAACTTGCCGTTCATCTGGTCCTGAACGGGGCCAGGTTGATCGGCACGAATTCCGACTTAACCGGCCCGACCGAAAAAGGGATCGCGCCGGCCTGCCGGGCTCTGGTGGCGCCGATTGAATTGGCCACGGGCCGAAAGGCCTATTTCATCGGCAAACCGAATCCGCTCATGATGCGGCACGCCATCAAGAAAATCAGTTGCCGACGTGAAGATACGCTCATTGTCGGCGACAGGATGGATACGGATATTATCGCGGGCATCGAATCCGAAATAGAAACCGCCCTGGTGCTCAGCGGGATTACCAAACAGGAAGACTTGGCGATGTTCCCGTATCAGCCAAACTATATCTTCGACCGTGCGGCCGAAATTATACACGCGGAATAGCATTCTCTTACAATAAAATCGAAGGGAATTCCGTGAAAACGACAAGACATATTATCTTTTTGGTGTTGGTTTATTTTGCCTTGGCGTCCAGTTCCATCGCAGCTTCGCCGGATCAAAAAATCGACCGCCATGCATTGGTGACCCGGCATAATATTATCCTTACGAAGTCCGATCCGCTGACACCACTCAGTGTGGGCAATGGCGAGTTTGCCTTTACCGCCGATATTACGGGGCTTCAGACCTTTCCCGAGTTTCACGACAAAGGCATGCCGCTGGGCACGCAATCGCAATGGGCCTGGCATAGCTTACCGAATCCCGAAGGATACAAACTATCCGACGTGTTGGAATCGTATGATGTGGCCGGTCGGAACGTGCCGTATGCGTCCAACGGGAAGTATCCGAGAGGGTATTCGCCTTCCGGGACGTGGCTTCGGTCGAATCCGCACCGACTGGATATGGGCCGGATCGGATTGCGTTTGACGAAATCGGACGGTTCCCTTGCTAAAATTGAGGACCTGACGAAAACAATCCAGACACTGGATGTGTGGACGGGAGAATTAATCAGCCAATTCGATTTTGACGGCCATCCTGTCCGGGTTCGGACCGTGTGCCATCCGACGCAAGACATTTTGGCCGTGCGGGTGGAATCGCGCTTGGTTAAAATGGGGCGTCTATCCATTCGATTGACCTTCCCCTACGGCAGCACGGATTGGAGGGGCTCGGCAGACTGGGACAATCCGGATCGCCATCAAACACAAAGCCATATCAGCATGTTTAAAGCCGAATTCACCCGAATTCTTGACTCGGATCGGTATTACGTCAGGCTGCAGAGCCCGACCATGGGACAGATCAAGGCGGTTTCACAACATGAGTATGATGTCCTCCAACCGCCCGGGAACGTATTGGAAGCCACTTTTGCTTTCTCATCACAGCCGAATACCACACCCATCCCCTTTTTCATGAAGATCAGACGCGCGGCTCAAGACCACTGGCGGGACTTTTGGAACAAGGGCGGAGCGATTGATTTTTCCGATTGTACCGATCCGCGGGCGCCGGAGCTCGAACGCCGAGTCGTGCTTTCGCAATACCTGACGGCGATCAACTGCGCCGGCTCGCGTCCTCCCCAGGAAACGGGACTGGTCTGCAACAGTTGGCATGGCAAATTCCACCTGGAGATGCACTGGTGGCACGGCGTTCATTTTGCCCTTTGGGATCGGCTGGAACTGCTCGAAAGGAGCCTGGCGTGGTATGAATCCATCCTCCCCGCGGCCGGGGCCACGGCTGAAATGCAGGGCTACAGAGGCGTCCGCTGGCCCAAGATGACCTCGCCCAGCGGCAGAGAAAGTCCGAGCAGCGTGGGCGTCTTTCTCATCTGGCAGCAGCCCCATCCGATCTATTATGCAGAGCTTTGCTATCGCACGCACAAAAATCGTCAAACGTTAGAGCAGTACCGCGAGGTCGTCTTCGAAACCGCCGAATTTATGGCCTCTTATGCTCGCTTAGATCAGGAAAACCACCGCTATATTCTCGGCCCGGCCCTCATCCCCGCCCAGGAAAGTTACGGCCGGGATCGCAGAGCCAATCTGAATCCGACGTTCGAGCTGGCCTACTGGCATTGGGCGCTGGAGATCGCACAACAATGGCGGCAGAGGCTTGGAATGGAACGCGAGCCAAAATGGGACGACGTGATCTCCAAACTGCCTAAGCCGCACGTCCGCGACGGTGTTTACACGGGCATCGAGACGAACCCATTCACGATCTATCGAGACCATCCGTCTATGGTGGCCGCGTATGGCGTTCTTCCCCGCACGCCGCTAACCGATCCGGATATCATGAAGCGAACGTACGATCATGTCCTGGAAAAGTGGGATTGGCCGAGCACCTGGGGTTGGGATTATCCCATGCTGGCCATGACCGCCGCCCGTATAGGAGAGCCTGAAAAGGCGATCGACGCCTTATTCCTCGAATCCCCGAAAAACCGGTACTTAGCGAACGGCCACAATTACCAATCGTTGCGCCTCCCGCTCTACCTGCCGGGCAACGGCGGCTTACTCACCGCCGTAGCGATGATGGCCGCCGGCTGGGATAACGGCCCGAACCGTCCCACACCGGGATTCCCCGACAACGGCAAATGGAACATCCGCTATGAAGGTCTCCGCAAAATGCCATAGTTCGTGTCGAGGGCATCTTGCCCTCGCGTGTCGCGGGCGTCCCGCCCGCGATTTAGAAGCTTAGTGAAAACTTCTAACGTACTCAAAAAACTGAGGTCTTATGGATTTGTCATTCTGAGCGAAGCGAAGAATCTCAATCTTTGCGCCTGAATAGGGATCCTTCGCTACGCTCAGGGTGACAAGAGTGAGGTTTTGTTAGAGAGCATAACTTATCTCCAAAGCCTACAACTTGGATATGTCTCGCGGAAAAAACCATCCCCAACCCGATAACGACCATCAGGATGAGGTTGCCACTCCTCGTGGCACGGCCATCCCGGCCGTGTTTTCACGGGCTGGACGCCCGTGCCGCGTCAAGGAAGGTTTTCTCCGACTGACCATATGCCTCGTCGGAATGACGTCACCGCCGCGAAGGCGGGAGGTGCACGGGTTATTTGAGATAGCGAGGCCGGGACGGCCTCGCGACTCAAGGGCAAGATGCTCTCGCCACGACGCCCGCGACACTATACTAAGGGTAGAATATTGGCGAATAGTACGGAGAATAAAAAGCCTACTACTGCGAGGATGCTGACCGTCACGGTCCAGGTTTTTAGCGTTTCGACTTCGGTTAGGCCGCTCATTTTGGCGAAGATCCAGAAGCCGCTGTCGTTCATCCAGTTGCCGCACTGGGCGCCGAAGCCGATGGCCGTGGCGATATAGACCGGGTGAAAGCCCAGGACCTCTTTCGAGACGATCAAAGGAGCTAACATGCCCGATGTCGCGATCATCGAAACGGTGCTCGATCCCTGGGCGAACTTGATCAGGAACGCCACGAAGAACGCGATAAACAACATGCTCATTCCGCCGATCTGCCCCCCCGCCTCGCCGACGACCATTCTCGTTACGGCCGGGCCGATCTGGGCGGCTTCGAGCATCTTGCCGAACGCCCCGCCGGCGCTGGTGATAAGAATAATCACACCGCCGCTCATCAGCGAACTTTCGATAATTTTGGCCAGTTCATCTTTGCTCGGCCGGCGCTGTTTCCAGAGTACGACAATCGCCACCGCCGCGGCGAGCAGCATGGCCAGATTCGCGTTACCCATCACGGAGGTGATTTCGACCGCCCGTTGTACCGATTCACCGGCGCCCGGTCGAGCCGCCAGGGTCTTGGCAACCGTATTGGCGGATATCAAAAGCACGGGAAGGATAATCGGCATCAGCGACCACAGCAAACCCGGCAGCTTATCGTCGTCAAGCGGCTCCGGCTCGGGTACGCCACTGGCCAGCGGCCGCATCGGAATTTCGATTCGCCGCGATAGCCAGCCTATGAAAAACAAGATCACTATCGCCGTCGGAATCGCCACAAGCAACCCGATGCTTATCATGACTCCCAAATCAATCCCGAGTTCGGCGGCAATCAGCAGCGGTCCCGGCGTCGGCGGAACCAGAGAATGCGTGATTGACGCCCCGGCCCCCATCGCAAGGATGAGCAGCACATAGCTCTTCGACGTCCGTCGGTGCATCGACCGCGCCAGCGGAAGCAGCAGGTAGAACACCGTATCGAAAAACACCGGTATCGAAAGCACAAATCCACTGGACATCAGCGAGATGGCGCAGCGTTTTTCGCCCAGCAGCCCCAAAAACATACGCACGATCCGGTCCGCCGCCCCGCTATCGATCAGGCAACGCCCGATGACCGCCGCTAAGGCGATCACGATGCCGATCTTGCCCGCCGTCTTGCCGAATTCGACGGCCACCCGCGAAATCTTTTCGCTCATGTCACCCGGTGCGAACAAACTGACGACAATCGCCGCCGTGATGAGCGCCATAAAGGCATTGATTCGCAGCACGACGATCATCCCGATCACGACGGCCACGCCGATGGCTAAAATAATGAGTGGATGTAGCAAAGCTCAAACCTCCTTTTCTCTTAGCCACTAAGACACGAAGACACTAAAATTTTATTATATCGTTTTCTTTGTGCCTTGGTGTCTTCGTGGCTCATATTTGTTACACATAACTTTACTTGCCAAAAAGTTGCATAATGGTCACCGGAATATGCACGACGCAGACATAGCCGAAAAACAAAGCCGTAACAATCAGTCCAACCGCGAATATTTTGCTCGGCCGTAAGACCTCATACGCTTCCTTCGAGAGCATCTTAGGCATGACCACGAAGAGCCCTACCGCCACGAGAACGGCCTGCAAACCGGTTAGCAGCACGCCTTCGAGCACCGACGAAAGCTTTAGCAGGAATATCGGTTTAACGCCCAGGACGAACACGACGACCATACTCGCGAGGAAGAAAAAGACCAGAAATCCCCTGAACTGCGTCTTCCACGTAAACCGCTTATCGAAACCGCGAATGCAAATCCGGCACGAATCGGCCAACAACCTCGGCCAGCCCGCCATCTGCCCGACCATCGTCGAGACCATCGCCACCGCCCCGCAGAGCCGAAAGATAAAACCGCCCGCCTGGTCCCAGCGCGCGCTGAAGACACGGGAGAGGGTCTGCGCCATATCGTCGTTACTCGGTACGATCTTCTCTGCGCCGAGGATCCCCGCCCCGGAGATCAGAAACGCCGCGGTGACGGCGATCCCCAATACCATCGCCATGCCGGAATCCAGATAAAGAACGCGACACCAGCCTTTAATCCTTTCGGCGGCATCCCGGCTCATCTTTTTGAGTGACGCAGTATCGGCGGCTTTTCCATAGCCGCGTCCGGCCGTCGCGCCGTAGCCGGCGCCGATCACCCAGTACGAATACCACACCTGGCTGGCGAAGCCGCCCGCCCCCCAGCCCAGGACCGGCAAAATTTCCTCCCACGCACTATCCGAGACCTCCTCAACGCCGGCGGCCCATTCGGGGACAATCGGAAGAGTAAACTTAAAGCCATTGAGCAACTCCGCGAAACCCGGCATCACATGCGCGGTGATATAGAACGCCCCCAGCACAATGATCAGCACGAATAAGCTCATAACGATCTTGAGTACGCTAAACGCGCCCGACCACGCGACCGCCACCGCGAAGAACGCCGCGAACCATCCGCAAAGCTTCATGTCCACCTGGGGGATAAGACTGTGAATAAACGCCCCCGCCGACGCCGCCAGCGTCCCGATGGACAGCACCGCACAGACGATCTGCACGACCATCACGAGCCAGACCGCCCAGTTTTTCGGCCCTGGCGCCCGGCTGAACATATCGATCATCCCCTCGCCCGTGCAAACGGTATATCGCGCCCCGCTGACACCGATCCAGAACTTCAGGAACACCCCGATCACCACCGCCCAAAGCACGGCCGTACCTAATATCGCGCCGGTTCGTGTCGCGATGACGACCTCGCCCGAACCGATATATTCCGCGGCCCAGACGAAGGACGGCCCGACCAGAGCCAGCGCCGCAAATCCCACAGGCGCCTTTTTAATGGTTAAGTCGTTGTGGCCCGGCGAACGTTCCTTCATTGATTTCGACCCTCATGTGCACAAGTTTGGACAACGGCACGTTTGCAACATGAGGGTAACTTACCGGTTTATGGAGTGGCTGTCTATGGATTTTTCCGTGCCGAGGGGGTGGGGGAACAAGAAAAAAAAAGCCCCTGCTGAATGCGGAGAGGGAGAAGTGAGTGAAGTGCAGGGGCATTATTGTCTTATGGGCTTCCGTGCCGGTAACTTTTTGGCTCCACCACGTTTTCCGGCCTCCATCCTCTGACATCATAAAACATCCACAAGCCGGCAACGCAGACCCAAAAGACTTTATTATTATCGGAAATTCCAGGGAAGCTGAAAGAAGGAAATTGCTCAATATCGAGGTTGGGAACTCTACATTTGAGCCAGCCAATGGATCAGCTTCATTTCTGAAGGCCGGTAACCTGATCTTTCATGTCATCCACATTCTTTTTTCTTGCCTTTAAGCCGTTTACAATGATAATACCTCCCATAATCCTTACGTTGGAGAATGTTTACCGGATGTAGTGAAAGATAACTCACGATTGAAGTATGACAGGAGTGGTTGAATGCCCCAGGAAGAACAGGTCCTTGTTATCAAGCGAAAAATCATCGAAGAGGTGAGGATGTTTCAAGGTCTGGCCTTTGACGTTGACCGCTATCTGAGTCGGATCTTTGTCCAGGGCGTTCCGCGTTTCATGCCGAGATCGCAGGCCGAACTCGATCCTTCCCATAAGCAGATCATCCCTTATGTGATCATGCTTCATGAGGGCAAGGTTCTGAATTATGTCCGGGGAAGACGGGCCGGCGAGACCCGGCTGGTCGGAAACCGCTCCATCGGCATCGGCGGCCACATTAATCCGACCGACGATATGCCCCTGTTCAATACCGATTTCCACGAAACGTACCTGGCCGCCGTTCAGCGCGAAGTCGCGGAGGAAGTGTCCGTCAAGACGGCCTATACCGACCGCATCGTCGCCCTGCTCAACGACGACTCGAACGAGGTGGGAAGCGTCCATCTCGGCATCGTTCACTGTTGGCATCTGGACGAACCGAACGTCAGCAAGCGGGAGCAGATGATTACCCAGATGAGCTTTATGACGCCGGATGAACTCCAACAGGTTCGCGACACGTTGGAAACATGGTCGCAAAAATGCCTTGACGGCCTCGGCGAGATGACCGAAAGAGCCCAAAAAACCTAACCGCGATCCGGCGTAAAAACCAGCTCGATCCCGTGGCACGGAATGAGGTAGCACAGATTCTCCTCATAGACCATCTGGAGATGTGAATTCAGATTGATAAACCACCCGAAGAGCTTTCTGAAAGGATTCATCAGCTTGAACACCGACCTGAAAACAAGACGCTGCGACAGGATGTTGATCCGAATGTCGGTATAGAAATCAGGCACTTTTCGGCGGAGTTGCTTTTCCGGCGAGACAAAATAGTAAAAGCTGTACAAGCCGAAGAAACGCTTGTGTGTGTAATCTGAATAGTAATAGGGATTCGAGAAATGCGGTACGAAGATATGTGCCGTGCCGTCCGTTTTCAGGACGCGGACCATTTCGGCCATCAAATGCTCAAAATGCTCGATATGCTCCAAAACGCTCCGGCAATGAAGCTCATCCACCGAATGATCGGGAAGAAACGCCAAACCCTCCTCGATATCGGCCACGATATCCACCTCCGGCAGATCCACCCTGTCGATCGTGATTCTCCCTGCCTTCTTCTTGCGGCCGCTTCCTAACTCGATAATAAGCTGACGATGGCCTTGAATAAGTTCGTCTAAGTTAATCTTCATGCAAGGATTCATTGACACTCACTATCCTATAAAAACCTCTGTCTGTAGGCTCGTTCCTCGACGTTCGAAAGTCAAGCACCGTTTACATCCCCTTGAAAACAAGCATCTGTCAACCAATGGGTGCCGATATCAGGCGTATAAGCCTGTATAATTTATTCTTTTTGACTGTAGAAAAGAGCTAAAATATAATGCGTTATCTCAAAAATAATGACGCGTACGTCAGAAAATAATGAATAAACAATAAGTGTGCAACTTTTTTAATGTTAATAGAAGTCTCATTGACCGGAAAGCTTTAGAAATTATTTTCATGACCAACACATCGATGTATTCTCCGTATTTACATCAGGATATGAAAAGTCACAAAAGACCTTGACTACCATCGTTGGTCGAGAAGCCGTCGTTGACGTAAAGGAAACAATTTGGAAATGATCCAAACAATGAAAAACAGAATCTTGTTCATCAACGCGATTAACGCGTCGAAAGACATCGAGAATACCCTTCCGCCCTTAGGCTTAGGTTACTTGGTTGCTTCTTTAAGAAAGGAATTCGGATCCGAACGTGTTGAATGCAAAATTGTTGATAGTGATATTAAACAGCATATAGACACCTTTCATCCCGACATAGTCGGCATAACGGCAGTAAGTCAGAACTATAACAGAGCACTCAAATATGCCAAAGATGCAAAATCGTATGGTCTGCCCGTTATTATGGGAGGCATACATATCTCGGCGCTGCCTTCCACGCTGTCGGACGATATGGATGTCGGCGTCATCGGCGAAGGTGAAAGCACAATTATCGACCTTCTCAATCTTTTTCGGGAAAAAGGCAAATTAGATAAAGAAGGCTTGGGAAAGCTCAGCGGAATTGTGTTCAGAAAAGATCGCAAAATCGTTGTAACAGAAGAAAGACCCCCGATAGAGCCTTTAGATCGAATCCCTCTGCCTGCCAGAGATTTACTCAACATCAGGAAGTCAACGTATATGTTCACTTCAAGAGGATGTCCGTATCGATGTACCTTTTGCGCTTCATGTCGTTTCTGGGGCAAGATTAGATTTTTCTCGGCCGAGTACATTGTCAATGAGATCAAGCACCTTCTGAATACGTATCACGTTAAAACGATATCTTTCTGGGATGATCTTTTTGTCGCAAACAAAGCACGGTTAAGACAATTAATCGACCTGCTCAGAAAAGAAGGGATTTTAGGTAAAATAGAATTCACCTGCAATGTTCGATCGAACCTGGTTACGGAGGAATTGGTCTTATTGCTGAAAGAGATGAACCTCAAATCGATGGGCATGGGGCTGGAGTCCGGCTCACCACTGACCCTGGAATATCTCAAAGGGAAAAATATCAGTATAAAAAATCATGTGAATGCCATCAAAATACTAAAAAAACACCGTATAAAATTTCATACCAGCTTTATTATTGGCTCACCGCAAGAGAGCCGGGAAGATATCTTACAAACACTTTCATTTATCAAAAAGAACCGAATTAAACGTTTCAACATATATGTGCTGACACCTTTTCCGGGCACTCCCGTTTGGGAGTACGCAACGACGAAGAATCTGGTGGATGAGAAGATGGACTGGGATGACTTGAATGTCAATTTCGGCGTCAGTCACCACAAAGCCATCATTTTGTCGGAAAAATTAACACGAGAGGAAATCTATGAGTTATTTCTGCGATTTGCCCGGCTAAAGGCGAAGATAAGAATAATAAAAGCTTTGCATAATCCCAAATCCTTGTTCAAATTACTATCTAAAATCTTATCGGGTGAGCCGCTGATTGAAAAGTGAGAACGAAAGAATCCGGACCCCGGAACAGCATTGAAACGAGACGGGTTTGATCCGTATTTCGACCGTGATAAATGGAATAAGTTGTCCATATGAAGAACGAATCTCATAAATCAGGCGGATATTATGGAAGTATCCGGGAAGACATGTTGAAATATATTCCCCGGAACACCAAAACAACGCTTGAATTTGGCTGCGGATTCGGGGAATTCTCCGCTTTACTTAAGGAGCGATTCCATACCGAAAGCTGGGCCGTTGAGGTCAACGAGGAGGCCGCCCGGGAGGCCGCAACGAAACTTGATAGAGTCCTTCACGAAGAGGCATTTCAATCCCTTGAAAAAATACCTGAAAAGTATTTTGACTGTATCATTTTTTTTGACATTCTGGAGCATCTGGTGGATCCGTATACGCTCTTGCGTTTGGTGAAGGCAAAACTTAAAGAAAAAGGGGTGATCGCGATTTCGCTGCCGAATATCCGATACTATAGCACATTTAAGCAGTTCGTTCTACATGGAAACTGGGATTACACGGACCAGGGGATATTGGACAGGACCCATTTGAGGTTCTTCACACGCAAGAGTATCGTTAAAATGTTCAACGCATTGGACTATAATATAGTACAGATGGAAGGGATACATCCGACACACAGCCGAACGTTTAAGATATTGAATATTCTTCTGCTTAATTCTATTTCTGATGTTAGGTATAAGCATTTCGTTATTGTCGTCAAACCGAAATAATATCCACAAACACGATGCGACTCTCGATGATTATAGTCAGTTGGAATGTACGAAACGAGTTGCTCGACTGCCTGCGTTCAATACAGCAAAATCCGCCCTCGCATCGCTACGAAGTCATCGTCGTGGACAATGCGAGCACGGACGGCACCGCGGACGCCGTTCAAGAAGAATTTCCTGATGTCACCTTAATCGTCAACACAGAGAATAGAGGCTTCGCGGCGGCCAATAATGTCGGTATTCGGAAGTCGCAGGGTGAATACGTTCTCATCTTGAATCCGGATACGATCATCCCTTCTCATTCATTGGATGTTCTCGTTACATTCATGGACACAAATAAGGAAGTGGGAGCCTCCGGGCCCAGGCTCTTGAATTTCGACGGCACAACACAACAGTCGATCCACCGCTTTCCCTCATTCCGTGGCGCCCTGCATCGTCATACGGCGTTCAAATTCCTGGGTGTTTTCAAGAGAGAATACAAAAAATGGATCATGAAGGATGTGACGTACGACCATCAAATGGACGTCGACCAGGTGATGGGGGCGGCCCTGATGACCAGAAGGTCTCTCCTCGATTCCGTCGGACTCATGGATGAAAGATTTTTCATGTACTACGAGGAGGTCGATTTGTGCTATCGGGTCAAAGAGGCTGGTTGGCGCATCGTGTACGTACCCGAATCGACCATCACGCATCTCGGAGGCTGTTCATCGAGACAAGTCCCCGCAGGCAAGCACCTCATGGCCATGACGAGCTTATTGTTGTTTTTCAGGAAACACCGCGGCACGCTCACGACCGGTGCTTTTGCGTGCATTTTTAAGCCCGCCCTCGTCATAAACGACCTCATCGAAATCGTTGCCGGCATCCTCAAGTACACATTTGCAATGGTGACTTTCAATAAGCGGAATCGCGAGAAAGCGCTGAACAAGATCAGGAAGGCCGCGACCTTGTTAGTGAAATACTCATGGGCAAGCCTGTTCCGGGTATAGCTTTCTTACGATGGAGGCGCCGGGCTTGCCCCCTCAGCTCGACCACGGCGCAGTGTAACGACCTTTTTCAACCAAATCAAGAATGTACCCGGCAATTTTGACACAATTGAATTGCGCGTGCATCCATGTCATCCCGGCGTCGGCAATCTTCTTCCTTTCTTGTTCATGCGCGATGTACCAGTCCGCCAGCTCGAAGAATTCTTCAACCGTATCAAAATATTTCAAGTGCTCGCCGTCCCTGAAAAGGCTTTCACAACCCGGAAACCGATTTGAAAGGACAAACGTTCCAAATGCGAGTAAACGCGTCAGACGGTTCGAGTGAGCAAACCGTACCGGTTGATAGGCATTGACGCTCAATCCTATTTTCGCACCACTCATGGCATAGAGAGCCTCTTTCCCGGCTATCCTGGGTTTTCCGAGGGGGCCGTACATGACAGTATCTTTTCTTTCGGCAAGTTTGAGAATCAAGTCCCTGCGGAGGTCATAACTCGTGTCCGCGTGGTGCTCCAGAACGCCTATCCATAAAATGTTACATTTCCATTTGTCGTCAACGTCGTATCTGTACTCAATGTCAGGATCGCAACAATACGGCATAAAACAAGCAAGCGGAATGCCGGCATCGCGATAATCGTCAAGCCATTGTCCGTCATTGGTCGCTAAAACGATATCCAGTCCTTTGGCCGTTTCGATTCTTCCCGGCTGAAGCTTGGGCCAGGGATCTCCATCCATGCCCAATAAGGTGGCCCGGGGGACCGTATGGCGGACTTTCACGAGCGTTTCATAATCAAGGAATCGAGGAAAACCGATATAGATGAGATCGGGCTCGTAATTCTTGCAGAGGTCACACAGGAGTTCATCCACCTTCTTCTTATAGAGCAGCCTGGATAAGGTGCGGCTTTTAAAGCCGGCGAGTTTGGCGATTTCGCTTTCATAATTAAAGATTCTTGCGTCATGTCCCTTCCGCATGAATCCTTTCATCAAAGCAAATATCTGATTTTGATAAAACTTGATGGAATTGTAGCGGATGTCCCCAATAATTAAGATACGTCGAGGTTTCGTTACCATTTCAAGACACAAAAATCTATTCTCTAACCGGTTTTTTGTTTCTTATCCACACGATCGTGAACACCTGGTGCATCGGGACGCTCACGTTTCACGAGTTCTCTGCAAAGATCATTCGTAAACTTTTGGGCATCTTTATCCCGAAGATGCGAACCGTCAACGCAGTCATAGATCCCCGGATCGGTATCGATCCAAATCCCTCCGGCGGCTCGAAATCGATCGATGAGCATGGGTGCGTCAATTCCGCTTATTTTCAGTTCAAGGTCGTACATCTCCTGACAGCTCGGAGGTATATAACCATAGACCTTGATCCCTTGTTTGACCCACTTATCCACATAGCGAACGACATTGTCAATATTGCAGGGATCAACAAGTCTTTCTTTGTAAAAGCCCATGTATTTTTTCAGCCCTTTTTCAATGGAATCGGGATCGTCCTGGATAGATATCCAGCCGTCCGGACACAATGTTTTCTTCGTGCGGGTGATTTTCTTTTTCGGCTTGATCTCTTCTATGGCATCTTTAAACGACCAGGGTTCAATCAGGTAGGCCAGTTTCGGCAGGCGCGTGCTAAAGAACTTCTCACTTTTCTTCATGGACATGATTTCGAAGAAACTACCCGTTTGAATATCGCGTTTTGTCAGTGAGTGCGGCGTTATGCCCATAACAATAGTTCTTTGGCGACGATGCGGATTTAGAATAGTCTCGATCTTATCCAAATACTGCGTCGAGAACCACGCCCCTCCGAAACCATAGTTATAGATCGTTGAGTTCGGGAAATACTTCTGCATTTCTTCCGGGGACAGGCCGCACAGTGTGCGGGAGTCTCCCACCAACAGGATATCCGCACAATGATGCCAATCCGCTTTCAGGGCCCAGTATTCACTCGGATACAAACCGCTCGTCACCGGGGGACGGGATGATCCCATCAGAATAATGAGGATCACGGTCAAAACGAGGGTTCCAAACGTCCTGTCTTTCAAAAGCTGCTTCAATGGTGCTGCTCTATTTTTCATAGCCGTTCTAATCAACACTACATGCGGTTTCGCTTTGCTGTTCTATTTTTAATATCCTCGACGCCAAATCATCTGAAAATTCCAGAGCCGATTGCCTCTGAAGGTGCGATCCGTCAAAACTGTCGTAAGCCGCCTGATCCATGTCGATCCAGACACCCCCGGCCGCCCGGAAAGCATCCGCGAAGTCCGCCCGGTTGAAGCCGCTCAATGCGTTCTCCAGCGCCACCATCTCCCGGCAGGTGGGGATGAGGACGCCATACACCCTGATCCCCGATGCCGTCCATCGGGTGACGTCATTCATGACGTTATCAACGACCGCAGGAGACACTCGGCATTTTTCATACATCCGGCGATACTTCTTCAACTCTCTTTTCTCGCCGGGAGGATGCTTACTGTAAGCCAGCCAGCCGTCGGCAAAGAATTCCCTGCGTGTGTGACTTTTCGCAAGACCGGGAAAAAGCCCCAACAGGGCATCGCGAAACGACATGTAGTCAAAAAAATCCATGAGCCCCGCAAAATGGATGTCCATGAACAAGTCGCGTTTTGAAAGACGCTTAAGCTCTGAGAATTGACCGAGGATATCCGGATCATCGGTCAGCGAGTGAGGCGTTATCCCAAGGATAACCGTTTTGAACTCGCTGCGCGCCCTTAATACCTGATCGATCGCATCGAGGTATTCGGGATCATATAAATTATTGACAAATCCGTAGTTGACGATACGTCGGCCGCTTAACGTTTTTTCCATCCGAGCGGGGGATATCCCCCCCAGAACGCGTGAATCTCCGGTGACGACGATATCGGCATAGTCCTTCCATGAGATTTTCATCGCCCAGAATCTCTTCCCGGGCACACCCTCCGGTTTATCCGGACGCAGCAATCCCATGGCCGCAATCAACATCAGGGCCAACACAAATGTCTTGACCGTTCGGTCTGCGGCCATTCGCTTCAGGAGGACTTTCAATCGCTGTGGATAAGGCAAATCAACGTTCATGACTTGTACGGATTAAAACTGGAAATAGATAAACGTATTAGAAGGCGCCCGCATAAAAACACACGTCAGAATCAAAAAAGCCAGGAACGCCGATTCCAAAACGACACCGACTCTCGACGTGGACGTCGCCCATTTGGATTTGTCCAAACCGAAATAGTAAAAGAGCTGACAGCCCACAATAATCAGCAGCACATTGGTCTCATTATTATCAATGATGGAATCCGCAACGGCATAATTAATCATCGTCGGATTAAACATGATTCCAAATATCTCTGTGGCCTGAGAAAACGTTTCCGCCCGGAAGAAAACCCACGCGACAACCGTTAACAGGAACACCGCCAGTGCGGCAAGATGTCGCCCGCCGGGCAGAGCGGCCAGTTTCCTGGGCCAGTTCGTCACGCGTTCAACGGACAGATAAAAGGAGTGTAAGGCCGCCCACATAATAAAATGCCACGCGGCGCCGTGCCAAAGACCCGAGAGCAGCATGGTGAACCACATAGCCGCGTAGCCCTGCATTTTGCCTTTACGCGAGCCCCCCAAGGAGATATACACGTAATCGCGGAACCAGGTGGACAGGGAGATATGCCATCTCTGCCAGAATTCACGGAACGTCGAGGCATTGTACGGATTCCTGAAGTTGACCGGGAAATCGTACCCCATCCATTTACCGAGGCCTCGCGCGATATCGCTGTAGCCGCTGAAATCCCCGTAGATCTGAAAGGCAAACATAATCATGATAATCCACCAGTAACTGCACGAGGCGGTCGGCGTATTGGCGCCGAAAGCGGTATTCACGGCGATAGCCAGGGTATCTGCGACCACAACCTTCTTGAAAAAGCCGAACACAATCAGCTTGAGTCCGTCCCACCGTTCTTGTTCGCTCAGCGGTTTGTAAGATCGTAATTGCGGCAGAAGGTCGCGGGCACGGACGATCGGCCCGGCGACAAGTTGAGGAAATAACGATAAATACGCGAAAAAATGAAAGATATTGCGGGTTGGATGCAGTTGCCGCCGATAAATGTCAATCGTGTAACTCATCGATTGAAACGTATAGAAGCTGATGCCAACCGGAAGAATCAGATGAGCGACGGGCACCTGAATGTCTATCCCGAGGCTGCCCAATATCCAGTTGATGTTATTGACGCTAAAATCAAGGTATTTGAATATGGCCAGCGAACCGACGTTTCCCATGATGGACAGAACGAGCAATAATTTTCTGTGGCGTTGAAAGCGTTCGATTCCCAAACCGGCAAAGAAGTCGATCAGACCGCTGGCGATAATCAGAAACAAAAAACGCCAGTCCCACCAGCCGTAAAATAGAAACGACGCAGCGACCAGGTAGATCCATCGCGTGTTATTGCGTCGGCGAAGAAGGGGCCATAACGAAAAGAACACCGCCCCGAAGAGGATAAAGATAACGGAATTAAATTGCATAGTCCATGCCTCTAAATGATACCCTTCTTGCGAAGACGCCGGAAAATCTTACCCATCTTTCTTCTGAGAATGTTGCGATCCCCCACTCTTTTGGTGGCCCATCTCGGTATTTGTTGTACTCTGGATTCTCTATAATCAATCCCCTGCCACGGTATGGTGCCGCAGCCGCGGATAAAGACCGTGCCATCGTAGCCGGAGAAAATATGCGTGATGCCGGACCGGTCCGTCATCATCGTCCCGACGGAGTTGTCTTTGATGCCAAACAGCTTAAAATATTTTTCGTCCACGTAAATGGCGTTGGTTGTCGTAGCGCAAACAAGCTCATAGCCCTTCGAATTTGCCAGCTTCGTGATGGATAAAAGACTGCTGCCGTGCATCAAGCGTTTATCCGCAGACTGGATAAACTCAACCGTCGGGGGGATGGTCGGATTAAACTCGATCACAACGATTTTCGGCTTATACGCCCGGGCCGCTTCCCACACATGGTAATCGTTTCCATCGATATCGATGGAAAGTATATCAAAATCCGGAGGTATGTCCGTGGCTTTGAGGATGGAATCCAGACCCGTTTCCTTATCGAACCCGACGAACGCATTTAAGGGAATCACACGATGATTCTCCCCGAATGTTTTCAGCAGGTCCTTGTATCTTTTGGGATTGCCTTCGATGAGGACGGCCGAATATTCTTTCTCCGTGATCAGACGGTATGTATTGCTGCATGCCTTTCCATCCCAGCTTCCGAATTCCACACACCATTTATTATGGATGCCAATCACTTCCAGGACTTTTTCGATGATGCCGTCTTCGCCGTACTGTGACGTGACATTGCGAGCATATTCGGCCAGCCATAAATCATCTTTCCCCGCGATCTCTTTTGTATCTGTTCTATTCCCTTGATTCATGAACAGGCCCTCTATCCGCATGTGTTCTTATGATGTCGTTGACGACCTCGAAGACCCAATGAGGCCGTGTCTGCCGTACGCGTTGTTCGAGCGTTTCGAGTGCCGGGTAGTCCTTCTCACCGACAAAGCAGTTGGCATCATCAATCAAAATGATATGGTCTTCGACACGTGGATGATTGAGGATGCACTCCATTTCCTGCATAATGGGCGTTTCGATATCCCCCTTAGCAGTGGAACCTCCGGAGTAATGGGCATCAAGCCAGAAAAGACAAGGTTCATGGATGCTCTTGAGAATCTGCGGCAGGACCTCGCCGCTCTGGCCCTGAAGGATGTGAATATCCGGATAGCCGGCAAAACGTCTCCGGGCGTTTTGATAATGCGTCTCATCCAGCTCTATCGAATAAATGCGATCGATATGCGGCATCACGGCGTATATCATTTTTCCCTTGTAGGTCCCGGTTTCGATCAATATTTCAGGAGAGAACTTCTTGATGTAATCGATGACGACCTGTTGCTTGCCCAGGTTGGGCATGGCCCCTACGGCACCATCCTGCTGCCATTTGCGAAACTTCTTCCTAAGCTGCCTCTGTCGCTGGATTCTGGCCAGCGTCCCGAAAGGTGTCGTTCGTTCGAGAAAATACTTCAATGGTTCTTCCATGCGTCATACCCAAATTCTTCGTTTTGAGGATATCTTAAATACCATCCGTGGCTCCCACTTTTCTCAATCTGAAATACTCGCGCCCCCCGCCGGGTGCCGTCGGCCTTTGTTCGGCGACGAAGTCGATATCCACCCGATAATTATTTCTGTATCTGTCGTTCAGCGCCTCGACGGTGTGCTCCTCGGTGCCGTAGTGAACGTTTCGAGTGGTCGTATTCACCATATTGACCTGTATCGCGCAACCGCAGAGTTTCTGGAAATACGTGTAATCGGGAAGCTGGTCAACATGGTTCCGGCACCAACGACAGGGCCAGGATTCGAACGTGTTGGGATTATAGAAAAAGCCCAAATGTTTCAGAATCTTTCGTTTCCACCCTATCCACCTGAAAATCTCGATCAAAGGTGAATCCGGTCTGAACATCGCTCCGGCCAGGGGATTGCCGCTCATGGAACGTTCAACGATCCGCCTGACCAGTTCCGTGGTATAGAACGTACAGGAAACCTCAAAGGGGTATCTCGTATGCGGCGTCTGCCCGTTCTTCCAGTTCAGCCGGTAAACCGATTCATCGGCGATGGTATGCTCAGTGATTTGATCCCCACTATCTTTCAAGGACTCCGGGCTGAATCTCAAAGTAAAACCGAAAATGTTATCGCCCTGTTCGACGAAGGTGCGGTCGATCACATCAAAATCTACCGAATCAAAAAACACAACGTCATCGACGCCGAATAAAATATATCGCGTTTGGACGCGATTTAGAACCTGCATGAAATCCCTGTGAAAATCTCCTTCCCTGACGACGATGCACTCACCGAATTTCTCAAACAAACGCTCATACTCTTCGACGAAAAGCTCTTCTTTGTAAATGACGTACGTTTGGATGAGATCCGAAGGAAAATACCTCGACAGACTCTCCAGATAGGCATCGAGCTGTAAAGGCCGATTTTTCGTAAAAACAATGTTACTTATGGCTTTTTGGGTTTCGCTCATACGAACAATTTTAATATTCTTTTGTTCAAAGGCTATCGGTTTGCGTACATCGATTCGTAATACGTTTGATAATCGCCGGAGACGATGTTCGCCAGCCACGTCTGGTTCTGGAGATACCAGTCCATCGTCTTGTTCATGCCCTCTTCAAAGCGTACCGATGGTTTCCAATCCAGTTCGCTCATGATCTTGCCGGCGTCGATGGCATATCGCCTGTCGTGCCCGGGACGGTCGGTTACATGCTTAATCAGAGATTTCGGCTTGTCCAGGTGCTTGAGAATCAAGTCAATCACTTCCAAATTAGCTTTCTCATTGCACCCGCCTACGTTGTAAATCTCGCCGGGCGGGGCTTTTTGCAGAACGTCCCAGACGGCGGTACAATGGTCATAGACATAAATCCAATCCCGTACGTAGAGGCCGTCGCCATAAACCGGCAAG
>Ga0272441_10002857_pt1 | contig 34255 bp, 34 predicted proteins | sample SSMProp6N_FD_193582 | JGI IMG/M metagenome (GOLD analysis project Ga0272441, IMG submission 193582) | Marine sediment archaeal communities from Little Sippewissett salt marsh, Falmouth, MA, United States - SSM-Prop-6N | ecosystem: Environmental > Aquatic > Marine > Wetlands > Sediment ... | reverse complement strand
GGCGGGCTGCTCTTTCTCAGCTTGAACTTCGATGGCGACACCGTTCTTTTGCCGGCGATCGCGCCGGATTTCGACGATCGGGTCATCCAGTTGTACCATCGCAGTATGGACGAGCGCATCGTCGGCGGGCGCCCGGCCGGTGACAGCCGCACAGGACGCCGGCTTCTCGTGACACTCTTGCAGTGCAAGACCGAAATACTGGCAGCCGGCGCATCCGACTGGATCGTTTATCCCCACCACCGCCGCTACCCGCTGCGGGAATCGTATTTCCTGCACCATATCGTCCACACAATCGATGAAGAATTGGCGCATCACCCCGAGATCGATCCAGAACATTTCAAGACCTGGATTGCAAAACGGCATGCCCAGGTAGAAAACGGCGAACTGGTCTTCATGGCCAAGCACATCGATGTTCTGGCGCGAAAAACCGGGCGTAAATGACTGAAAGCGGTGTTTAGGGCTCACTCAAAAATAACTTCACATTTTGGACGCCGATACATCCCGTCCGGCTGTGTTGCGAAAACTCGGAATATCCAGATATTCCTGCGTTTTCGCGCCTTGCCGGCCGGGTGCCTCAACACCCAAAATTGCGAACTTATTTTTTCGTGAACCCTTAGGCCCTCTTGCCTGTCGTGGCAGGGGGCGGTTGTGCGGGGAATTAAAGCGGTGGGACGGTTTCCATATTTTGTTCAAGTAGTGAGTTCGCGATCCTAAAGCGTCGCGAGGTCACCAACGACCGGTTCAACCGATGATGAGCAACTCGGCCGCCAGCCACATGTTTTCAACCCGGTCGGAAATGGCGTCCCGGTTGTCGATGACCTCGATCAATGTGAAGGAGGCATTGGCGGCGTCTTTTAGTGGACCGCCGGCGAGCCAGCATCGATGGTCGAAAAGGATGACGCGGTCGTGAATGTCGGGGTGCAGTCGCATCTCGATTGTTTTGCCGCGTTCATTTAAGGTCTTCAGCACCCGGATGAAATTTTGGTCGAAGCCGCCACTGGGCTCTTTGGTCAGAAGTCGAATGGGATGCGCCACTTTTTGCAGGCAGTCGAGTGTACCGGCAGCGGAATCGGCGTCCACGACGGTGACGGCTGTGTCGGCACGGCCGAAGAACTCCGCCAGATTCGATCGGATCGACGCTCCCGACTCCGGGAGGCTTTCCGGTACAGGTGCACCTGCTTTGTCCGGGCTCAAAGACTGCTTGAGTTGATTGAGCTGTAGGATCATCTGCTTGTGGTATAGATTGTCCTCGCGAGTGGTGTTCTGGATCTGCTCCTGACATCTCTCCAGCAATTCGCTGATCAGGGTATGGAGGAATTGCCGATTCTGGTCGGCCTGCGGGTTTGAGAGAATGTCCCCGGCGAGCCGGCGGAGGTTGGGGCTGGTGCCGGAATAGTTCAAGACGACGCCGAACCGGCGGCACAAATCTTCGAGTTCGTACTGACTGAAGTAATCTTTAAGCGCGTCGGCAAGGTTTTTTACATTTTCTGGGTCCATGGCAAGTTAATGCAGGCTAGTTAATTGTCTGATTGCGGCAAACTCAACAATCCGCAGTTTGCCGGATTCTTTGATACCTAAAGGCGACCACCTGCGCACTATGTCAACGCGGGGGTTGACACGCGCAAGCGTTATTTTTTTTGAGTGCACGACCATGCCAGCAGATTTATTCTTCTACGATTATGGCACCGGGGGCACATTCCCTGGCGGCCTTGCGGACAGCATCTTCCAGATGGGCCGGCACCACGTCAACGAGTACCGTGGAGAGCAGTTGATCCTCGTCATACTGAAAGACATCCGGGCACACTTTGTTGCAATTCCGGTCGCCCATGCACAAATCGTAATCGATCTTGACTTTCATTTTGCCCCCTCTCGAAACCGAAAAAAAGTGTGGTAAATTCGCCAAACTATCTATATTAAAAAAAATATACCATATTGCAACGGACGGCAACAGTTAATTTAGTTCAGGTAAACCCCTGGCTTTGCCGGTGGTTTACCTGAACTAAATTAATGGTCTCTGGTTGCACACGTTTCTTTAAAAATATGGCACAAGGAAATGTAGAATGGATTTCGTCAAAGGTATATCCTACCACCTGCGCGGACTGCTACTGGCCATTAAGACCCCAAGACTGCTGATGCTCGGCCTGATTCGCCTCATCCTGGTTGTTTTGCTGACTGTTCTGGCGGCCGGTTTCATTCTGTACCACCACCAGGAGATTTTGAAACTCATCTGGGTCAAACCGGCGAGCGCCTGGCTCGTATGGCTCTGGCATGTGGTCTCGTGGCTTTTGGCTGCGCTCCTGACAGGCGTGGCCGTCATTCTGGCCTATCTGGGTTCCCAACTGCTGTTCGCCGTCATCATCATGGATGCCATGTCGCGCATCACTGAGCGCCTCTTCTCCGGGCAGGAGCAGGTCCCGCTGACCAAGCCGCTGCTGCAACAGTACTTTTTTCTGTTCAGACAGGAAATCCCGCGAACGACCCTTCCGGTGCTGATCCTTCTTCTACTGATGATTCTGGGCTGGTTGACGCCTCTGGGACCACTGCTGACGCTTATAGCCCCCGGCGTTGCCGTCATCTTCCTGACCTGGGACAATACCGACCTGGTACCGGCCCGCCGGTTGCAACCCTTTTCGGAGCGATTCAGATTCCTGCTGAAAACCCTGCCGTTTCATCTAGGGTTCGGGTTGCTGTTTCTGGTGCCGGTCCTGAACATTTTGCTGCTCTCATTCGCCCCGGTCGGTGCCACGCTCTACTACCTCGAATACCACAACCGGTAGGTGAACCTGCAAGCCGTTCTGCGAACCGGCTTGTCCAATCCTAAGACCGCTGGCATCCTTGACCCCTCTCTACTCGGTATTATCGTTAGGTTGGATTTGCAAAAAGTCCTTTTCCGCATATTCGACGTCAAGCGGCGGAATCGCTTGTGGGCGTAGGAGAGTACGCTTGCACACAATCCATTGATTTCCTTGAACTTGCAGAAAATTGCACATTTCTGGATAGGAAACTTATCGGTGCCCTTCATGAAACCGCGAATGAGCACTGGTTAACAATTACCCGGTACTATTGTATCGAAAAATTTTTACCAAGGAGGTTCTCTATGTCCATGCCAAAAGATGAAATTCAGACCGAGATGGTCAGTGCGTGGAAAACTTACGTCGAAGCACTGGAAAAGTCTCTTGATATGTTGGATAAAGATATCACCGAGGCCCATGATATGGCAAGCGTCTGCACGAGTGAATGGTGCGAAGCCACCGAACATGTTATCGACGAACTCTCCAATGCACTCTTTTCAATCAGCGAGCCCAGGTGGTCAAGCCCTGAAGATTCTAAAAAAATTAAGCGGCTTAAAAGAAGAGTGTATGATCTGTACGTCAACTATCGCGGCGTATACGAAAAGGTCGCATAAAACCGGCTTCGCCATCAGAGCGGTACCCAAACGGGGCAGATAATTGCCTGCCCCGTCCGCCTGGCCGGGTATCGACTTGATCGGACTGTTTACACGAATAGAGCCGACCGATAACCGTGGTGTACGGCTTACGAAAGACGGAATTGAACAGAAAGCGAGATACGATGACGGATTCACCAAACAACAGGGAGACCGAAAAGGAACTCAAATGTCCCGACTGCCGTTACCCATTGAAACGCCGCAGGGGTCGTCAGACTGATGAGTGCGAAATGCTCTGCGGCGGCTGCGGGCGGGCTTTCGATGTTTGCGATCTCGATACCCTGGAAGAGATCAAAGAACAATCCTAATAACAGTGCTCAGAGGACGTTCAGGGTCAGGATGTCTTTTATCTTCTTTTCCAAGTCTTCCGCAGCCTTGGCGACAATCTGTTTTCCCAGTTCCGCCGTCGCCAACCAGGGTGCGGATTCCATCCGGCCATCGGGAAAAAACGTCCTCATCTCTGCGGCTGTCAAGGGCCAGTAATATTTAGGTTTTTCGACTTTTTGTTCAGAGATGGCCTTGCCGCTGAACGCCGAGGGGCGGAGGAGCTTTGTGATCGACACTTCACTGGGAGTGGCATGATGACCCTCATTGTCTCCGAAAGCTTCCCGGCAGGTCTGTTTTACACCGGCTTCCGTGTACCATGATAACACATCGAAGTAACCGGAAAGCCCCTCGTCCTTTAGCTGACGAAAGGCTGTCTCCAGTGGAACGATATTTCCACCGTGTCCGTTGATGAAGAGGATGCGCCGAAAACCGTGGGCCACTAGCGATCGGACGATATCTTCGGCAACAATGATCAGCGTCGAGGGGCTCAGGGCGACAGTTCCCTTGAAAGCCATGTGATGGGGAGAGACACCGTAGCAGACGGTCGGGGCCACCATGAGATTCATGTTGTCACCGACAGTGCGGGCGATCGCCTCGGCCACGATAAAATCGGTGCCGATCAAACCATAGGGGCTGTGTTGTTCAACGGAGCCGACCGGGACAAGAATAATATCCTTTTCATTCAGATAAGTCTCCACCTCTGTATAAGCCATATTTTCGAGCAGCATCGTCCATCACTTTCCCGTTAATTTTGACACGTTTAAACGGCCATACTTATCCGTGCCATTGCCGATCTTCCAACCGGAATTAATTGGACCTCATGATTTTTTGCCTGGCGCTGGTAAACTCCTCGGTGGAAATCAAATCGTCGGCCAACAGCTGTGCCAGTTCGGCCAACTCCCGTTTACGGATGGTCTCCGTGTCTTCCAGCTGCGCTACCGATCGACTGACTTTGTGTTCCAACGCCGGCAAGTTATCGGAATCACCCACCTTGAAAGACATCAACCCGCCAAGAAAACGGACTTCAAAAGGACGTCCCTGCAGTGTTGACACATCGAGATTTTTGATGAGATCACGCCCGCTCGTTCTGAAGCGACGGTAAATAACGTAGGCCAAGACAAGGATGAGAGCGCCTCCGCCGAGCAGAACCCACAGCAGATACCGAGCCAGTCCACCGATAAAAATCACCGTCATCCCGATGATGGCGACAACAAAGATTTGCAGCAATATAATGAGGTGAGCCAGGAAGAGCCCCTTTATCGTCTCGCTCTGTTTTATTTTGTCTATAAAGTTCATTGATTTATATCAATTTCCTGTGTGTGGGCGAAAACGGTGTGCGTCGGCCCTCTCACTAACTTTTTGCAGAGTCGCTGACGAGCTTAACCATAAAACAATCGGCATTAATCGGCAAGTGCCAACTGACCGATTCCTACCTTAAGACCTTGAACGCCAAAGAGTGGCTGATGTCTACCGATAGCGTATTTTAGCTGTGACACTGCCAGGAGTCGCAGAATCTTGAGTCAACCGTCCGATAATATTGAGCCTTCGAGGAGTTGACATATATTTTAGTATGGAGGAGGTAAGAAGCGACGGCGGAACGCAAACTCATGTAAAAAGGCGCGTAAAGCAAAATGAAAGAAATGTGAAACTCAATCTATTGCTGGGCTTCACGCAGGCGGGCATCGTTTTTTACAAGCCGCACATGTTTGCACTGGGGGTAGTTCGAACAGGCCAGAAAGTGTTTTCCGGCATAGGCGCCTTTTCTGGCAATGCGTTTGACGAAGGGTGCACCGCAGACAGGACAGGAACCAAACCCGCCTTTTTTTCTCATACCATTTTCGTTAGCAGGTTCCGAAAGTTGGGCTGCATTATTTATCTTCCATTTCAGGAAAATCGTACGAGACACCTCGATCCTAATGTCATCGAGGCTGTAGGCTTTTGAGGCGTTCAGGTGAACGACCGGAATGCCGGTAGCTGCCAGGACAAGATCGACATCCGTTTCCCGCCGGACACGACCATTATCCTGAGATGCCCACTCGCCGTCGAGCAGCACGACTCCGAGGATGGCAGCGTTTCCTTTCTCGCAGATAACGAGGTCAAGCGTTTCCGATGTCAGTCGCTTCATGGCCGCCTTCTGCTGCCCTGGCGAAAGGTCGGAATTAACCCGCACCACATCCTGAAGTCTGATTTTGCTGAAAACGCTGTAGCGCTCATCGAGAGCCTTCTCCAGCAAGAAAAGAATCGACTGCTGGTTCGGCGAAATGAGAGTGTCGGCGCGTTCATAAGGAAACGATGCCTCACGATCCCGTGCGAAATTCAGCCACTGTCGCCATTTAATCATAATGCTAAAAAACAGACCGGTAGAGGATTAAAAAAGCCGCATTCGCGATGGTACAGATCATTGCGGCAGACTCTTTTTCTTCGTAAGGAGTAATGATTATTATATAATTTCAGCTGATTGAGGTCAAGCTTAAAAACCGATCGTGCGTGATCGGTGTTGGAAAAAAGTTTCCAGTTTGTAAGCTTTTTTGACATTTCCGTCTTTCCTTTTGGCCACCTTCCAATCACAACATATTTAAATCACGTGTGTTGTTTGTTCAAACAACTGGTACGTTAATTGCTTAACCATCTGATCGTACTCTGTTATTATCGGAGGAGGTCCGCCATGTACCAAAAAATCCTCGTCCCTCTCGACGGATCGAGCCGAGCCGAACGGATCCTGTGGCACGTCGAAGAGATTGCCTTACAGCACCGTTCAAGGATCGTCTTTTTGCAGGTTGTCAGGCCCGTCATCGTCACGGATGGATATAAAACGATCCAACCTGAAGAGAGCCTGGCCGGGAGCCGACGCGCAATCGACGAAGCCCGGGCATATTTGGCAGTTGTTCAGGGAGAATTCAGGGAAAAAGGCATCGAGACGAAAAGAATTGCAGAAATCGGACCGGTCGTCAGCACCATTCTCGGTGTTGCCCAGCGGGAAGCCGTCGACCTGATCGCCATGGCCAGCCACGGGCGCAGCGGTCTATCGCGCGCATTTTACGGCAGCGTCGCTGCGGGGGTCCTCAATCAGGTCGACCGGCCCTTGCTGCTGATTCGTGCCCGCAGCGAAGAATGACGAATTTCCTTTATTCGCTTTTAAGAGCGTGGATAAATTCGACAACCGTCTTTACTTCTTCCATTTCCGGTGACCTGAAAATGAAACCGATATCTCCCAGGGCACTGCTGAAAACACCCGGCACCTGCACAACCTCCTGCATCACAACCCCATAGCGGCTCATTATCTCATCGTGGGTGTGGCGATATCTGTGCCGGTTTTTGCGGCTGGCATAACAGCAATGATACCGGCGTTCATATATCAGCGGGTTACCCCTTTGGACCAGCAATTCGGCCCAGGCACGGTAAATGTCAATATCGTTGGCATAATTGAACATATCGGTGGTGTAGCCGCCTGGCGGCCTCATATTAATCTCGAGGGCGATGTAAAGATCTCCGGCGCTTTTAAAAAATTCGATATGAAAAAAACGCTCTCGCAAACCAAAAGCGGCAACACTGGCCCGGCCGACGCTTTAAAGGTTCGCGGGAATGTTTCGTAGTGAACAGTAAGAAACATGGCGGTCTTCATTGACGGTCTCCATAATTCCTTGGCTGTAGGTATGGGCTGTGTAGAAAATCAAACGTCCATTGCGATCGACCAGTCCATCGAAGGAAAAAAGTTTACCGGTGATAAACTCCTCCGCTATGAGATCGACCGAAGAACCGCTATTTAATGCCGTCACCAGATCGTCATCGTTTTCAATCCGTCAACTCGAGACTTATAGATGTTTTAAAAATATGTATTTCAGTTTGTTATTGGTTTTGATCGGACGCGGTTGAACTCCCTCGCGGTTTCTTGTATAGATTATGTAATGCTCTGAGAATAATTGTCGTATTCGTGAAACGCTGCGTCTTTGGGCGCACGATTTCACGACGAACGAATGGTTTCCTCCCATTCGCTAATCATAAGAAAAATCTTGGAGGTAATGGTGTTTTCAGCAAGAGAGTTACTGGACATAGCCATCCGCTTGGAGAAAAACGGCGAAACCGTCTATCGTGGTGCCATCAAAAAGCTCTCCGATCCGAACCTGTCCCTACTGCTGGAGTGGATGGCGGACGAAGAGGCCCGGCATGCCCGTTGTTTTACGAGAATGCAGGAAAAACTCACCCTTGAACCACCCGATCCGATGGCCGAAGAGATGGGACGCGATCTGCTTAATAATCTCCTGGCCGGCCAAAGTTTTTCATTGGATGACGTCGACTTCAGCCGCATCGAGCACATCAACACAATGATCGCGACATTTATCGAGTTCGAAAGAGACACCATTCTTTTCTACCAGATGCTCGAAGCATTTATCCAGGACGATTCAGCCCTGCAGGAGCTAAGTGCGATTGTCGCAGAAGAAGAGCATCACATCGAAAAACTGAAGTCTCTCATGCACCGCGAGCCCCTGGCGACAGCCGGGGGTTCATAACCGCCACCCGAACCCCGGACGGGCTTCAGCGGCTATAGGTCCTGAATATTTTGAGTGCCAGCAGAATGGTCGGAAGGAGGTGGTAAAAGAGATCGAAGATGTCGACCGGCCTGTTAAGCGCCCCATTTTTGAGCATAATCAGTTTTTCCAACACGTGCGGCATCGGACGGAACGGCGCCAGCAGCATGAAAACGGCCAGCAGGATCAACAGCGGATAGGGAATTCGGTCGAGCAGCGCCCACATGTTTATTTTCCTCTCTCACCTCTTTGCCATCAGGCCAACCCACTGACCCACACATTGCAGGGATGTTAAAAAACGGGTGGCTCGCTTGACGCGAACCACCCGTTTAAGGAGGTAGAAGATGGTAATATGGCTGATTACCATTTACTGTCAGAGGAAACCGGTTCATTGTCCTTCATACCTAAGCTTGAAGGCGCGTATGGCTTCCTCATTTTGAACTTAAGTCCGTTAACTCTCCTGTCAAGAAGACCCTAATCCAAGATCTCTCAGCCGCATCTGCTGCAAGCAAGTAACGACACTACGCCGGGTCCGTCAGCACCGAACGGCGCGAGATTTCAACACCGACCTCAGGTAGAATTTTGTCGTATTTGTCGAAATCGCGATACACATGAGTTTGCGCGCCCCAGTCGCTGAACTCACCTTCCGCTCCACAATTTGCATGAACACCCATAGGTTTAAGTATCTATAAGTTGCTAAAATTTAATGATTAAAGCTTCTGTTTTGATGGAGAGACCGGGCGTTCATGTTCAATCGAGGGTTGCGGCAGCGGCGGCGATGATTAAATTACAAACAATTAGTAAAAAGGCACGTAATAGGCAACTAAAGGAGACCGTTTTATGACGCAACCATCTAAACTAATGACTATTTTTGATCACGACGAGCAATTTAAAGGACTGATGAGACGGCTCTTCGAGGTTACCATCACCCATTCATTCGATGCCATCATGATCACGGAGAACAAACCGAAGTATCCCATCGTCTTCGTCAACCAATCCTTCACCGATATGACCGGTTTCGAAAGAGAAGAACTCGTGGGACAATCGCCGACGATTCTTCAGGGTCCAAAAACGGATCGCGCTGTGCTGGATCGGCTGCGCCGCGACATATCCGAAGGCAAAATTTTTCACGGTCAGGCGGTCAATTACCGCAAAGACGGCTCGGAATTCATGATGGAGTGGAAGATCGCTCCTGTGAGAAATCAAAATGGGGAGATTACGCATTACCTGGCTATTCAACGCAGCATTTGAAAGGAGTTGCAAAATGATCGGTGAAAGACTGAACAAGGCAATTAACGACCAGATAAAAAATGAGCTCGAATCTTATTACATTTACCTTTCCATGGCCGCCTACTTCCATTCCGTCAGCCTCGACGGCATGGGACATTACATGCGCTGCCAAGCGCACGAGGAAATGCTTCACGCCATGAAATTTTTCAATCACATCATCGATAGGGGCGGCAAAATCGAACTACAAGATCTCAAACAGCTCAAAACCGAATGGTCGTCACCGTCGGAGGCCTTCAAAGATGCCTACAAACACGAAAAGTTCATAACCGGAAAAATAAATGATCTGACAACCATTGCCAGGGAGGAAAAAGACTATTCCTTCGAACCTCTGCTGGCCTGGTTTTCCGACGAACAGGTCGAGGAAGAAGCCAATGCTTCAAAAATAGCCGATCAAATTGAGATGGTCGGCCAGGACAAGTCGGGTCTGCTGATGCTGGACCGTGAACTGGCCCAACGGGCTTACCCACCGGGTACACCGTTTGACCCGGCCACTGCCGCCGCTGCTTAGCGTGTGTCTAAAACCGATTCAGTCCCGTGAATCGATATCGCCGTTCGGGGGGGCCGGCAAAATCTCCGCGGCGGGGTTAGATGCAATTCCGGTCTTACAAAAATTTCCCCATGGAGGAAAAAACCTGTCATCCGTAAAGAGCAAACGGGCGGTGGAGAGCTTCCACCACCCGTTTGTCGAGCTTTACCATTGCGCTCATCGCTTCGCAATCCGGTATCTCTGACCGGCTTGACGGATGAAATAGTTCTCATCTTCGAATGCCATGAGACCCGAAATCGCCATCAGGCTCCGTTCGGTAAACTTCACGCGGTGATCACCAATCGTGACATACAGGCCGTCGTTTTGAGCAAATAGTTTCTGCGGCTCCAGTGATGACCGTTCGCCGGTGTTGAGTACCAGCGTAATGGGGTCGCTCAAGATCACGTCAAAGACAAACAGCGCCGTGTCTTCATACGGGAAATAAACTTTTTCCGTGATATTTTCCCTGTTTTGAAATAAAAAATAACCGTCGGCATCCTTACGGATTGACGCATGAAAAAAATCGATGATTTTTTTGTTCCGGAACCGGCCGCTTTTGTTGTGCCAGCAGCCGTTGGCATCAAGCCGGAAGACGGCATTTTCCTTTGGGATGACAATTTCTGTGGGTGCAGATCTGACGGTTTCTGAATCCGCGCTCATATTTAACCGTTCCTGCCTGATCGATCACAGCAAAGTTTAACCGGACATATCAAGCCACCTTATCGCCTAAAGCCATTATCCAGGCTCAGTGAAAAAGTTCACGGTAGGCTGCCCGTTTTTCTTTCGGCCACCGTGGACAAATGGCCGGCTGACCCTTCATTACCAACTGGAAACAGGCGTCACATTTGGTATTGCAGTTGAGAATCTTGCGATCATCGCCACGACGGGCTTTCTGCGGCCAGTGAGGGTCGACCCAGAGCATGCGCGCCAGACCGATTAGATCGGCCTTGTTGTCACGCAATATGGCTTCGGCCCTGGCCGGGCTTGATATTCTGCCGGCGGCAATCACCGGCACCTTGACCGCCTTCTTGATGGCCTGGGCCAGCGCCACCATGTAGCCGGGACGGCGTGATTTTTTGACCACATCGGGCAGAAAAAAAGATTCATAGGTTCCACCCATGACCGAAAGGTATGCAACGCCGTTTTCCGCCAGCGCTGAAGCCAGAACAACGGCGTCTGCTACTGTCAGGCCGCCGGGTAGCCACTCGTCGGCCAGGAGGCGATAGCCGACCGGAAAATCGCCCACTTGGTCTTTGACTCGTTTAAGTGTCTCGATCGGAAAACGAATGCGGTTATCGATCGATCCACCATAGGCATCGTTTCGCAAATTGGTCCTGGGCGACACGAACTGGCTTAGCAGGTATCCGGTGCCACCGTGCAGCTCAACCAAATCGAACCCGGCCTTCTGAACTCTGTGGGCGGCACGCGCGAACTGCTTCTGAATCGTCGTAATCTCTTTTTTCAGCAATGCCCGGGGAGTACGACCGAAAGCCGGCACATCTGAGGCAGACACCGGCTCGACTGAGCGGGCAAAGCGCCCGGCATGGTTAATCTGAAGCGCCGCGCGGCACCGCTGCTCTTTGATGGTTGCGGCGATTTTTGCCAGTCCACCGACATAACGGTCATGGTCACAGCGCAGAGTCCGAGAGGACCCGCTACCGGCCGGTGTGATGCTGGAATTCTCCACGACGATCATGGCCGCTCCGCTTTGAGCCATCATTCGGTAGTGTGCCTCCAGCAGCGGCGACACCCTGCCGCCCTCTGCGGCATACCCCAGGTAAAGCGGCGCCATAGTGATACGGTTCTTCAGACGCAGTCCGCCGATGCTCTTGGACTTGAACAAAGTCGGATAAGCTGGTTTTTTCATCGCCTCTCCTTTCCTTCATCGTCTCTCGTGCACTCCAAAACGTCTCATGGCTTCGATCCGGTTCAGTTGCTCACGGCAAAATTATTCCATCAGACATCGTCTCCCGTAACAATGCGCCGCATTTTTTTGATGTGGCTGCGACGTCGTTTTTTCGCCAACTGACGCTCTTTGGATGCCAGGGTCGGCCGCGTCTTCACCCGGCGTTTCGGTTTTTCAGCGGCCCGCCGGACCAGTTGAACAAGACGCTCGACCGCATCCTGACGGTTGCGTTCCTGGGTCCGATACCGCGAGGCATGAATGATAAGCACCCCCTCGGCGGTCACCCGCTTACCGGCCAGGCGAATCAGCCGTTCCCGAATCTCGACCGGAATAGAAGCGGTGTTCCGAATATCGAAGCGCAGCTGGACGGCCGTTGACACTTTGTTGACGTTTTGACCGCCCGGGCCCGAAGCACGGACAAAATCCATGTGGATTTCGGTTTCATCGATGGCGATATCGGCTGTGACGGCAATCATGGGAAGGACATCTCGAACTTAATCCACACAATGGAAGTTTTAATAAAAAATGTCCAGTGCCCTCACCACCGGTGGCCAGCGGTTCTTTGAGAAACTTTGCATGGACTCTTATTTTCACCAAGAATTTCTGTCCGGTGGCCGTACCTCTTGTCACTGTTCTGCAACCGACCCCGTTCGGCACCTCCGGCAGCTGTGCGTGATCTGAAGACCCGCGTGTACCGTAGAGAACATCGGCGCCGGTTTACCTGCGCGTGCCGATACCGCCGAGCAGACACCTTTCGATTTCCCTCGCCGTCCATTGCGGGTCCTGCCGACGCTGCCCTTCCATGTGATTCTCCTGAATAATTTCGGCATTCTGCCGGGCGGTGCGGTTGCCGGCAGCGGCCGCTTCGGCAATCAGCTGCCAGTCGCCGGATCCGGTAAAAAGCTGAAAAGCGACAAACAGTTCCGGGAAGAACTCCTTTCCCAAGCCATCGAAGAAAGCCACGAAAAGTCCCAAGGCGGCTGAATCCCTGTGGTTCACGATATGGTGCAGCGGACCTTTTTCACCGGTATCGGCCAGAAGATCTTTTATCGCACGGGCCGCGAGTTCAACCGGCGTGTGGGGATAGGCGGCAATGATCTCACGCCACTTGTCGCGGTCGAAAACCGTGTCTTCTCTTTCACCGATTTCATGATAGATGTAGGTTTGGCTTTGTACGGCCAGAATTTTGTCCAGGTTGCGCTTCAGCTCGTCATTGGCTGGATTCTTAATACCACAATGAAACAGGGCGAATTTGAGGGCTGGACGACCCGACTTTTTAATGTAAAAAATCTTGTCCCACAGGAAGAGCTGCGCCGCCTCCCGCCGCAGGATGATACCGTCGTCCTGGGAAAGAGCCGGGATGGTCAGCAGATCGCGCGCCAGCTCGTGCCCGAGGGTGTAAACGGTGTGGCCGTCAACCTTCGTCGTTTGCTCGAGTCGGGCCAGCAAAAAGGTCGGCTTCAAGCTGTGGGCATAACCGGCACCGTAGTACAGGCCGCGGGGTTCGAGAACGGCGTTTATACCCGAGGTGTCGAATAGATCGAACCGGCGGCCGCCGATGGCAAGGTCAGCCGGTTTCATGTCGACCAATTTTTCCCACCTGTTTTCCCTGGCGTCGATCCAATCCAGAATTTCGGCGGAATCCTTTTCGACCCAGGGGGGCAGCCGGTTTTCCCACTTGTAGAGATCCCTCAACCGCAAGGCCAGACCGCATATGGAATAGAGTCCCGCGTGCTGCGCATCTGAAATGTCGCAGTTATGCCGCACCTGCCGGGTGATGTCATCTATATTAAACATTATTTAAACCTATGGTGAGCGATGTCCCGCCCAAAATTGCCAACTTATTTTTTGTGAACCCTCAGCCGTCGCTTTGGAACTGTTTCTTCATAATTTCACGGAAAATGACCAGCTTCTGCACATCCTGCGTTCCTTCGGCGAGCGAGACGGCCCAGGCATCCATGGGGAATTTGTGCACCGGGTGTTCGCGCACAACCGATGCAGCACCAAACAGGTCGGCCGCCCACGGGCATAACTCCTTGGCAATCTCAACCGACAGGTATTTGGCCAGTGAGGCCTCGAACCTGAAATCAGCCCCACTGTCCATAGCCACAGCGGCGCGGTAGACCATCAACCGGGCGGCTTCGAGACGCGCATAGAAATCGGCGATCTCGAAGGCCTTGGACTGGAACTCGGCAATCGGTCTGCCGAAAACCATGCGGCTCCTTGCCCGCTGCACAGCCAAATCAAAAGCCCCTGCCGCAGTTCCCAGAGCCAGGCCGCTGATGGGAATCCGGCTGTTGGTGAAAACCGTCAGCGTTTGCTGGAGGCCTTTTCCCTGATTTCCCATTAAGTGGTCATCGGGAACAAAGACCTGGTTAAATTCGATCCGCGACAAATCGGAGGGGATCCAGACCTGTTTGTTGAGTTTTTTACGGCTGATTCCCTCCGAATCCAACTCGACCAGAAACATCGATATCCGCCGGTTGCGCGGGGCCTCAGGTTCGGTTACCGCCGTGACGACGGCCAGATCACTGACCAGTCCGTTGGTCGTGTATGCTTTGGAACCGTTCAAGACCCAGCCGTCGTTCGTCTTTTCGGCGGACATGGTGATGCCGGCCGCATCGCTGCCGGCCAGATTCTCGGTATTGCCAAAGCAAATCAGGTTCTCGCCCCTGACGGCTCCCGCCCCGAAACGTTCTATCTGCCCGTCGGTACCGAATAGGTTGAGTGCCGTCAATCCGAGGTCGGAGACGATCAACACGGCAACCGCAACCCCTGGCGACAGTTTTGCGATCCGCTCGAGGAGCAAGGTCTCACGCAAACCGGGTCGTTTGACCAGACGCTCGTCTTGCCAGCGGTATCCATACCATCCAGCGTTCCCCATCATCTGGAAAAAGCTTCGTGGAACAATCCCCTCCCGGTTCCAGGTCGGCAGGTTGGACGATACCTTTTCCTTGAGAAATACATCGAAATCTTCCAACTCTGCCGCTCGCTCTACCGGAATCGAAAAGTCCATCACGCCTCCGCTTGGTGCGCTGCCGATGGGAATAAAACTGTGGACAGATAAATCCGCTATCCAATAGGTATCAGGATTTGAAATAAAATCCATGCTAATAATGAGGTTTTTTGCGGTGCCGTCAAGTCCTTAAGCCGCATCCGCACCGGGCAGGCAGTCGTCCTTACTTAGGGCCGCAACGAATATTTGGAAATATATTATAGAAGAGATGAGGGGAATAATGTGCAAAGGAAATAATAAAAAATTAATCGATCGATACCCTTTCCAACAGCTTATCTTCTTCGAGAAGCCTTCCGGCACCAAGAACCGCAGTCGAAAGAGGTTCCGCGGCGATTTTCACATTAAGGCAGAGTTTTGTCCCCAAGTAGCGACCGAGATTTCTGAGCATGGCCACCCCACCGGTCAAGGTGATGCCTCTGTCGATGACATCCGCCGATAGCTCGGGTGGGATATTTTCCAACACGGTTTTTATCTGGCGAGCAACAGAGTCGATCTGACCGGACATTGACTTCCAAATTTCCTGTGTCGGGATGGTCAAGATTTTGGGGATCCCCGTGTGTGGATCGCGACCCCTGATTTCTATCTGCTCGTCGGGTTGATCCGAATCGCTGAAGCAGGTGATCTGCGCCTTTATATTTTCGGCCGTGTGTTCGCCCACCAGCAGATCGTAAGAATTTTTGAGGTGCTGACTGATCGTGAAATCCATTTGATCGCCCGAGGATTGGGTCGACTGGCATTGGACGATCCCTAGCAGCGATATGGCCGCCGCTTCTGTCTTTCCAGCCCCGATATCGACGATCATACTGCAGGTAGCATCCGTAACCGGCATCCCGGCGCCGATGGCGGTAGCAATTGGGCCACTGACCAGAGGAGCTTCCCGGGCGCCCACCATTTCGGCGGTTTCCCTGATGGCACGCTTTTCGACCTCGGTGATAGCGTGCGGCACGGCAAAGACAATTCTTGGTTTGACGAATTTATACCGGCTGTGGACTTTGCGAATAAAAAATTTGAGCAAGGCGGCGATCGCTTCGAAGTCGGCGATGACGCCGTCGCGAATGGGGCGTATAAGGGTGATATCGGCCGGTGTCTTGCCCTGCATGTCTTTAGCTTCCAAACCAAAAGCGATCGCTTTGCTTCTCGATTCGCTGATTGTTCGAACGGCGACGATCGACGGTTCGTTTAATACGATCCCCTTTCCCTTGACGTAGATGCGTGTGTTGGCGGTGCCCAGATCCACGGCAAAATCACTCGAAAAAACGCCCATGATTCCATTGAATTTCATGTTTCTGCACCCCAACCTTTCAGCATTGACCCGTGCAGGACTCGACTAAGGGTGCTATTTTCCCACAAATCTGATAAAAATGAAAGATGAGAATATCTGTCCTCGTTATATTGATCGTGTTTGCAGCGGTACGCTGCACAAGTGATGAGGACCGTCAGAGCAGCGGCGGACTCGACAGCGGTCAGTTGCGGATCGTTATGCGATGGGCCGGAGATGATTTTGCGTCTCAGCACCAGTTGGCCGTCAGGGATGAGATTGCACGCAATATCGCCGAAAGCGGCAGAGGCATCGTCCTCCGGACTGGAACGGGGATGGGCTGGATGGACATCACTGTTGAAGCTCGTGAAGATGAAGCCCGCACGGCTATCGAATCGATCGTGAAAAAACATGCAAAAGGCTTTGTCTTCAGCATTGAAAAGCAGTGACGCCGAACCGGCGGGGGACCATCTATTACCTAAACACTTATGGCCCTGGACGCCACGGTGCATAAAAATGACGCGCCGTAGCGCGTATAAGCGGTTGCGAAAAGCGGCTGACTGTCTGAGTCGCCTTGTATGGTCTTAAACCGGACCCTATGCCGATGCCGCTTGGAAGGCACGACCTTTAAGCTACATCCGAACTCATTATTTGAAGACGGGCTTGGTCCGGGCATAGAGCCCGTTGGCAGCGAGTTTCAGCCGCGGATCGAAACCGGTTATCCGAGCGGAGGCGCCCACCTTATTTTCGTGTTAATATACGTTTGACCGGTGAATGAAAAGAGAAGCGTTTATTCTTCCGGCATTGGTTCGCCCTTTTCGTTCCAGCCACGGGCCCGGTAGTAGTCTCCAAGAAGCTGTTCCATCTGTTCGGTTGTGATCACCTTGCCGGTTTCGGGCAAGGGCTCACGGTGGAAACGCTCGGGTATCCTATCGTCTGCAGGCCGCAGTCCTTCGCGGATGTTGAAGCGCCGCGCGGCATCGGTCACCTCGGCGGCAACGCGCCGCATTGCCGCCGCATCGAGCCTAAGACCGGTGATCGCCCCGATAATCGTTGAGAGCTCTTCCCACTGGTAAAGGTCTCGGTAGAACCGGCACAGGATCAACGTGTCGAAGATCGTCAGGCGGTCTTCCCACTCGGTAAAGATTTCAGCCTTGCCATCAATCTGATCCGGGTCGACGAGTCCGGAAAGTTCCGGTTTGTAAAAGGTTGCCCGCAGGTGGCAGGCCCCCCGGTCCGATGAACCGTAGGCCAGGCCCATACCCTTCAGGATCCGGGGATCATAGCCGGCCGGCTCCAATCCCTTGACATGGATGGCCTGTTCTTCCATACGCCATTCTCTTGCTGCGAATCGGATGCCCTGTGCCAAAACATCACCGACCCCCCGGCGGTAAGCGATATCTTCCAAAAGCTGCGCGATCCCGTCCACTTTGCCATAGTCGATATCGTACGTCAGCCGTTCCTGGTGCACCGCTTCAATGGTGAATGCGGCCAGGTTTCCGGCCGTGATCGTGTCCATCCCGAGACGGTCGCAAACGTCATTTAAAAAAACGATCTCCTCGATGTCGCAAACCTCGCACAGCCCGCCAAAAGCATAAATAGTCTCATACTCCGGGCCCTCGACCTTAAGGCCCTTGTGGCGGCCGGCCTTGACCACGGACAGTCGACCGCAAGCCATGAAACACTTCAAACACGCATGCGGTTTTACCTCGCAGCGCTCATGCAGGGCATTTGCGTTGAAGCCATGCCGGTTCTCGGATCTGCCTTTGTGCCAATACCGTGTGGGGAAACCGCCGACATCGTTCATGATGTCCACCAGCATGGGGGTACCCTTGGTTTTATAAGCCTGTACGCCGGGGTTGTCTTTGTTGCGCCGGGCGAATTCACGGCAAAAGTCGGCCAGTTGATCCGCATCGGCCCATTCTTTTTTACGGCCGCCGTGAAAGGCCACCGCCTTTATCATTTTTGACCCCATCACGGCGCCCACGCCGGTGCGGCCGGCGCTGCGCCAGTAGTCGTTTTCAATGACGGCAAAACAGACCCGGTTTTCGCCGGCCGGCCCGATCGTCACCACACCACATTTTCTGACCTCGGGGCGCAGTTCCCGGACGTGTTGTTTAACGGCGTCTTCGGTGGCAAAGGTATCCCGACCCCACAGGTCGACGGCCGAATGGAATTCGACCGTTTCCGCGGTGATTTCCAGCCAGACAGGATGCTCAGCCGCCCCGTAAATGATCACCGCATCATATCCGGTGGATGCCATATGCTCAGCGACCGTGCCGCCGGCATAAGATTCAGAGAAGAAACCGGTCTGCGGAGACTTGGTGTAGACACCGTGCCGGCAAGAACCCCACACCGAACTGCCGTTCACCGGTCCGGTCGCGAAGATGAGCCGGTTGTCGGGCCCCAGGGGATCCACCCGAGCTGGATTGTGAGCCAGCAGCAGAAAACTCGCCAAGCCCTTTCCCCCCAAGCACTTTTTCAGCAGGTCGTCTTCGATTGGCTGAACGGTGAATGTCTTTTCACCGACGTCTATAAAAAGGAGTCGATTGTAAAATCCCTTCATTCTTGATCCTCCTTTTCTGATCTAAACCATCACGGCCCTATGGACCGCCACGGTGCATGAAAATTTGGCTCTTACTGTTTTGGCGTCCGTTCGTCCTGTCCTTGGAGCCGGCTGTTGCTTCGGTTGAAGCAGGCGCAGCTGTTTGAGGCGGTTAGCGGGCCTTGCCCCATCGCCAGGGCACACATCCGATGAACGCTCTCGAGGCTTCAACCGGCACCGAATTTTTTTTTAAAACCGGGCCTGCGATGGGGTTAGGTCCGCTTGACGCCGAGTTCTGCGCCGTATGAAACCGAAGCAACAGTCGGCGGCCCGCCGGATCACTTGTTGTTGGCAATAAACGTGCGCTAAAATCGGAGGAACCTGAAATTCTATTTTCGCACCGCCAAGGCCGTCTAAGCTACCAGGCACCGGCCGGGTGGGGTGACGGCGGGACAACCGGCCGCCGATGCCTCCCGCCAATGCCTCAATCAAACCGTCAAACCGGCCTGTCGGCCGGCGGACACGTCGGCATATGCTAGATTCCCAAGTAGGCGGTCTTGATGTGCGGGTCCTGCAACAGCTCTTTGGCCGTTCCTTCCATGGCAATCCGTCCGTGCTCCAGCACATATCCACGATCGCTCAAACCGAGAGAATTTTTCACGTCCTGTTCCACCAGCAGCACCGTTGTTCCCTGATCCGCAATCTTGCGAACGGTTTCAAATATGTCTCTGATCAGGATCGGCGCCAGGCCGAGTGACGGCTCGTCGAGCATGAGCAGTTTGGGCCGGGCCATCAACCCCCTGCCGATGGCAACCATCTGCTGCTCTCCACCCGAAAGAGTCATGGCCAACTGTGACTCCCTCTCTTTGAGCCGGGGCAGCAGACCCAAAACCTCTTGTAAGGTTTTTTCCTTTTGCCGGTTGGCGCGGCTGTTGTAAGCACCCACGATCAGGTTGTCCTTCACGGTCATGAGCGTAAAAAGCCGGCGACCCTCGGGCACCTGCACGATGCCGCGCTCGACGATCTTTTCGGGCGGCTGGTCGTGGGTGGGAAAACCTTCGAAAAGGATTTCGCCCCGGGCCGGCGTCATCAAGCCGGATATGGTTTTGAGCAGGGTCGATTTGCCGGCGCCGTTGCTGCCGATGATGCTGACCACCTCGCCTTCCTCGACTTTAAGGGACAGGTCGAAAACCACCTGCACATCGCCATAAAAGACGTCGATGTTCTTCAGCTCAAGAAACGGCATATTCTTCTCCCAGATAGGCCTTTATCACGTTCTCGTCGGCCGCAACCTGTTGCGGCAATCCCTCGGCAATCTTCTGGCCGAATTGAATGACGACGACCCGGTCGGAAAGAGCCATAATGGCGCGCATGATGTGTTCGATGACAAAGATGGTGACGCCCTGTTCGCGCAACCGACGGATAATGGCCACCATTTCGTCCACTTCGGCCGGCCGCAGGCCGGCCATCACCTCGTCGAGCAGCAGCAGTTTGGGTTCGGTCGCCAGAGCCCGGGCAATTTCCAGTCGTTTGCGGTCGGCGATGGTCAAGTTGCCGGCCCGTGTATCCTTGCGATCCTCGAAATTCAGATATTCCAACACCCCTAGTGCCTTTTCGCGAGCCTCGCTTGTTTTAGCGGTGATAGCGAAAGCCCCCACCATCACGTTGTAAAGGACACTCTTGGAGGCAAAGGGCTTGACGATCTGAAAGGTCCGGGCCAGCCCATACTTGCAGAGGTCCCACGGCTTGCGTCCGCTGATCTCCTCGCTGCGAAAATAGATGTGCCCCTTGGTCGGCGGGAAGACACCCGCGACGCAGTTGAACACCGTCGACTTTCCGGCACCATTGGGACCGATCAACCCCAGGATCTCACCTTCTTCGATATCGAGGTCCAGGCTGTCGACGGCGCGCAACCCGCCGAAGTCCTTGGTCAGGTGCTGCACTTCGAGAATCTTCATCTGTTAGGCCTCCATGGCTTTTGACGCGAAAAGCCGTGCCTGCACCCTATTATACGCCCGGCTCAAGGGTTCCTGAAGACCCCGCGGCTGAAAAAGCATCACCAGGATCAGCACAACCCCGAATATGATCAAGTGCATCCCGGGCAAGGTGTCACCGAAGTAAATCCGTGAAAAATCGCTCACCGGTCGCAACAAGAGGGCCCCGAGCACCGGACCGGCGATCGATCCGCGCCCGCCGATCAGGGCGATAAATGCAATTTCAAAGGACAGGTCCAGCGAGATGATGCTCTTGGGGTGGATATAGAGGGTGAACTGAGCGTAAAAGGTACCGGCCAGAGCCGTTAAAAAGGAACTCATCGCCATAGCGATGAGTTTGGCGCGGGCCACGTTGATGCCCAGGGCCATGGCGGCTTCTGGCTCCTCTCCTCCGGCGTTGAGCAGGTAACCGAGCTTGGAACGCGAAATGAACCATGTGAACGCCAGCACTCCCGACAGCATGACCAGGATGATGTAGTAGTAGGGCACCTTGCTGATGAACATGAAACTAAAGAAGCCGGTCTCGAGCGGCGGAATCTGCAGACCGCGGGGACCGTTCAGCACGAACGGGCCCAGGCGATCGATATTTTCCACCATCACCCGCAAGCCTTCGGCGAAGGCGATTGTCGCCAGGGCAAAGTAGGCCCCGCGCATTTTCAAGGTCGGCAATCCGATGATGATGCCGACGATTGTGGCCAGAAATCCACCGATCAGCATGCCGATCCAAGGACTGATGCCGTACTGCAGCCAGAGGACGGTCGAGGTGTAGGCGCCGATGCCGATGAAGGCGGCATGCCCCAGAGGCAGAACGCCGGCGAAGCCACCGACCAGGTTCCAACTCGTGGTGAGATAGGCATACAACCAGAGCTGGATCAGGATGTGCAGATAGGTGGCACTGTGAACCACCAACGGCAGGCCGAAAGCGACGAGCGCAACCCCTGCCAGGGCGATGATGTTGAATTTTTCTCTCGTCATGCCGTTCGCCTTTTTCTTGGAATACCGGTTTACCAGTCGTATTTCATGCCGAACAACCCGGATGGCTTCACGAACAGGAACAACAGGAACAAACCGTAAACGATGGCCTCGGTCCAGGTGGCCGTCATGAACTGGGGCGCGACCGACTCGATCAACCCGATAATGATGCCGCCCAGGATCGCGCCGCCGATGCTTCCCAACCCGCCCAGCACCACGATGATGAACCCCTTGATGTCAAAAAGCACACCGACGGTGGGAAATATGTTGTAAAACGGCACCAGTGTGACGGCGGCGATACCCGCCGTGGCCGTTCCGATTCCAAAAGCCACGTTGTAGACCTTGTACTGGTTGATACCCATCAGGCTGGCCGCTTCTCTGTCCAGGCTGGTCGCCCGGATCGCCCGCCCCATGCGGGTCTTCTGAAATAACAGGTAGATGATGGAGGCCGTAAGGATGGCGGTCACAAACCCCCACAGCTTCGGGACGGAGATCAACATTTGACCGAGCTCCAGCATTTTGCCCTGCAGGGGATTGCCCTGTATACTGCGGTACTGGGGACCGAAAATCAGCAGGGTCAGGTTGTCCAGCACGTACCACAGACCGGTGGTGACAATGATGACCGTGATCGGCTCCCGAACGTTCTTTTCAGCCTTGAAGATCGGTTTGATGAGGATGTCCTGCAGATAGTAACCGAACAGAAACATGACGGGAATGACGAACACCAGCGCCAGATAGGGATGCAGACCGCTCAGCGTGACCGTCCAATAAGCCACGTACATTCCGACCATCAGAAGCGACCCGTGTGCAAAGTTGATGACTTTAAGCACCCCGAAAATGACGGTCAGGCCCAAAGCGGTCAACCCGTAAATGGACCCCATCAGAATGCCGTTGATGGCATCTTCCAGTATATACATCATGAGGGTCTCCTGCCCTGAGGAAAAATCCGACCGGAAGGCGGAAAGACGTTTTGAGGTCCGCCTCCCGATCGCCTGTTAAGTCTATCGATTCATAAATTCGATAACGAATTTATTTACTCAGAACTAAGGCACGGGAAATACCGGTGTGTATCCGGCGCGCCGGGCTCCTTTGGGCCACACCGTGATGCGTTCCAATCCGTTGCCCAGATCGTTGATCTGAACGATCGACAGGGCCGCATGTTTGTTCTGGCCGGTGGCATCGAACTCGATCGCATCGTAGGAGGCGATCATGGCCGGACCGCTGCGCAAGTTGGTCTTAGCCAGGGCTTCGCGGATCTTCACCGGATCGGTGGAACCGGCGCGTTCCAAGGCATCCTTGATCACGTACATGGCGATGTAGGCATCCACCGACTCACCGGCCAGGTTGTAACCGTAGCGGGCTTTGAATTTTTCGTTGATCTCCTTGACACCGGGCTTGTTGACGTCTGTCTCCCACTCGACAATGTCGTAGAGATAACGGGCGTTGCTGCCGGTGGCCTTCATAAAGGACGGGTCGGCATGCCCGCCGCCGCTGGCAATGATCGCCTTGAGTTTGACCTTGTAGTCGGCCAGTGTGTTGGTGAGCAGGATGGCGTCGGCTGCGTTTGATACCAGCATCAGCGCGTCAGGCCGGGCCCGGCGGATCTTCTGCACCACCGGACTCAGATCAGTGGTTGTTGACGGATAGGGCTCATCGAGCACGATCTTGTAACCGTTTTTCTCAGCCAACGCCCGCCACTGGCCGGCAAACCCTTTGCCCCAGTCCCCGTTCTCGTAAACGAATGCGAGCGTTTTGATCTCGGTCTTGAACTCCTCCTGCATGTCTTTCAGGAAGGCAAACTGGTCCCGGGTCCACCAGCTGTCCTTGGCGGCAACCCGAAAGACGGTCTTGAAGCCCTGCTCGGTGATCTTGTCGGCCACCGACACCGGCACCACAAACGGAATTCCGTATCGCTCGGCCACGGCGGTGGTCGGATAGGTGACGGCGGAATTCCAGCAGCCGGTCAGAATGTGAACCTTCTCGGTGTTGATCATGCGTTCGGCCTCCGACACCCCTTTTTCCGGTTTGGATTCGGAGTCCGCGTAGAGCATCTCCAGCTTGGCCCCTCCGAGGGATTTGATGCCGCCGGCGGCATTGATCTCTTCGACCGCCATTTCACGGGCATTCCGCCCCTGCTCCCCAACCGATGCAGAGGGACCGGAAAGAGGAATGATGTTGCCGATCCGGACCACCTCTTCCGCGGCCTGCAGGCCGTTGCCGGTACCGAGTAACAGAACGGCAACCGCCACCACCAGGCACAGTCTTACGGTGAATAACACGCTCATACTTCTTTTCATGGGTAGACCTCCTTTTTAGTTGTTGGATCAAGCGGTGTTAAAGTGACGTCCTTCGCCTAAACCCGGTTGGCGGAAACTCGTTCGGAGATAGGGTCGATTGGCCAATTTCTCAATCGCCAATCGATGTCACCGGGTAGAGAATTTTTGGCTTGCCCTCCCGGCCAGTCGGTCATTTCGTCAGGCCGGCCAGCCCGTCTTCCAGGATGGCGAGTCCTCGCTCAAGCTGTTCATCGGTAATCACAAGGGGCATCAGCAGCCGAACAACATTGCCGTAACTGCCGCAGGAGAGCAGCAGCAACCCTTTTTCACGGCAAGCGCCAACCAAGGTCTTTGCCTCATCGGCAGCCGGCAGTTTTGATTCACGGTCTTTGACCAGTTCTATGGCCAGCATGGGCCCGATGCCTCGAATGTCTCCTATGAGCTCGTAACGGTCCCCAAATTCGTCCAAACGGTTGCGGAGTTTGAGTCCCAGTTCGCGGGATTTTTGCAGGAGGTGTTCGGTTTCGAAGACGTCCAGAACTGCCAGGGCGGCGCTGCAACAGACCGGATTGCCGCCGTAGGTCCCGCCGATACCGCCGGCATGAACGGAATCCATAATCTCTTTCCGGCCGACAACGGCACTCAGAGGCATACCCGCCGCCAAACTTTTGGCCACCGTGGTGATATCGGCTTCAACGCCCCAGTGTTCCATGGCAAACATGGTGCCGGTGCGGCCGATGCCGGTCTGAATTTCATCGGCGATAAACAGGATGCCGTTATCCTCGCAGATCTTTTTCAATTTGGGGAAATATTCCGGCGGGGGAGTGATAAAGCCCCCCTCGCCCTGTATCGGTTCGACAATGACGGCCGCGGTGACTTCAGGGGCGACATGGGAAATGAAAAAATCCTCGAGGTGATCGGCACAGGCGACCGCACAGCCTGGATAGGTCAGGTTGAACGGGCAGCGGTAGCAATAGGCAAAGGGCATGCGGTAGATTTCCGGCACAAACGGTCCGAAGCCGTACTTGTAGGGCTTGACTTTGCTCGTCAGCGTCATGCCCAGGTAAGTGCGCCCATGAAAGGCATTTTCAAATGCGATGACCGCCTGACGCCCGGTATGGTAACGTGCGATCTTCACGGCGTTTTCAACGGCCTCGGCACCGCTGTTGGTCAGCATGACCGATTTCTCGAAAGCGCCGGGAACGATATCACAAAGCCTCTGTGCCAGCCGCACCGCCGGTTCGTATGGCAGAACCATGAAGCAGGTGTGCGTAAATTTTTCCGCCTGCTCTTTGATCGCCGCCACCACTCGGGGATGCGAATGACCGACGTTCATCACGGCGATTCCGCCGGTGAAATCGATGTATTCCCTGCCCTCCACATCATAGATCATGGCGCCGCTGGCTTTGTCGACATAACAGCCGGTAGCACTTGCAAACCCTTTTGCCATGACCTTTTCCCGCAAGGTGCTCAATGAATCGGCAATGGGCAACGTTTTCATAGTTTCTCCTCTGATTCGGGTTTGCTTAAAAAAAGTGACAGTGGACGAACAATTGTAATGATCCCGCCGATAAGCAGGTTTTATCGACCCTCGTTGGATCGATTTTTTTCACAGTACGAAAAAAGCCGTTTCAGCGGGCATTCTCGTAAAATCGAGGTTTGCCGCCGCTGGGACCCTTGAAATGTGGTATACATTAAGATCTCCACCGAATGCAAGTGGCGGTCACTCTCTCTGGTGGGAACCATCATCACCGACCGCTCCATGGACGAATTTCAATCGGCCTGGTGCGGTTACTAGGTCATTCCGGGCGCGGTCATCCTGCTGTCGGCTATTGCCGGTTGGTGCCCGATCAGTGCCCTGCTGGGGATTTCGACCTGCAAACAGCCGTTTGATGTCCGGCGAAACCAACCGGGAAACCCTTCAAAGGGACACCGCTCTCACTCACGCGTTTCATGTTGGCAATGTTATTGCATATTTTTGCACAACAATTTGTTTACGTGTATAATACATCATTATTCAGATCGCGTCCGCTCGACAAAGTGCAACGCGATCGGGCCCTTGGAAAGGGTCGCCCAAAGGCGGGACAATGCAGAGCTAACCCGCTGAAATCCTTGGCGACAGTAAGTTACAGAAATCCATTGAAATGGAGAAGCCGGCCCGAGGGTCCTTATTTTCCGCCGTTTGTCGGCCGTTTAAACTAGATGAGGTGTGGTGTGAAGTGCCATACCTCTGTGGAAATTGGGATAGAGTATTTGGGAAACAGTTTACCGTCGGCTGCAGAACAACTTGAATAAGTGAAGAATCCACCCAAGATATTCAGCAAAATCAACACAGCCATTCCGCTGCCGTGCCATCCTAAGGTTTTAATCAAGCTCAACCGCCTTTGTGACAGTGGTACTGCGACCTCCCGGGATATAACCCGACTGGCGACAATGGACCCCGCCCTGACGATAAAAATCATGCGATTGCATGGCGGCGGAGACCCGAAGACCTCCAGTTTGGATGCTATCGAGCAGGTCGTATCTCAACTGGGCCCGGGAACCATCAATAATGTGGCCCTTTTCTGCCTGAGCAATCCCTTGTCGAATCCCTTGTTGTGGAAGACCGACGCCAATTTCAATCAGTTCTGGTACCATTCGCTGCGCTGTGCGGTTATTGCCCGATTACTCAGCGAGAACCTGGTTCCTGAGCTTGCGGATGATGCCTACATCGCCGGCTTGCTCCACGATGTCGGCAAACTGCTGCTCTGGTCCAATTTTAAAAAGGACTATGAGCCGCTTTTCATGAAGTCGGTTCAGACCGACAGCGCGCTTCCGGCCGAAAACGACAGTATCGGCACCAACCACTGCGAAGCCGGATGGAATGTCGTTCGAAACCTGAAAACCAATCCTTTCGTGGCCGATGCGGTGTTATATCATCACTTCACCCCCAAAGCTGTCGCAGACGCACTGCCTCTCGTAAAAATCATTTTCATCGCAAATACCGTTTGCTACCAGGGTAAAGGTGCCGATCACATCGATCTGATGCAAACACTGGGGGTCAGTCTCTCGGCCGACCGACTCGACCGCATCCTCGCGGAAGCGAAAAAACAAACCGACGCGCTTTTGGAAGATGTGGACCTGACCGCAGAAGCACTGGCAAAAGATCCGTCCCCTTCCCATAAGGAACGGGACGCCGCCGTTTACAGCATTTTCGGAGAATTCCGAAAACTGTCCGTCCAGCATCTCACCTTCGAGCACGCCCACGCTGAAAACGGGGTGGTAGCAATGCAAAAGAACCTGCTGCAGGCTTTCAAAATTCTCTTTGATATCGCTGCGGCATTTTTTTTCACATACGACCCGATCCGTGACGCTTTGGTGGGCAAGCCCGCCGAATCGGGCCCCAATCAGTGGCCCATCGGCCGGGTTGAACTGACGGTTGCAACTGGCGGGAATCTGCCCGCGCTGACGCTCAGTAACCGCCAGATTATTGATTCCTTCGGATATCTCACCAATGACCTGATCACTATCGCAGATGAGCAATTGGTCCGTCTGCTGAACACGGAAGGCATGCTGTGCCTTCCGCTGATTTATGACGGGCGTTGGATCGGTGTCATCTGCGCCGGGATCGACGAACCGCAGTTTCCTCTTCTGTGGGAAGAGCTGGACCTCCTGAACAGTTTTGCCGCCCAGGCCGCAACGCTCCTCGACCAAACGGAGGGCGCCGAAATCCGGCCGTCTTCTACTTGGGCGATGGGTGAACCCTTCGATGACGAAGCGATCCATCGGGTAATCCACGAAGTCAACAACCCGCTTGGAATTGTAAAAAACTACCTGGCCGTTCTCTCCGAAAAGGTCGCAGGCCACCCCGAAGTGAAAGACGAGATCGCGCTGATCCGGGAGGAAATCGAAAGAATACCGGGTATAATTGCACAATTGTCAAAATCGCGCTATAAGACAGGTGCCGACAATGTGGTCCTGGATATCAATGGTATTATTGAGGATCTGTCCAAATTGCTGACCAAGTCCGTCTTCGAACACGCTCACATCACGTTGAATTTTGAACCGGATCCGCACTTGCCACCGTGTTCGGGAAACAAAGGTCATCTCAGCCAAGTGTTCATCAATCTGTTGAAAAATTCTGTGGAAGCCATGCCGGAGGGCGGCCACATTTACATGACCACCGCCTACGAGCCGGACAAAACGGGTGCCGGCGGCGGTGACATTGTCATCACCATCCGCGACGATGGTCCCGGCATAACGGAGGAAAACCTTGCCCGGCTTTTCGAACCCGGTTGGAGTTCCAAGGGTCCGGAGCATTCGGGGCTCGGTCTGTCGATCAGCAAAGACATTATCGACAGCCACAATGGTACGATCAACTGTGAAAGCCGCAAGGCTATAGGAACAACTTTCCGGATCACGCTACCGGTTTCAGGTCGTAACCCCTAAGGGTCGCGGCACGAAATAATTGTGTAAGATTGCGCAGGATTTTGGTTCGTCTGCAAGGCACAGCCACCGATGCATATCAGGATATGGGTTGGTGGCTGGAACGCGGTAGACGGACCAAAGGACAAGCAAGATGTGCCATTATTTCTTGCCGGGGCCCTAACATCCTGGAGTGAGGTAAATATGAGCGAACGCGCCGCAATCTTCGTCGTGGATGACGAGAAGAGGATGTGCGAGAGCTTGAAAGCACTGCTGCAGCCCAGGGGATACGAAGTGACGGCCGCAACATCCGGCACGGAGGCCCTTCAGATCATCGGCCAGAAAAACTATGATCTGTTTTTGCTTGATATCTGCATACCGGATCACGACGGGTTCAGTTTGATGGAGCACATTCTCAACCGGTTGCCCGATACCCCGGTGATCATGATGACCGGAGAAGCGTCCGTGGATTCCGCCGTCAAGGCCCTGCGTGAGGGTGCCTACGACTACCTGAAAAAACCATTCGAAACCGAAGAACTGGTCAAAACGATCGACAATGCCCTGCGGCAGAAAATGCTCCAGGAAATCAACCAGGAAATGGAAGATCGACTGCGCACCTCTGAAAAACGCTTCCGCTTCATGGTGCAAAATTCTCCGGATATGATCTACACCCTGGATGCCCGCGGCCGTTTTACCTTTATCAATAATGCTGCCGAAAAGCTCTTCGGCTACCGTTCGACCGACTTGGTAGGGAGATCCTACCAAACGATGCTGTATGAAACCGACCTTGACAAGGCCTGTTGGCGATTCAACGAAAGGCGTACCGGCAAGCGGGCGACTACCGCTTTTGAGGTGCGCCTGAAACCCGGTCCTCGCAAAGAATCCGAAATCGGGCGGCTGAGTGACTTTGCCGTCGTCGAGTTGAACGCCACGGGGGTATATCGCCGCGCCGGCACCCGCAAAGAGCTGATCGGGACCTACGGCGTGGCGCGCGACAAGACCTTCCGCAAGATCCTGGAAACTCAGCTTCTGCAGGCCAAGAAAATCGAAGCCCTCGGCAATTTGGCCGGCGGAATCGCGCACGACTTTAACAACCTACTCATGGGAATCCAGGGCATCGTCTCACTGATGCTTTTCAAAGTGGAAGCGGGCAACCCTTTCATAAGCCAGCTGAAAACGGTTGAACAGTATATACAGGACGGCGCCGGGCTGACACGGCAGTTGCTGACCTTCGTCAGGGGCGGCGCCCTGGAAATCCAGCCCACCGATGTCAACACCCTGCTCCAAAAGCAAAACCAGTTGTTCGGCCGAACGCGCAAAGCCATCCGCATCACCGAGAAGCTCGTCCCTAATGTTCTGCCGATCGAAGCCGACCCTTCCCAGATCGAACAGGTCCTTCTGAACATCTATGTCAACGCCGGACATGCCATGCCCGACGGCGGAGAGTTGCACGTGCAGACCGAAAACATCCTCCTGACGGAAAAAAGTGTTATAACCCGTTCAACAAGCCTCAAGCCGGGGCGATACGTTAAAATTACGATTTCCGACACGGGTATCGGCATGGATGAATCGACCCTGCAGCGAATTTTCGACCCCTTCTTTACCACAAAGAAGCTCGGCAAAGGATCAGGGCTTGGTTTGTACAGCGCTTACGGCATCATTAAAAACCACGGCGGCCATATCCGGGTGGTCAGCAAAGAAAAGAGCGGCACGACTTTTATGATTTACCTTCCGGCCACCGAGAAAAAAATCATTGCTTCCGTTATGGCCCCACCCAGTCGGGTATTGGGCCGGGAGACAATTCTGCTGGTCGACGATGAAGACAAGATCCGGGAGGTGTGCCGCGAGGGTCTCAAACTGCTCGGGTATTCGGTAGTGGTGGCTGAAAGCGGCGAACGCGCCATTGAGATTTACAAAAAAATGGCAAATGACATCGATATCGTCGTGCTGGACATGATCATGCCCGGTCTGAGCGGCAAGGAGACTTACCTGCACCTGAAACAAATCAACCCCAGTGTCCGTGTCCTGATTGCCAGCGGTTATTCGCTTGACAAAGACGGTACCGACATCATTGATAGCAAACACTGTCCCATGATTCAAAAACCGTTCAGGATCGAAAAACTGTCGCTGAAAATTCAGGAAATGATGTCGAAGTCCTCAACCTGATATCGCAGAAGCGAACCGATCGATCCCGACTGAAGCCGTTCCGCCCTAAATAAAACACGAAAATAGAATTTTCATGCATCGTGGCGGCCCAGGGCCATGACCGTTTAGTATGCATTCACGGGCACAGATTTACCGATCGCTCTCCAACGTCCAACCGCCGTCCATCGATTATTCACGTGTTTTCAAGAGCCGAAAAAAAACCGTCCCGTTGGGATGGATCACCAGGTAAAATAGTGCCACTAGCGGCAGACCGGACCAGATAAAGCTGAAAAAGGCACACAAAATCATGACGCTGGTACGGGTCCCCTTGCTGGCGAGCGTCGGCGGCCCGAGCTCGAGGCCGAGAGTTTCCGCACGGGCGCTGGAATAGCTGATCAAATTACAGCCGATAAGGGCCAGAGAACCAAAGAAAATCAAAATTCCCGGTGATAAAGAAAACGGCAGGCGAATCAGGTACACCACCAGGCCGATGACCATGGCCCCGTCGGCATACCGGTCGAGAACCGAATCCCAAAAGGCGCCGCCCTTGCTCACGCGGCCGGTCAACCGGGCATACTGACCGTCGACGCCGTCCAGGACTTGAGCGGCGGCCGCAATGATGCCGGCCAGCCAGCCGGCCCCCAGAGCAAACACCAGGCCGGCCAGGGATCCGAGGAGCGCCGATGAGAGGGTGATCTGCCAGGGCGAGAGCCACGGCCATGCCAACAGGCGCGGCGTTATCCGCGCCGACAGGTTCAATTTTATCCACTTGAGAACGAACCGATCCGTCGGTTTGGTCTTCCACGAATTGTTTTCCATTGAGGATGCGCTCCTTTTATCTACGATGATCGTTTCGCCCGCGACAAGGGCGGTATAAACCATAACATTGATCTATCAACAAATTAAATCGATCTCGCGATCCGATTTGCAGAGGCCGGTGGATGTATGGTAAGCAATATAAAAAACTTGCCTTCAACATAGAAAAGACTCCCCATGGATCCCGATGATTCTTTATTGAAATTTGAAATCCCCGAGATTATTTATGGCATCAATTCTCTGTCACAGATCGGTCACTGCGCCAAACGTCTTGGGGGTGAACGGGTGCTGCTGGTATCGGATCCAGGCGTTATCGAAGCCGGTTGGGTGGATGCCGCCATAACGTTCCTGGACAAAGAAAATCTTAAGAGCATTGTTTACGATAATGTGGTCACCAATCCCCGGAGCTTCCAGGTCGAACTGGGAGCGCAGCTGTACAACGCCGAGAAATGCGATGTGATCATCGCACTGGGGGGTGGCAGTCCCATGGATACGGCAAAAGGAATTGCTATTCTGGTGACCAATCACGGCCGCATTCAGGATTACGTTGGATGCAACCTTATTTCGCAGCCGATACCGCCATTGATCTGTGTTCCCACCACGGCCGGAACCGGTTCGGACGTCAGCCAGTTTGCCATTATTGCCGACCCGCAGGACAAGATCAAAATGACGATCTTGAGCCGTGCGATCATGGCCGACGTTTCGCTCATCGATCCCGTGTTACTTCAGACCAAAGAACCGGAACTCATCGCCGCCACCGGCATGGACGCCCTGACCCATGCCATCGAAGCCTTCGTTTCATCCTTGTCGTGGCCGATGACCAACCCGCATGCCATCCATGCCATCGAATTGGTCTTCAAACACCTCGTCGACGCAGCCAAAACCAAGGACATCAAAGCACTTGAAGGGATGGCGATCGCCAGCTTGGAAGCCGGCATCGCATTTTCGAACGCCATTCTCGGCGCCGTACACGCGTTAGCGCACCCACTTGGAGGCCTGTATGACCTGCATCATGGTTTAGCCAACTCACTTCTTCTGCCGGTGGTGGTCCGTCGTAATTTGGAACACGTGCCGGCAAAGTTTGCAAAGATTGCAAATGCAATGGGTGTCGAAACCCGCAGGGTCCCCATCGAGAGGGCCGCAATCGAGGTGCCCGTAAAAATAGAAGCCTTGATTTCAGATCTCGGTCTCCCCACACGCCTGTCTCAAGTCGGCGTCAGGGCAGCCGATATCCCTATCCTGGCCAAACAGGCCCAGGAGGACCTTTGCATGTTGACCAACCCGCATTGCTATGCCGTCGAAGCCATAGAGGAAATGTACCGGGAAGCCTTTTAGACGAAGGCTGCCGTTGCAGCAGCAAGAAAGAAACTTGCCAAAGCATCTATAACCGCCATACCCTCGGGGAAAACATCGGCACTCAATCATGGGCAAAGCCGTGAAACAGCAAGTTCACGATTTTAAAGGCATCGGCTCCTCAAAAATCGGTCACTTCAAAGAAGTCCGAAAGAAGATAACGGAGTTGGAGAATCTGAACGTCAAATTGGCCCAACGCCGCAACCGTCTTGAGGCCATCTTTAACAGCATCAGCGACGGGTTGACCATTCTCGATCGAAATCTGAATATTGTCTTCGCAAACAGGATTCAGCAAGCCATGTTTCCGGGCGTTTCCTTGATCGGCAGAAAATGTTTTCAAGCTTACTATCATAAGGAAGACATATGCAAAAACTGCCCGTCTTTGAAAACGATGGCAAACGATGAAACGCTTCAGGGCGAGGTTTTTATAAAAGACGGGAAGTTTGCCGGGCATTATTTCGAATGGACCACATCCCCTATCACGGATCAAAACGCCAGGGTCGCGGAAATCATTCTTCTGATGCGGGATGTGACCAAACGCAAGGACTACGAGTTCAAACTCATGCAAGCGGACCGAATGGCGGCGATCGGCTTTCTGGCGGCAGGCATCGCGCATGAGATCAACAACCCGTTGACATCGATATCTGGTTTTTCCGAGGGTTTGCTCAAACGCCTCAAAAATGTTGCGGGCGGGGAGGTCGGCAAGAAGTTGGAATCCTTTAAAGAGTATTTAGAGATCATTCACGCCGAGGCCTATCGCTGCAAGAACATCATTCAAAGACTACAAGAGTTTAGTCGCATTTCAGGAGATGATTTCGAACCGCTTCAGATCGACCGTATCATCAGGGATACGGTTGCTCTTTTCCGGCAGCATGCCAAAGACAGCAAAATAATAATATCTTTCGAAAATCGACTGACAAGAGGCTTCGGTACGATAATAGGCAAAGAATCGTTGTTGAAACACCTCTTTTTGAATCTTTTCAATCATGCGTTCTTGTGCATGGAGGATGGCGGTGCGCTAAAATTAACCTCCTCAAATGATGATAAAAATGCAGAATTACAGATATCACACACAGGCTGCGTCAAACCCGACCGCTTCCATGTCAACATTTTCGATCCGTCCTGTATGACACAGGCCACCGGAGACGGCAACCCAATCGATCTGTCGATCTGTTACAATATCGTGCAACATCACAAAGGAGACATCCAATTCAGCAGCAACGTCGACCAAGGTGCAACCTTCACCCTGCGGTTCCCGCTTCATCCAAATTAAACAACAGGTGGCAGGAGCGAATACCGTTTCGGTGATAGAGGAGATTCGACGATGAGTCAGGGGAAAATTCTGGCCATTGACGACGAACAGAATATTCGGCATCTGATCAGAAACGAATTCATGCTGGAGGGTTTCGACGTCACAACCGCCAAGAGCGGTGAAGAAGGCCTCGGTTTCGTGGAC
>Ga0272441_10002856_pt1 | contig 34257 bp, 26 predicted proteins | sample SSMProp6N_FD_193582 | JGI IMG/M metagenome (GOLD analysis project Ga0272441, IMG submission 193582) | Marine sediment archaeal communities from Little Sippewissett salt marsh, Falmouth, MA, United States - SSM-Prop-6N | ecosystem: Environmental > Aquatic > Marine > Wetlands > Sediment ... | reverse complement strand
CGCCGGCGACAACATCCTCACCCTGTGCATTAATCAGATATTCACCATTAAACAGATCTTCACCGTTTCCGGCATCACGGGTAAAAGCGACACCGGTTCCCGAATTATCGCCCATGTTGCCAAAAACCATGGCCTGTACGTTGACAGCCGTACCCCAATCACCGGGAATACCGTTAATTTTTCGGTACACAATGGCCCGATCATTGTTCCAGCTGCCGAAGACGGCTCCGATTGCCCCCCAGAGCTGTTCCCACGGATCAACCGGGAAATCGTGACCCGTTACCTTTTTTACGGCAGCCTTAAATTCTGTTACGAGACGCTTGAGATCCTCTGTTGAAAGATCGGTGTCGTTTTCAACCCCTTTTTCTTCCTTCACATTCTCGATGATTTCTTCAAAAGGATCGATGTCCTCTTTTGATTCCGGCTTCATACCCAAAACTACATCACCGTACATCTGTACGAAACGACGGTAGGAGTCCCATGCAAAACGCTCATTACCTGATTTTTTTGCCAGCCCTTCAACGGCATCATCATTCATACCAAGGTTCAGAACCGTGTCCATCATACCGGGCATTGAAACACGCGCTCCGGAGCGGACAGAAACCAGCAAAGGATTTTCGCGGTCACCGAACGTGGCGTCCATCATTTTTTCAATTTGATCAATACCCGCTTTAACCTCATCATCAAGCATCTGAAACATTTTTTCTTTGCCAAGCTCATAATATTTAATACAAGCCTCTGTAGAAATTGTGAAACCGGCCGGGACAGGAACACCGATTAGATTCATTTCTGCCAGGTTTGCGCCTTTTCCACCTAACAGGTTCTTCATGTCTGCTTTTCCCTCGGCTTTTCCGCCACCGAAGGTATAAACATATTTTTCAGCCATTCGAAAAAACCTCCTTGTATTGTGAATTATTGTTTCTTGTTTTTACTGCTGAATCAAACCTATTAATATAATCATATTCTTTCAAAACGACAAATAAAATTAGTGAACAGGTGTCAGAATTTCCTTATAGAGGATCGGATCCAGCAATACCTGTTTTGCCTTGGTGACCACGGGATCGGCTTCAAGACCGACCTCAACCTCTCTTCGAACACCGAAGTACTTGGAAGCCAGCTCCTGTTTCAGAATTTGTCGGATATCTGCCTCACTGTTTTTAAAATACGCAGACTCCAGCTGTTTTATCGAACTCTGCAGTTGATCAATTTGAGCCAGGAATTGAGAACCATATCCTTTTTGCAGGGATTCAGCCCTTAATTCACGAAGACTCTTTTCTATCGGGTGTTCGTAGTTATACTGATTATCCTTGAGATACTGTTGAAAGGACTGAATGATATTGTCTGAAATTTGAAAATTGCTGTCCAATGCGGCATGGGTATTTGAATAATGAACTGCAAAATTGAAAAAATAGGATTTTCTTCGAAGATCAACGGCCATTTCCTGAAGTTCTTTCTGTAATATATAGATATCCGGTGCGATACCACCACCTGATGAGACATATCTTCCGTTCTTTGTATGGTATGAATCCGATTTATCATTATCCGTTGAGTCCTGGTTGAAGAAGGAATGCCTCTGGATGCATCTGCCGCTTGGTGTATAGTATTTGGCAGTTGTTATTTTAAGGGCCGCATTTTCTGAAAGAGGAATGACGCTTTGAACCAGGCCCTTTCCAAAAGAGGTATCACCAAGAACAATGGCACGGTCATGATCCTGAAGAGCGCCTGCAACAATTTCTGAGGCGGATGCGCTGAACCGGTTCATCAGGATCGCCATGGGGCCGGCGTACAAGGACTTTTCAGTTGCATGGTATTTTTCAACCGATTCTTCGGACCTTCCCTTGCGGGAAACAATCAGCAGCTTTTTATCAAGAAAGATATCCGACACGTCCACAGCGGATTCGAGTAATCCTCCCGGATTACCGCGGAGGTCGAGGATCAGGGCTTTGATTCCCTTTTCATTTAAATCTTTTACTGCCTGCCTGACTTCACGGATTGCGTTCTGTGAAAAATGGGTAAGAAGGATATAGCCGATGCTGTCATTAATCACACCGGTGTAGCGGATATCATCAATTTGAATATGCTCACGAATCAGAGTAAATTCAAGCGGGATAGACTCACCTTCCCGTTTAACGGTCAGAGTGACTTCTGTACCGGCCGGCCCGCGGACCATTTGAGCGGTTTCGGAAAAACCCAACTTGGATGTGGACAGACCATTCACTTTGATAATACGGTCGCCTTCCCGGATCCCTGCGCGGGCTGAGGGCGTGCCGATGAAGGGCGGTTCTCCCACGGTGACCACATTATCACGGTACTGTAATGAGAGGCCGACACCCTCATATTTTCCTTCTGTCATAATTTGCAGCTGGAATTTGTCTTCTTTTTCTATATAGGTTGTATAGGGATCCAGGGTGCCTAACATACCATCAATAGCTGCTTTCAGGAATTTTTCCGGATCCACGTCGTCCACGTATTTCTGGTTAACGGTTTTGAAAATTTCCCCTACAATTTTTATGTTTTTTGCAACCGATTCATAAACACTGTTGCTTTCAGCCACCGCTGTCCAGAACAGGGCGGAGATGAGAAGACTGGAAAGAAGGAGAACACCTATTTTTGATCGACTGGATTTCCACTTCATGGTTTACCTCATTACGTTGAAGATTTCAGTTTAAACTGTTCCAATAATATTAATACATCATTTAGTATCAGTTGTTCCAACTTTTTTATTGAAAGAGATCCCTCCAGAATCACAATCCTGTCGGGTTCCTGTTTGGCGATTTCAAGATATCCGTTCCTTACGCGATTAAAAAAAGGTAAGGCCTGTTTTTCCATTCGGTCTGCGTCTTCTTTCATATTTGATTTTCTGGATAGAGAGAGTTCAGGAGAGATATCCAGAAAATAGGTTCGGTCAGGGACAGTGCCGTCGCAGATGAAACGGTTTATCTGAAGAATGGTTTCAAGTGGCAGTTCCCGGCCAAAACCCTGATAAGCGGTCGTTGAATCTGCAAATCGGTCGCATATGATTACAACACCGCTGGAAAGGGCGGGCTGAATTTTTTCTGAAATAATCTGGGCGCGCGCTGCTTCGTATAAGCACAATTCCGTATGCGGGTGCATCTGTTTGTTGGTTTTATCCAGCAGCACAGTACGGATTTGCTCAGACACAATGGTATCACCCGGCTCTCTGAGCAGAGAGACTGGATAGCCTTTGGTTTTGAGATTTTTTGCCAGCAATTCGGCCTGAACCGACTTACCGGAACCGTCAATTCCTTCAAACGAAATAAATGGCGCGCTGTAACTTTTGGCTTGTGGTTTTTTCATAACATTGGTTCAGGAAATACGGATTAATTTCCATTTACCGCCTTTAAAACGGAAGTAGTTTATTGAGCTCTTGACGATTTCATCCATGCCCTGGACAAGCCAGATACCGATAAGACCGAAATGAAGGATGAACGCTCCGACCCAGTTGAGGCTGATTTCAAACAAAAGAACAGCGAATATGTTAATCCACATAATCCATTGAATGTCCCCCGCACCACGCAGACTTCCCGAAATAACGGTATTCATAGCCTTGGGAACCTGTACAAGAGCGAAGACAAGAAAAATCATGCGAAATCCGAAATCAGCAATGACCACATCCTCTTTTCGAATAAACAGATGCAGCAGTGGTTTAGAAAAAAGAATCATCACAACCAGGATGGCTAATCCAAAAACAAAAACGATCCGATGTGTCATTTTTCCTGTATGTTCAGCGATATGATGGTTGTTGGCCCCCAGATTTTTTCCCATGTGGGTCATGGCCGCCATACCGAAACCCAGATAAAACATGGAGAGCACCCCCTGTATCCTCAAAATGATCTGATGGATGGCGAGAGCCGAGATACCAATCAGGGCGACATAACCGGTGACCACCAGCTGGCCCATGGACCAAACGAGCTGTTCAACGGTGGTGGGGAGGCCCATTTTAAAGAGTTGTTTGAAGCTTTTTATGTTGGGTGTGGTCAGCTCATGGAATGATAGAAAAAGCGTTGATGTTCGTTTCCGCAAATAGAAGAGGGTAATACAGAAGCCCAGTGAGTGTGCAATACCCATGGCCAGTGCGGCCCCCCTGACGCCCATTTCGGGGAATCCGAAATATCCATTAATCAAAATGGGGGTCAGAACGGCATTGGTCACGTTCATGGTGACATTGATAATCATGGACTTATGGGTATCACCTGCGCCCCGGATCAAACCAACAGCCACGAAATTGGTAACAAGAATTGGAGCGAACATGGCGATCAACTGGAGGTACTGAATTCCTGAATTCATACCGGAAACATAGCTTGAAGAGATGTTTGTCAGAAATTCTTTTTCCTGGATCAGTTGAAAAAGGAACGGAGAACCAAAGTACCAGACAAGGCCAATCGGGATGGAAAGCAGAAAACCGACCATCACGGTCTGGCCGAGTATATGATTGGCCCCCCAGCGGTCATCAGAACCAAGGTGCCGGTTGATTAAAATAATGGCACCCATAACAAATGTCAGCAGCAGGGTTGAAGTCAGCAGGATAATCTGGAGGGCAAAACCCACCCCCCCTAATGCAGCTGCGCTCAACCTTCCAATAAATACAGCTTCTATCAGCCACATAACGGGCTGAGATGCAAGGTCGAGCGCAGCCGGAAGAGAAGTTTTTAAAATTGAGAAAACACGTACATTTTTACTCAATCGTAATACTCCAGACCCAAATGCGTAATCAGCTCTTCACCCTTCAGGTAGCGGAGGGTGTTTTTCAATTTCATCAGCTGAATAAAGATATCATGCTCCGGATACAGGCCCTCGGCATACATTGGGCTTTTGAAGTAAAACGAGAGCCACTCCTGAATTCCTTTCATGCCGGCCCGCTGTGCCAGATCAATGAACAGGGCCAGATCCAGCGCCACAGGTGCGGCCAGAATGGAATCACGGCAGAGGAAGTTGACCTTAATCTGCATCGGGTATCCCAGCCATCCGAAAATATCAATATTATCCCAAGCTTCCTTGTTGTCGCCAATGGGTGGATAGTAATTGATTCGGACTTTGTGATACAGATCGCCGTAAAGCTCCGGATACTTGTCTTTCTGGAATATCCAGTCCAGAGAGGATGCTTTGGTTACCTCTTTGGAGCGGAAAGAAAGCGGTTCATCAAGAACCAGGCCATCCCGGTTGCCCAGAATATTGGTTGAGAACCATCCCTTGACACCAAGAAGGCGGCTCTTCAGCCCTGGAGCGAGAATGGTTTTCATTAATGTCTGGCCGGTTTTAAAATCTTTTCCTGCAATAACCACATTTTCCTGTTTGGCCAATGCCGTGAGCGCCGGAATATCATGGCACATATGGGGCGCGCCGTTGGCATAGGGAACACCGGATTTGATGGCTGCATAGGCATAAATCATACTGGATGAAATAGCCTCATGGTTTTCTTTCATACCTTTTTCAAATGTTTCAATGGTGTCCCATACAGGATCATACTCAAGATAAATTTCTGTACTGCCGCACCAGACGATGACAACACGGTCTAGATTGTTATCGGATTTGAATTTGGCGATGTCATCCATTAATTGTTTTGCCAGATCCATTTTTGTGGTGCCGGTTTTTTTGTTGGGACCATCCAGATTTTTAACATACTTTTTGTCAAAAACCGCAGGCATCGGTTTAATGGACTCAAGATACGGTTTTACACTTTCCAGATGTTCATCAGAGAGAACACCGGCGACCTTGGCAGCTTCATAGGCATTGTCTTTATAAATGTCCCAGCCGCCGAAAACGATATCATCCAGTGCTGCAAGGGACACAAAGTCCTTGATCATGGGAGCACGGTTTTCGGTTCGTTTTCCAAGGCGGATGGTACCCATCTGAGTCAGAGAACCGAGGGGTTTGGAGAACCCTTTACGGATGAGTTCAACGCCGGCAATGAGAGTTGTTCCCACTGCCCCCATTCCAGGGACAAGTACGCCGAGCTTGCCTTTTGCTTCCTTAATTTGAATTGTTTTACCAGACAATTTTTACCTCCATGTTAACTAGTGTTCAACTTTTTCTTAATTTGGTTTTTTTCATCAAGAATAATGATTTTGGGTTTTATTTTTTTTGCTGACTCCTCTTCAATGTATCCGTAAGCAAGTATGATAATTATGTCATCCACACAGGCCAGCCGGGCAATGGCCCCATTCATGGTTATATCGCCCTTGCCGCGGGGACCGGGAATGGTATAGGTTTCCGCACGGGCGCCTGTTGTGATGTTTAAAACCTGAACCTTTTCATGGGACAGCATCCCCACTTCGTCCATCAGGTCTTCATCAATGGTGATACTACCCTCATAATTGAGATTTGCCGAGGTGACCCGGGCTCTGTGAATTTTTGCCAGAAGCATGTTCCGTAACATGGTTATATCTCCAGCGATTTATGCTGATGATGTCTCTTTACGATCCTCTTTGCGAACATGTACAATTCGCTGAATGGCTGTAAAATTGGACATTACCGCAATAATCCAGATGGCTGTGGCCAGTCCGTAAAGATGTATTAATCCGCCAAATGCCAGCAATATCAAGCGTTCCGCCCGCTGCATAATACCCACACTACACTTAAAACCGAGCCCTTCCGCTCTTGCACGGACATAACTGACCATTAGAGAACCGCCCAGACCAATTGCAACAGCCACGGAGGTCCAGTACCATTTTTCTCCAATAAAGTAGAATGCCATACCAAAGAAGAAAATGACTTCGGAATACCTGTCCAGGGTGGAGTCAAAAAGGGCCCCAAAGCGGGTCACCTTGTTGCTGGCTCGGGCCAGCTTTCCGTCAATGGTGTCAAAAATACCCGCCAACAGTATCATACCGGCTGCCATCCTTATATGACCGAGCGCCATAAAACCGGCAGCAATACAGCTTAATATGAACCCGATGATTGTGAAGGTATTGGGATTCAGGTCAAACCTGATGGCCATCTGAATAATCGGGTTCAGAAGATTCAGATATCCTTTTTTCAACCAGTCCGGAATAGGTTCATTTTTCAGATTGAATTTTTTTGTCATGATGTTTTGTTTTTCCCTTAATGATCAAAACGAATTCTCCGCGTATTCTCTTCTTGGAGAAGATGTCGACAACCTCTGAAATCGTGCCGCGGACAATTTCCTCAAATTTTTTGGTCAATTCCCTGCAAAGGGCAATTTGCCGGTCTCCGACCGTGTCCCGTATCTCCGACAGTGTTTTCAGCAACCGGTGTGGTGATTCGTAAAGAACAATGGTCCTCGGCTCTTCAGCCAGCTGCCGCAGTTTCGTCTGCCTTCCTTTTTTATGCGGAAGAAAGCCCTCAAATACAAATCGGTCGGTCGGAAGACCCGATACGACCAGGGCCGCTGCAACCGCGGTAGCACCCGGCACCGGTATCGGGGAAATGCCCATGTCTATTGCATGACGGACCAGATAATATGCAGGATCCGATATTCCCGGTGTGCCGGCATCTGAAACCACGGCGATCGACTGTCCGGCAGAGAGCTGTTTTAAAAGAAACGGTGTTTTTTGAACCTTGTTATGGTCGTGATAGCTCTCCAGCCGATTTTTTATATTATAGTGGCTCAGCAACAGTCCGGTTCTCCGCGTATCTTCGGCGGCTACAATATCGACTTCGCCCAGAATCCGGATGGCCCGCATGGATATATCCTCAAGGTTTCCGATGGGGGTGCTGACCAGATAAAGCGAACCGTTTGTATCAGAGACGTTCAAAGCAAATTACAGTTAATCCTTTTTAATTACAACCCTTCGAGCATGACGAACGAAAGCCGTTTTGGCAACAGATGATGCTTTCATAAAATAAAACTGATTGGAGTGCAGGGAATGAGGATGCAGAAAGCACGGCGGTTCAGTCTGAAACGGGTTGCGTACACCGGAAGCGTTCGGCGTTCCGGCGACCATATTCTGTTTTTCGGATGTTTCCATTCTATTGTATTGTCGCTTGTTCCCCTGTTCAACAGATGTCAACGGATTTTTCTGCCAAACATTTTTGGACAGGCGACTATTATCGTGTATTCGTTTGACCAATATTCCTGTCTGATAAAAAAGAAAAGGCTTTTTCCTGTTATTGAAAAAGCCTAATATTATATAAAGAATAATTATAAAAGTCAAGTTCAATCGAAATAAACATTAAAAGTCATCATTTTTAGTATAAAAGGCAATAAAGTTATTTTTCCATATTCATGGAATGCAGAGATAGAATATATATTATAATGAAGCAAATTGTTCTATGTATTTTTGATTGTAGAATATAACATCTCATTTGATAATTGAAATGCCCATTTTCAGAAAGTATGCTGGAAATTTCTCCTCGCGGTCCAGCAAATAGGAGAACTGTCCTTCCACATGACAGGCTGCATGTTTATAAATTCTGTATCTGAACCGCAGGCCAAAATCAATACCAACATAGACATTTTTTTCGAACAGCTCACAGGAGTCAGAGCCGTCGTACGGTACCCAATATGATTCATAAAAATGAACCGAGTAGCCCATAAACGGGATGCAGCTGAATCTTTTCATGGTTTTTCGGTTAACCAGGACACCCAAATAATGGCCCTTTTTGTTCATTGGACTGACGCAGACACAGATAAAATCGCTCCAACTCTGTACATTATTGTTCCAGTACCCGTAATTAAGAGATACGATCCAGTTGTTGAAGATTTCATATCCGATTCTGATTTCCGGCTTTAAATCTGTGGTTGTTGTATAACATTCCGAGAGTTGATCATAATCATTCTTTAGGATCCCGTAACTGCATGAAAGCTCAAAATGTCGGATTTGAGAAAATGTCGGAATTGTGAATATGGCTATACCAGCGAAGAGGATGATTTTTTTCATTCAGAATATCCTTTTAAAATATCTTAATTACCGGATAATGGACAAGCCGGTTTTAAAGATCCTTAACACAATGCCATTTTTATGATTCAGGAATTTTGATCCCTGTATCTCAGTATGGACCGCCAGGGAATGGTCTAAATTATAGGCGAAACGGAGGCCGAAATCAAAACAGCCGTAGGGTGCCCTTTCAACTCTGTTTAACCATTCATCCTCATCGTGAGGATTGATATGATAGGTTTTTAATGAATGGACAGAGAAGCCGATATAGGGTACAAACCGGAATGAGCGAACGTCTTTCATATGGAATATAATGCCAATGTAATTGTCTGAATAATTATTCACGGTGTGATCGCCGCCATCTCTGTTATCATTTTCACTTTGAACGTTGTTATCCCAGTATCCGTAATTGAGTGAAACAATGCAGCTTTTAAAGAGTTCGTATCCGACGCGAATTTCTGGATTTAATATGGTTGTCGCAATGTATGGATTAGAGACTGTTTTATCGGACAGTAAACCGAAATGGTATGAGACTTCAAATTGGCGGGGCCGGGAAAATACCGGTAAGGATAAGACAACAACGCCAAAAATCAGGAAGGCTTTTTTCATTTCATTCACCCCTGATGATGAAATATTATCTGATCAGCGTAACTCCAGTTTTAAATAGTATTAGGAATATTCCAAAACCATCAAATAGGAATTTTGATCCTTGTGCTTCGAGATGAACAGAGAGTTTATTATTTATTCTGTATCCCACTTTTATTCCGAAATCGACACCCCCATATACCTTTTTTTCGTACTCGGACCCAAAAATACCTACAATGGCGTATGATTTTAATATATGCAGGGAGCAGCCTATGAATGGAGTGAAAATGAAAGTATTGGTGTTTTTTTTACTAATTAAAATACTAAAAGCATTATCCGTATGATTATTTATTGTCTCGTCAATGACCACACCATTTATGTCCCGCCAGCTTTCAAGATTGTTATCCCAATAGCCATAATTGAAAGATAAAATATAATTATTGATTAGTTCGTATCCGATCCGTATTTCAGGATGAAGAACGGCTGTTTTTTTAGATTTGCCGGTTATATAGTCATCATACAAAATGCCGACATTGTAGGAGATCTCAAATTGTCTGGCCATGGAAAGTAGCGGATTGAAAAACAGAACAATTCCAATTATCAGAATTGTTTTTTTCATTGCATTAATTTCCGGCTAAAGAAATATTGGTATTGATGCCGAATGCGGTGATTTTGGTGTCACCCACACGTAAATCTTTCCGCTCGCCTAGCTCCAGATAACATCCGCCGGTAACGGTTTTTGTGAAGGTATAGGAGATGCGCGGCTGGAACGACCAGTTCTCTGTGCGGGCGGTTTCCTGGAAATTGCCGCCTTCCTTGGCGGACAGGGTCTTGTTCAGGCTTCGGGTAAAGGTCAGTGTAAAATCGATGTTGTTGTCCAGTTTTTTGCCTTTCAGGAAGGGTATTTTCAGACCGCCGCGTTTGGAATATTTGGCGGAAAACGAGATATTCTCGGAAATCTGTTTGGTGCTGCCGCCGCCGAGCGTTGTTTTCCTGGATAAATTTTCTGTGGTCGTGTATTTAAAATCCATGGTTAATCCGGATTTAAAATTCATATTTACACTGATAAGCGGCCTGAAATCTTTTGTGGTGGTTATACTGGTTGTGTCTTCTCTTGTCTTGTTCCAGGTAATGGTTTCTTTTCCGGAAAAACCGTGTGACAGGGAGACGGACCGGGCCACTTTGTTCAGCAGGGGCAGTTTTTCAAGACCGCGCCAGGACAGGGACCAGTTGGGGAACGGCAGTGTTTTGTCTTTTAACATCAGGGCTGATTTGGAAATGGTACCCGTGGCCTGGGTTGTCTGATTCTTTGAATCCGAAAAAGAGTAATCCAGGCTGGCTGTAAGCTGGGATGTTATTTTCAAACCCGAATTCAGGGTAATGCGGTTTTCATTTCTTGTGGCTGTCCGGTCGGAAGTCACGTTTTCCGAGATGGCTACTTCGGGATCCATGGTAAAACCCAGCTGATAGGATAAAGAGGGGGTTCCCAGAATGGCATAATGGTTGGCGGACTGAGTCTGTGTCTGCGTAATCTTGATGGGTTCAATTTTACTCAGTGCATCTCCCATGACTTTGAAAATAGAAAGCAGGGGGAACGGTTTTTTCTCTTTGTCTTCATCGGATTTTTCATCTTTTTTCTCTTCACCATCCTTGGTATCTTTTTTCACTGGACGACGGACATTTTGCCTTGTGGTGCGCCGTCTGGATGATGATCCCTTTTTCTTAAGCGACTGAACCAGCCGTCCGGGATCAAATGATCCGTTTATGGTGGTGGATGTGGTTATGCTCGCACTGGTGCCTGTACCCTGTTCCTTCATCTGTAAATTGTCGTTCCATCGGTAACTGACATTGTACCTGTAGGAATGGGTAAGCCAGGAGAAAAATTTTGGCTGCAGTGAAGCATTGATGCTCTGATCCACAGAGGTCAGAGCACCGGGTTCCCATTCTGTGAGCACATCTTTCCATTTGGCGTCTTTCATGTCCATGGCTTCGGTCCGTTTGTAATCCAGGGAGATGGCCTGAAGCGGCTGAATACCGGTTGAGTAGCCGCGGGTGAAATTGGATGTGGTTTCCGGTTGTGAAATGCCGGAACGGGTTTGAGAATCACGGTTGGTATCCGTTCCCCTGACATCAAAGGTCAGCTTGGTCGGGAGGTAATAGAGACGGGTATCCGCCACTTTTTTTGCAAATCCGGTTTTCCCGACAAATTTAAGCGGTTGCACATAGTTCTGTTTTCCAAAAGTCAGATTGTATCCGAATGAGCCTTTGTAGCTTAAGGTCTTTGAATAAGTGGTCTGGGAATTGCTCATGTCCGTTTTTGTATAATTGAAAGATGTGTTAATCGGGTCAACCAGATACCTCAGGAGTGCATTCCGGGACTTGGTTTTTCTGGAAAGTCGGACATTGAATCCCTGTGACTCGTTAATGGTCTGGACCTGCTTGAGCAGGGTATCGGGCGTGGTTTTTTCCGTAACCAGAATATCGCTTCCCGGCATGTACTTGGGAGTCTGAACGGAACTCTGGTAGCTGGCTGAAACGGGAATCAGAAAACCCCAGTTTGTGGGCAGCAGCTTGTGAAGAGCCAGGCTTGCATTAACGGATCCGCCCCTTGAATTGGAACCCTGACCGAAACGCTCGTTCACCGTATGAAAGTCGGCGTCTTTGCGGTTGTATTCACCATTTATAGTAATAAAATCGGAGAGCTTGAGATTTGCGCTGACACGCATGGCCATGCCTTTATCTTTCCGTACATCCGAGAGACGGAGTTCGTCGATCCAGATTTCTCCGGTAAAGGATCCCATGTCGCGGTTGTTGACAATACCGATCATGAGCCAGCGAATGTTGGTAAGGGACGGTTCACCCACGACGGAGATCCAGTGGCCGTTTTCCTGCTCCTCGCGGAGTGTATCCACACCCATGGCGGACATTTCCACCTTGAGCCGGCTCAGATCCTCAAACAGCACTTCAATGTCATTGTCTGTCCAGCCGGTTTGTACAGGCGCGAGTACCTCATAGTAGTTCTCGTTCTGGGTGTCGGAACCCCATCTCAGAAAAAATTGAATTTGATCATCGATACCAATACCATTTCCGCCGTAAACAAACATTTTCAATTTGTGGTAATTGATCAGATTCATCGGCTGGAAAAACTGCTTTTCAGCCAGCGCGGTCGCTCCGGGGGATAAATCATTGATCCGGACAACCAGGGACTGCTCTTTGGCCTGGATTTTCTGAATGGGATCGATTTCCCCTTCAACACCCGGCGGTGGTGTGTATTCATCCGGATTATCGTGCGTGTTAATGACCGAGACGGTCATAATGGAATCATTATCCGCGTCCACCAGGATGGTGTCGGTTTCAAAGTTTTCAAAGACAACACCCCTCAGCTTCCATTCATTACCCACCATATTGATTTCAGCAATGGTGGCGGTTACGGTATCTTCAGCGCCATCTATCCAGATACGGACAGATTCAATTCTTGACCAGTCCGGTTCACCAACAATTTTGGTTGGTTCGTTCAGCGGCAGCTGATATTTGCGCCATCCATACTCATTGTCCTTTCCGCCTGTAATTTTTGCCGCATCCGGGTGGCTTTTATCCAGAGAAAAAGAAAATTCAAAGTAGTCATTGGTTAGATCCACATCACCGTTTTTATTTAAATCTTCCGTATTGGGATAAATGGCCAGACCGTCGCTTTTATTGTTTTCTGTACCGTTCACGCGGAGCAGGTATTTGGTGTCTTCCTCTCCCGTTGTATAGGACCAGTTATCATAACTCCAGGGTTCATCTTCCTCTTTGGTTTTATTCCCGTTCAGGTCCCAGAAATCGTAAGGCGTGGCGTTGCCATCCAGGATCATGGCCTCTTCGTGCGGATAGAAGGGATCCGGCGGGTCATTGCCGGTGATGCCGTCAATACCGGTGTCCTCGTCTTCATCGAGGATATCGTTACGGAAACCTTCCCTGAGCTTATCCTCGGTATTCAGGGCCTTATTGGGAATGGCGTCCTCGGATATGGTACCGAGATCGATATTCAGCCGGCCCTCATTGCCCTTGACCCAAATTTCGATAAACCGGCTGTCCGTTTGATCCGCATATCCTGCGGACAGGGCAGTCTGCACACCGCCCCACGATTGGGTACGATCCGCTTCGGCAAGGGTTGTGTTGGGTTGAAAGCGAAGCTGAAGTACATGGACGCGTGTGGTGCCGCCAAAATTGGTGGTCACTTCACGGTCCGGCCAGATTTCCTTGATGGCCACCTGTCGGTATGGGTTGACCCACATGAGATGTCCCCGTGTGGCCATGTATGCGGCAATACTGTCATCCGCACTGATCGTGGGCGGTGAGGCCGGATGCCAGCCCGAACGAATCACGCCCAGCGAGATCTGTCTGCGCGATCCTTCAAAATCATCCAGGTAGGCTACACCGCTTTCATCACCGGTTTTTTCATTGTTCAGTGTATTGGGGTTCGGCAGGATTTGCGCGATTTCACCTTCAAAGTTAAATGTGGACGGTGCACTTGCACTGATAAGGGGCAGTGCATCAAGCGCTTTGGTTAGAAAGTTCGGTTCGAATTGTAACTGGGTATTGACATCCCAGACCAGGTTGCGCATGGGCCCCTGACCAACCCTGACCCGGCGGTCCAGGGTTCTCTGATTCAGATACAACATGGTTGCACCGATAAAGGACCGGTTGTTTCCTTCCTCAAACAGGGTATACTCGGCCCTGGCTCCGATCAGGGATTTTTTATCCATGGCAAAAAGCTGCTGTCTTTCATAATTGACTTCCAGATTGGCGTCCGGATCGGTTGCGTCCTCTCTTAAAAGGGTCAGCTGTCCGAAATCATAATCAATGACATAGTCGGTCCCCTTTTGAAGCACCATGCCGTTGAGGCGCACTTCTTCAGAGTTGGGGATAACGTTAATACCCAGCTGCAGATTGGGATTGCGTCTTGATGACTTGACTTCAAAATAGAATTTACTTTGCTGCCGGATATAGGCGGAGTTCAGGGTGTCATATACGGCACGCGTTCTTCGGGTTTCCATTTCTTCCGGGAACGGGAAGGGATCATTTTCGTCAGGATCGAATGGTCTCAGGTTGGGAAAGATGATTTCACCCCGTGAAAAATTGAGAATATTGGGATGAAAGTCAATCAGGTTGTCCGGATCCGGATTACCGTATTGATCGATTTTATCCAGAGCAAAAACTTCAAGGAACCCCTTGGTTTCATTGTTAATCTGTATGGCATCCACCGGGTCGCCGGACGGCGGTTTATAATACAGCTTGAGTTCAAATCCTTCCCGATCAATATCCCGTCCGCCGAGGCTGTATACATTTTTCCATTCCAGGTCCCAGGTCTGGTCGGAGGGCCGCGCGTTTCTCGGTTTGATCAGCTTGATGATATTTCCGGTGGTGTCCAGTGCGCCGTATTGATGGCCCGAGCTGTCCCGGTAAGCCACAGCCAGAATTTCACTTTCCCGCAGGGAATTGTTCATGGCAATGTATCCCAGGTCCCGGTTGATGTAATAGTCGTCTGTGGGTTCAAGACGGATAAAATATCCCTTGATCGATTCCTGTGATGCGGTCAATGTATCCGAGGGATTGTTCGGATCAAGAATGGCCCACATCTGACGGGCGTCGGATTTGCTGTCATAATTGTAATCGGAAATAAACAGCTCAATATCCGTAACGTATTTGCTGTATCCAATAATGGTGGGTACGCGTTGTTCCGTATTGTAATTGTTCTGATAATCCTCGCGGTATGAATGATCCAGGAAAAAATAGGTACCCTTTTTATATTCATAATCCTGAATCTGATAGGCCTGGTCTTCCTTGCCGCCTGTAATGGAGAGTTTGTTCTTTTCACCTTTTTCCATACTGGCAATGGCTGTAATGTCCAGTGCGCCGACTTTAAATTTTGTTTTCACACCGAACAGTCCCGCATTATTACCACTGACGGTTACAAACCGGGTGCCAGGCAGAGAGAGGGACACATTGCCGGCTTCAATGGATTCGATAATACCATCTTCATCGCTGGAGTAGGCCAGATGAATGGCATTCTCAAACTCAAATGGACGCTCACTGTCCTGGTCCACATCAATGGATACATTTTCACCGATTTTTCCTGTCACCTTGAAACGCTGGGTCTGTTTCATCTGGAAATTGGTATTGGCGCTCCGGTTCACAGCGGTTTTAACCTGGCTACGTTTTTCGTTGCGCATGCTTCCGTCAATGGTGATATTGCCCGTTACCCTCAGGCTGAGCGTTTCACCGCCGAAAATTCGCTGAAAGGCTTCACTTTTAATTTTCGGAGATTCTATGGTCAGACCCCTGCCTCGGCGCAGTGCTGCGCGGTCTGATGTCACGTTGGAATAGACAAGCTGACGCCACTGCATCTGAAATTCCTGCTGTGAACGGGCGGCCAGATATTCTTCGAATGAATACCGTCTCGGCAACTGGATATCCCATGCATTCAGGCGCCTTGTGATAAAGACATAATTTCCGGTTGAATCAAAACTCAAGGTGTGACTGATGATTCTCGGATACTGGACCGGCATACGGTTTAATGGTGTGGCAAGAATGGATTTTGGTTGCTGTCGGAGCAGATTTTGAGAAAAAACCATCGGGGTCAGGGGAAGACGGTATGGATACAGACGAATCCCGACTTCCGCCCGGAGCATCGGCGTCAGCAGTAAAAAAAAGATCGAAAAGGTCGTCGATAGCCTGACACATTTCGATCTCGTATTTGAACGAGAAAAAAGAGTATTCATGTCATTTGATGTGTTCTTTTTCCCTTTTGATTTTCAAAAGGGATTATTTGACGACCTGTATCAATCTATCGATAGGCAGCTCCGGTTTGGTTCTTTTTAATTAGACGGATAGTAAAGTAAAATATTTACAATAAAATTGCAAGCAGAAAATACAACACCATATTTTATCCGCTGGTTATAAGGTAAACGAATGAAAGTCAAAACGGTTTCCTTAAATTTTTCTGTTTTTCATTGTGAAAGCAAATTATGCATAAATCCGCATCCTGTGACCTATTTTAAACGTATACCAACAGCCGGATGCATTTTAAAATCATCTTGCAAACAGTGAGCCAATTATCTATATTTTATAGAATCAGAACCGGGCATTAAGGCAGAACGGAATGACTGTATGAGACCATCAATCATCACACGGTATGTTCTGAAGGAACATATTGGTCCGTTTTTATTTGCGCTTGCAACCATTGTCTTTGTATTTATTCTCAATATAGTATTCAGGGACCTGGGCAAGCTTCTGGGAAAAGGTATATCCGCCCTTGTGATTCTTGAATTCTTTTTTCTAAACATTGCATGGATTCTGGCCCTGGCCATCCCCATGGCGGTTTTAATCGGCACACTCATGTCCTTCGGGCGCTTGTCCGCAGACAATGAAATTACCGCATTGAAAGCCAGCGGGGTTAATTTGTATCGAATGATTTTTCCGGTTTTAATTGCTGCCTGTATTCTCTGTGTCCTTATGGAGCGCTTCAACAACTGCGTGCTTCCGGATTTTAATCACCGGGTCAAGGTGCTGTATTCCGACATTTCAAAAAAAAGGCCCACACTGACACTTGAGCCGCATGTGTTTTTTAATGATGTGAATGATTTAAGCATTCTGGTGCATAAAATAGAAAAAGAGGATTCACTCAGAGAAGTCATTATTTACGACACCAGTGATCCTGAACTGAGCAAAACCATTTTTGCAGAAAGCGGTCATCTGAAGATCGAAGGTGAGCGTATGGTGCTGACTTTGTACGACGGCGAGGTGCATGAGATCGACAACAGGAATTATGAAAACTACAGGCGGCTTAAATTTGAAAAGCAGGTTATTTCACATGATATTCCCAATCTTGAATTGAAACGCAGCAACACCCAGCACCGGGGGGACCGGGAAAAAAGCGCCGGCATGATGCGTGCAGACATTGCCGTGAATCGGGAAACCATACAAAAAAGAGAGCAGCGCATTCGTTCCTTTGTGGCCAGTGACATGAAAAAGGTTTTACCTGGTAGTATCTGGAAGGTTAATGATGACAGCACGGCGGCAATCGTGTCTTCTGCAGCGCTTGCCAGGAAGTACAGCATTCACGATATCCGGTCCAGGGCCAAGCGTGCGTATCAGCAGGTACAGTCAGAGAATCGTGTGATTGAAGGATCAATGAAGTCCATACGGCGGAAACAGGTGGAAATCCATAAAAAGTATGCCATTCCTGTGGCCTGCATTGTTTTTGTTCTGATCGGCGCGCCGCTTGGCATCCTTGCGCGCCGCAGCGGACTGGCGACAGGATGGGGGATGAGCCTGCTGTTTTTTATGATATACTGGATATTCCTGATCGGTGGTGAGCAGCTGGCGGACCGCGGCATTATCAGTACGTTTGTTGCGATGTGGTTTCCCAATGTGCTGGTTGGTTTTGCAGGGATTCTGCTTGTGGTAAGGACTGTCAGGGAGATGACGGAGATTCCCTGGGAAAGATGGGGTCGCTTTTTTAAAAAACTTTTTAGAAAGAAAGCGTGACAATGCGGCTTCTTGAAAAATATATCATGCGTCAATTTATATCCATTTTTGGATTTTGTCTTATTGGCGCGACGCTGATATTTTTGACTGTGGATATTGTTGAGAACATTGATCAGTTCATTGACCGTGAAGTGCCGGGGAACATGATTTTTCTTTATTATCTGGCCTATATTCCCAATGTGATGGTGCTGACCATGCCGGTGGCCACACTGCTGGCTGCGGTTTTTTCAATTGGCACGCTTGCCAAGCACAATGAAATTGTCGCCATGAAAGCACTTGGATACAGCATGTATCAGGTCAACGCGGTCCTGATGTTTATGGGCCTGATGGTGAGTCTGCTCTGTTTTTTTATTGCTGAGGGTATTGTAATCCGGACAAATCGATATAAGGAGCGCATCCAGAATGAGTACATTGACAGGAAAGCGGGACGGGATATCCGGACGCTGAGAAATATTGAAATACAGGAACCCCCGGATAAAATAATCACAATAGACCGGTATAATCCGGACACACAAACAGCACGCAATGTGAAGATACATACGTTTCAGCAGTACCGTCTTGTCCGCAGGATTGATGCGGCAACTATGGTCTGGGACGGTCAAAGCTGGTGGATCTACAAAGGTGTTGAGCGAAATTTTGAATTCGGGGTAGAGATTCATTATCCCAATATCGATTCAATGCGGTTTGATTTTCAATTCAATCCTGATGAAATACTGATGGCCCAGGTTAAACCGGAGCAGATGGACATGAGGGAACTGCAACGATTCATCAGGAAGGTCCGCGCTTTCGGCGGTGAAGTGCATCAATGGATGACCGATTATTATTTAAGGGTGTCTTTTCCGTTGAGCAATGTGATGATTGTGCTTTTTGCTTTGCCGTTGGTCTATAACAGAAGGAAGAAGAGTCTGACCATCGGGTTTTTTATCTGTCTGGCAATTACCTTTTTCTATTTTGGTATTGTAAAGCTTGGGCAGACCATAGGTCAAAACGGGGGCATGCATCCGATTCTGGCTGCCTGGCTGGGTAATAGTATCATGTGGGCCGGCGGGGTAATCAATTTAATTAAAACTCGAAAATAACTTGATTTTTTAATCATAAAAGTTTAAATTTATCAGCTTGTAATAAACTTGTAATAAATATGAATCAAATCAAGGACAATACTGATGAAGCGTACGTATCAACCCAGTAATCGGAAAAGGAAAAACAAACACGGATTCCGTGAACGGATGTCGTCCAGATCCGGCAGGGACGTTCTGAAACGGCGGCGCGCCAAGGGACGGAAACGGCTCACTGTCAGCGATGAATAATGGGGGTCAACGGGATGAAAAACTTCCCGGGCGGGAAGTCATAAAGAGACAGGATGATTTTAAATATATCCTTCAAAATGGTAAACGCTGGCATGGTTCATGTCTGCGATTTTTTTTCTTGGAAGGCGATGATAGACGAATTGGATTTGCAGTATCAAAAAAGCTGGGAAAAGCTGTTTATCGAAATAAAGTGAAGCGACTGATGCGGGAAGTCTATCGCAGAAATAAAAACAGGATCGGTTCTTTCCGGCTGATCATGATGCCGAATAACGGCATAGAGCAAATTGATTTTCAGTCTTTTGAAAAAGACATTCAGGATTTCATTCAATATATCAAGAGGTAAACCCGATTATCAGATCAATGATATTAGGGATTTTAAGATTTTATCAGCGCTGGATCTCGCCGATAACCCCATCAGCATGCCGATTTTATCCGACCTGCTCCAGTTATTCAATACAAGCTATTGAAAAATATGGAGTTGGGCGTGGGATACTTCTTTCAATTAAACGAATTTTGCGCTGTCATCCGTTTCATCCCGGCGGATATGATCCAGTAAATTAAATAATAATAAAACATTAGGATGTATTATGGACAGAAATACGATTCTTGCATTTCTTCTTATCGGACTGGTACTTTTGTTATGGCCCTTGTATCAGAAGAAAGTGATCGGAGAACGTCAGGTTCCTGTACAGGAAGCACCGGTATCAAGCGAACAGGAAAACGGCAGATCTGAAATGAAAACAACGCCAGTGGATGAATCCGTTGTCACCGAGACAAGGACAACAACATCCGTTAAACCGGTATCCAGGATTCCCCGGCGATATCCCGAAAAAACAATTGTGGTATCTACCGATTATTACAGGGGAGAATTGTCTTCCATTGGAGGTGGTACCATTGTCAGCTGGAAATTGAAAAAATTCCTGGACAGCAAGAAGGAAAACTGGATTGAATTGCTGCCCGAAGGGAGTCAGGGCAATCTGGCTCTTATGCTCCGTCATCTGGATGGACGAACCATTGATTTGTCAGAAATCACATTTCAAGTCATTTCGGACTCAAAGCAGGTGGATCAGGGAGACACTTTCCGGACCGTTCGATATGCTGCAGATATTTCTGGTGTGGGTCGGGTGGAAAAAACTTTTCTTTTCAAACCGCATCAGTATGATTTTAACATGGAAGTTTCATTCAAGCAAATGGCGCAGTATGCCACCGGAAGAGGTTATACCATCGAGTGGAATACAGGGCTTATGAATACGGAAAACAAAACCAAGGATGATCTGCCGTATTATGAAGCGCTTGCCCTGCAGGGCGAAGATATGCTGAAAACCAAGGAGAAAGCAACCGGTGCGCAGGAAGGGACCACACACTGGATTGCGCTCCGTACCAAGTATTTTCTTGCAGCCATTGTTCCCGAAACTGAAGGAAGCGCGGCAGCTTTAGAAGGGACAAAAACAAAGATAAAAACAGAGAAGGGTGAAGAAGACTGGAAATCGTTTGATCTAAGCCTGATCATGCCTCCGGGGGAACAAAAAAGCAATCAATTTCTTGTGTATATCGGACCCATGGATTACCCTTTACTGAAATCCTATAACGCACAACTGGAAAAGATGATTAATTTCGGCTGGATCATTATCCGGCCGTTCAGTATTGCTTTTTTCCATGCGCTTCAGTTTCTGTACAAGTATATCGGGAATTACGGTTGGGCCATTATCATCTTTTCCATTTTTATAAAACTTGCGCTGTACCCGTTAACCCGGAAGAGTTTTCAGTCCATGAAGAAGATGCAGGAGCTTCAGCCCAAGATGAACGCGCTGCGTGAAAAGTACAAAAAGGAACCGCAGAAGCTGAATCAGGAAACCATGAAGCTCTACAAGGAAGAAGGGGTTAATCCGATGGGCGGGTGTCTGCCGATGGCTTTGCAGATGCCGGTGTTGTTTGCCCTGTTTAATTTATTCAGAACCACGATTATGCTGAGACAGGCTGAGTTTCTGATGATAGGGGATCTTTCCGCACCAGATATGATTATTGCGGGAAGCGTCAACCTGCTGCCCATTCTACTGGGAATTACAATGGTCGTTCAGCAGAGATTGTCATCCACACAGAATCCGCAGCAGAAAGCCATGGCCTATTTTATGCCGGTTTTTTTGTTGTTTATTTTCTACAGATTGTCAGCAGGACTCAATTTATATTATCTCATGTTCAATGCCCTGACGATTGCACAGGAACTCATTATTAAAAAGAATAAATAGCCGCCCGGAACGACCGGCTTCCGGTTCTTTACGCTCCGGGTGTTGTCAGATTATAAGCCCTGTCTTGACATTGTGTTTCAAGGTGGGGCTGCTTTTTTGAGGACATCAATGAATCCCTCACGGACCGATACCATAGTAGCTCTGTCCACGCCTCCCGGTGTCGGAGGCATGGCCGTTATCCGGATCAGCGGACCGGATGCGGTCTCTATAATAAAAAAGATTTTTCAGGGCAGCGGAGATCGGAAAACCGGGACAAGCCATCAGGCAGTTCATGGATGGATTATGGATAGAAAGGAACCGGTGGATGAAGTTGTGGTTACTGTGTTCCGCTCTCCACGATCCTATACCGGAGAAGATGTGGTTGAGGTGAGCTGTCATGGCGGCCGGTATATCAGCAGCCGTATAATTGATCTGATGGTTGGTGCCGGTGCGAGACCGGCCCGGCCGGGAGAATTTACACAGCGTGCTTTTTTAAACGGGAAAATGGATCTGGCGCAGGCAGAGGCCGTGGCCGATTTGATCCATGCAAGAACCGAGGCATCACGGCGCGTGGCCGTTTATCAGCTTGAGGGGCGCCTTTCTGAAAAACTGAGCCACATGCGTGATCAGCTGATTCATTTTTGCGGCCTTCTTGAAGTCGAACTGGATTTTACGGAGGAGGACATTTCTTTTGCATCCAGGAAGGATTTAATAAAACAGCTGTCCTCCATTCGGGAAGAACTGAACCGCCTCATTCAGAGCTATGAAAGGGGAAGGGTGTGCCGCGAGGGGATTCATATGGTTATTGCGGGCCGGCCCAATGTGGGAAAATCCAGCCTGCTGAATGCCCTTGTGGAACGGGAAAGGGCCATTGTAACGGACATACCAGGCACAACACGTGATACCATTGAAGATGTACTGGATATTGAAGGCTTACTGTTCAGAATCACGGATACAGCCGGTATCCGGGAAACCGATGATCCGCTGGAGAAAGAGGGAATCAGACGCATGGAGGGCGCGCTTGGTGAGGCGGCTCTGATTCTGCTTGTATGTGATGCGAGCCAGTCTTTATCATCAGAAGATTTCGCGCTTTTTAAAAAAATACAGTCACTGAATAAACCGGTTGTGGTCGTACTGAATAAATCGGATCTCAGGCAGAAGATCGGATGTGATGATATTGAAAATAAAATAACCGGCCAGACCTGTTTGCATGTGTCCGCATTAAAAAAGGAAGGTCTTGATAGTCTCATTGAAGCCCTTCAGAAAGAAGCACTTTCCGGGGGTGTTCCGCATGAAGGGGAAGTGGTTTTAACGAGAGCACGACACCGGGACAGCCTGCTGCAGACCAGGATCCTGTTGGAGAAAGCCGGGAACTCGCTCAGTAAAAATATGTCCCAGGAATTTATTGCGATGGACCTGAGAGGTGCCATGAATGCCCTGGGCGAGGTGACCGGACAGACAACCACAGACGATATACTGGAAGCCATTTTTTCAACGTTCTGTATCGGGAAGTAATGTTCCACGTGGAACATGGATGGTGAAAAATCAATGACGGTTGATTCTGAAAAATATGATGTAATTGTTGTCGGCGGCGGCCATGCAGGCTGTGAGGCTGCATTGATCTCGGCCCGTATGGGCGCTCGGACCCTACTGATCACCATGAATATACCCACAATTGCGCAGATGTCCTGTAATCCTGCAATCGGCGGTCCAGCCAAGGGACACCTTGTAAGGGAAATCGATGCACTTGGCGGTGAGATGGCCCTGGCCATTGATCAGACGGGTATTCAGTACCGGATGCTGAACAAATCCAAAGGGCCAGCTGTCTGGGCGCCCCGTGCCCAGGCGGACAGGCTTGAATACTCGGTTCGTATGCGTACAGCGCTGGAGTCACAGAAGCATCTGGAAATTTTTCAGGCAATGGCTACCGGTGTGTGGCTTAAAAAAAATCGTATTGGCGGTGTGGAGATCCAGACCGGGCGCAGAATAGCAAGTCAATCCGTTATTCTGACCTGCGGCACTTTTTTAAACGGTTTGATACATATTGGACTAAAGAGCTATTCAGCGGGCCGTGCCGGAGAATTTCCCGCAACCGGTTTAACCGAGAGTCTCGCGGCACTGGGATTTGAATGTGGACGGCTGAAAACAGGAACACCGCCGCGTATTGATGGTAGAAGCATAGACAGGACGAAAGTCGAAGAACAACCCGGGGATCCGGATCCTCAGCCCTTTTCATACCGAACCCGAAGCATTGAGCGGGAACAACTGCCGGTTCTCCTGACTTACACAAGCAAAAAAACACACCGTATTCTGAAATCCGGATTGGACAGGTCTCCACTTTATACCGGTAAAATTTCAGGCGTTGGACCCAGGTATTGTCCCTCTGTTGAGGATAAAATTGTCCGGTTCAGCGACAAGGACAGACATCAGATTTTTCTGGAGCCGGAAGGAAACCGTTCCATTGAATACTATGTGAACGGCTTTGCGACAAGTTTGCCCGAAGACATTCAGGTTGCCGCCCTGAAAACGATCAGCGGGCTGGAGAATGTGATTGTAACACGCCTGGGATATGCTATTGAGTATGATTACTTTTTTCCCACACAGCTGAAACCTTCTATGGAAACCAAGCAGGTGGACGGCCTTTACTTTGCGGGACAGATCAACGGCACCTCCGGTTATGAGGAGGCTGCAGCTCAGGGATTGATTGCAGGAATTAATGCGGCATTATCCATGAACGGAGAAGAACCTTTTGTGCCCGGCCGTTCTGAAGGGTACATTGGCGTTCTGCTGGATGATCTGGTGACCAAGGGAACGCGTGAACCTTACCGCCTTTTTACTTCCAGAGCGGAATACCGTTTGCTTCTTCGGCAGGATAATGCGGATATTCGGCTGATGGCATACGGCCATAAATTCGGTCTGATATCTGATGCTCAGATGCAGCGGTTGAACCGCAAGAAGGCCTGTATTGCGGAGACAATAGCCTTTATCAGGAAGTATAAACCCGATCCTGGGCAAGTAAATCCTGTTCTCCAGGGGCTTGACACAAAGCCGGTTCAGGCGCGTCAGAGCCTGTATCGGCTGCTGAAGCGGCCCGAAGTACAATTTGAAGGACTTCGCAGTTTGAAGGAAGTGGACAGTTGGATCCGGGAGCTTGGAGATTTGGCCGGGGAGGTTCTGGAGCAGGTGGAAATTGAAGTGAAATATGAGGGGTATTTCCAGCGCCAGAAGGAGCAGGTTCAGCGATTTCTTCTGCTGGAAAACAAGCGGCTTCCAAAGTCGGTCGATTATAACGTGATCAGCGCCCTTTCCATAGAAGCCAGAGAGAAACTGAGTCAGATTCGTCCGGCTTCCATTGGACAGGCTGCCCGTATCTCCGGGGTGTCCCCTTCAGACATTGCTGTGCTTACGGTTTTCCTGACAAAAAAGGATCATGGATCCTGAGGTTCCACGTGAAACCTTCCATTCATCTTGAAAATCTTCTCAAAACCCTCCCTGTTGATGATGCGCGGACAAAGGCGGATCAATTGCTGTGTTTCAGGGATCTGTTGCTTGAAGCAAATCAAAGCATGAATCTTATATCACGGGGAGATGAAAACCGTATTGTTGAAAGGCATGTTCTTGAATCCATCGGTTTGTTGTCAAAGGTTCAAGTTCCAATCAATGCAAGGATTCTGGATTTGGGATCCGGTGCGGGTTTCCCCGGTCTGCCTCTGAAAGTCGTTCGTCCTGATCTCTTTATGATACTCATTGAATCGGTGCACAAAAAGGCTTCTTTTCTGAAAGCGACGGTTCGTTCCCTAAACTTGCAAGATGTGGAAATCGTATGCGCGCGGATGGAGGATGTTGCTGCGGACATACAGCCCGTAGACTTTGTTGTGAGCCGTGCAGTGGCCTCATTATATAAAGTAGTGAAGTGGGGCGGTCCATGTGTCCGGCAAGGGGGACAGTTTCTCATTATTAAGGGAACAGAAGTGGAAAAGGAACTACAGTTGTTTGAGAAGAAAGCGGACGCTCTGGGTGCACAGACATGGCGCCTGGAGCCCTATAGTCCATTTTATGAAACCGGTGTAACACGGAACAGCACATTGATAGTTATTAAAATGAGTCGCCGCCCTTAATGCAGCAAAACATAAAAACAATATAAACAATATCTTATGCCCACAAACACAGACATAATTGAATCTGCCATCCGGGAAAAAATTGAGCTTAAGTCTTTATTTAATAACATATTAAATAACGATGCAATTGCAGTTAAGGGATTAACTGGCTCACTGAAAAGTCTGGTTCTCTCCCGCTGGATACAGGATATCCAAAAGCCGATTCTGATTGTTGTAAAAGATCAGGATGAAGCCGAAACACTGTATGAGGAAATGGATATGCTGGTTGGTCCGATCGCGGCCTTTCTGCCAGGTGGAGATATAGACAGAGAAAGTCCGGTTATTTTAAATCCAAGGCGTATGGGACTGCAGATGATGGTGGTGAGAGATGTACTGGCCGGTTCTGTGCGGGCGGTGATTACATCTGCCGAAGGACTGGCCCACCGTTTCCCGCCACCGCCTCTGGTTGAGGCAACATCGGTTCAATTGTCTGCAGGAAGCCAAACAGACATGCAGAAGCTTGTGGTAACCCTGATTCAGTTCGGCTACACCCGCGAACATCTTGTTGAGCGGCCGGGAGAGATTAGTCTTCGCGGCGGAATATTGGATGTGTTCCCTTTTACCGGAGAAGATCCCCACCGGATTGAATTTTTCGGTGACGTGATAGAGTCCATGAGAACCTTTGATGTGGACACGCAAATCTCCGAAAACAGGGTTGAATCTCTGATCCTTGCCTCATCACCCATCATGTGGGAAAATCCGACGGAAACCATTGCCGCCTATTTTTCTGAAAAGCCGGTTCTGTTTATAGAGGATCCGGATCTTGTGTATGGTGCAGTTGATGAAGCTTTTCATGCGGGTCATGCCGGATTATTCGAAACCCGGCTTTTGAGGCAGTTATTAAAAGATTTTAAAACGGTCTCCTATTATTCTCTGTCTGCACCCAAAGGGGCGATCGATTTTGGCGGAAGGGATCTGAAACCGCTTGGCAGAATCCCTTCGGATATGCGGAATCAGCTGGCACGAAAAGCCCTTGACAGCCGTGTGGTCATCCTGTGCAGACAGGCGGAGCAAAGGGACCGGATTCTGGACCTGTTCGATTTCATTGATGATCCCGTTCAAAATATCCATGTAATGATTGGCTATTTGCAGCGGGGATTTGATTTGCCGGAAGGTCGTCTCACGGTTTATACTGAACATGATTTGTTCGGACGGATCTATCGCAGAAGAAGGAAAAAGGGATTCAGAGAAGGTGTCCCTATTCGTGAGCTGTCTGCATTGAAGAAGGGCGACTATGTGGTTCATATTGATCATGGCATTGGGATATATCAGGGGCTTGAAAAAATCAGTGTACAGCATGTGGATCGTGAATGTCTTGCAATACAATATCAGGACAAAGATATGCTCTTTGTACCGGTGGATAAAATGGAACGGGTACAGAAATATGCTGCGCGTGATGGTGCGTCGCCGAATTTAAGCAAGCTGGGTTCACAGCATTGGGAAAAATTAAAAGAGAAAACCAAAAAATCGATTCAGAATATCGCGAAGGATTTAATTGCACTCTATTCGGCCCGTCAGGCCCGGACCGGACATTCATTTTCTGAGGACACAACCTGGCAGAGGGAAATGGAAGCAGCCTTTGCTTTTGAAGAAACACCTGATCAGGAGACAACCATTTCCGAAGTCAAAACCGATATGGAAAAACCCGCGCCTATGGACAGGCTGATATGCGGTGATGTGGGTTACGGTAAAACGGAAGTGGCTGTTCGGGCGGCGTTTAAGGCGGTCAATGACGGTAAACAGGTGGCGGTCCTTGTGCCGACAACCATTCTGGCCCAACAGCATTTGACCACATTCCGTGAGCGTCTGGACCGGTTTCCAATCACTATCGAAATGCTTTCCCGTTTTAAAACATCCGGTGAACAGAAGCAAATTGTTGCGAATTTAAAAAAAGGAGATGTCGATATTGTAATTGGAACCCACCGGCTTTTGTCCAAAGATGTGGGATTTAAAGATCTGGGACTGCTTGTGATAGATGAAGAGCACCGGTTCGGTGTGAGGCACAAGGAAAAGCTGAAATCATACAGAGAAACTGTGGATGTTCTTGCAATGACCGCCACACCCATTCCCCGGACGCTCCATTTTTCATTAATGAAAATTCGCGATATGTCTGTCATGAATACACCGCCCAAGGACCGGCTGCCCATTATTACAGAAGTGGCACCCTTCGATGAGGCGATTATTGGGGAGGCTATTGAAAGAGAACTTTCGCGGGGCGGGCAGATATTTTTCGTACATAACCGTGTCCGGTCCATTTATGCCATAGCCGCTATGATCCAGCGGCTTGTTCCCGGCATTCGGCTTGGAGTGGCCCATGGACAAATGCCCGAAAGAGAGCTGGAACGGGTTATGGTCAGGTTTCTTAAGGGGGAATTGGACTGTCTGGTTGCTACCATGATCATTGAATCCGGGCTTGATATGCCGCATGTGAATACACTGATTATCCATCGGGCGGATCAGCTGGGACTGGCACAGCTTTATCAGCTGCGCGGCCGCGTGGGCCGGTCGGACCGGAGGGCCTACGCATATTTGCTGACCCCTCCTTTTCATACTCTGACACCTGAGGCCCTGAAGCGCCTGAGAACGATCGAAGAATTCACAGAGCTGGGATCAGGATTTCAGATTGCCATGCGCGACATGGAAATCAGGGGCGCGGGTAATTTGCTCGGAACCCAGCAAAGCGGTTATATGGATGCTGTTGGATATGATTTGTATAAAAAACTGGTTGAAGAAGCCGTTGAAGAGCTTCAATCAGAATCGGATATGGAAAAGGATTCAGGTCCACCTGAAGAGTCATCCTGCCGTGTGGATATTGATTTGCCGGCTTATTTTTCAGAAACGTATGTTGGGGATGCCAGCTTGAGAATCAATCTGTACAGACGGCTTTCTGCGCTGAACAGCATTGGGCAGGTGGATAACTTCGAAAATGAATTGCTTGACCGGTTCGGTCCTCTGCCCGCAGAAGCCGGATGTTTGCTGAATGTGACCAGGCTGAGACTGCTGGGAAACAACCGCGAATTGTACCGCATCACTATCGAAGGCAGTCATATTCAGATCTGGTTCCGTGATTCATGGCTGGAACAGCACAAATCGTCAGAACTTTTTAATGAGCATCTGCGTATAATCATGGAATCATCCCCGTATCCTATTCAGTTTCTTCAGGATAAGCATTTCGGATTTGAAGTGTCATTGCCGGAGGGTGATGCCTTGTCCTTTATCAAAAAACTATTGCAAAGATGGGGCTAATTCTGTATATTTTTAAAGTTTTTCCGGTAAATTTAATGGAGGTTTTATGATTCGTCGATTCATTTCACTTTTCAATGTTATGTTGTTAGCTATCATATTGCTTTTTATCGGCTGCAGTAAGAAAAATCCTGTTGTGGCCAGAATCGGCAACAGGGTTTCCATTTCGGCAGGAGAACTCAAAAAATACTATTTGGAAAATGTTTCAACAAGCATGCGAAATAAATATACCACGGATGATTTAAGACAGCATCTTGAAAAAATGATTGAAAATAAAATTCATTATTTGATGGGAATTGATCAGGGTGTTGAAGAGGATTCGTCCTATATGGCGCGGATGAAAGAAAATCGGAAGGCCCTGTATGTCCAGATGCTGTATGAATCTGAAATAGTGGATCATATTGTTACTGAATCCATGATTCGGGATTTTTATGCCATGATGGGGAAAAAGGTGCTCATCCGGCAAATCACTTTCAAGGTGCCTACAAGCGGAAGGGAAGAAGACAGAATAAGGGAAGCGGCCGAGGGTGTTCTGAAAAGGATTCATGCGGGTGAAAGTTTCGTAGCCCTTATGAGAAAATATTCTCAGAATGATAAATTGAAAGATAATCCAAATGGTCTGATTGGACCCCTTAAATGGATTCAGAGCAATGATCCGGTGCTGGCTGCAGCCTTCAGCCTGAAGAAGGGAGAGGTTTCCGATCTGATCCGCGATAAAGTCGGTTATCATATTATCCGTGTCGAGGAAATTCAGAATAATAAAAGACGGAATTATGAAGATATACGAAGTGGATTAAGGAAACAGCTTCAAAGAGAGAAAAGCAAGGAAATATCAGATTATGTCAGGGTGTATATTGATTCTTTGATGAAGGAAAACCATGTTACATGGAACGAAGAGACATTGACCTTTCTTGAAAGGTTGATCAAATCCACGCCGAGACACAACAGGATTGAAGTTCTGGGTATTTTAGATGAATTGCCGGCTGAAGACAGGAAGCGTGTTTTATTAACTTATGATGATAAAGAATGTGATGTGAATCAGTTTTATCAGATTATGACGAAAGTGCCATCAAGGGCCTACTACTATCTGACCAGCCAGGAAGCCATAAAACGAAATGTGAATGACTGGCTGATTGAAGAGCTGCTGGTTCCGATTGGAAAAAGAAAGGGCCTTTATCGGGATCCTGAATTTCAGAGACTGGATCAAGAGAACCGTGAGATTGAACTGAGAAAAATCATGCAGGTTCGTGATACAATTCGGGTGGAAGATTCCAAGGAAGAGGATTATCTGGCATTTTATGAGAAGAACAAGGAAGAAAAATACCTGGAACCGGACAAGGTAAAAATTCAGGAAGTTATGGTTCGCGATTCAGCCATGGCTGAAAAAATTGCCAAATGGGTACGGGAAGGTGTGAATATGGGTAAACTGGCGAAAAAATATTCCAAGCGGTACCTTTATAAGAATAAACAGGGCATTATGAAACCATTCGGAAGGGGCGAACACGGTAAAATGGGCGAAGTCGCCTTTACATTAAAGGAAGGCGAGATTGCCGGTCCTATTCGGTCGGAAGACGGAAAGGAGTTTTCAATTATCAAGATGCTCGAGTTTATTCCTTCTCATATACCCGGTTATGATGAAGTGAAAAGAAGGGTTGAGACGGACGTGAAGAAGCAGCGCAAACTGGATATGATAGAAAAATGGCAAAGCATTCATTGGCCGGAATACAATGTTATCATCTATGATTCAGTCCTTGAAAAAATGGTTGAAGAAAATGAAAAACAAAATGTCAAAACGGAGTAGTGCCGGCATCAGTATAATTTTCATCTGTCTGTGTATTATGATAACGGTCTCCTGTAACAGGGACGACGATGTCATCGCACGTGTTGGAAACACGGTTTTATCCAAAAATGATATGCAAAAACGGATGGAATGGGAGGGCTTTCGTCCTGACCAGGACAGTGAATTTGTTGAGCGCTGGGTGAATCGGGAACTTCTTTTTCAGGAGGCAAAACGGCTCGGTCTGGACCGAAACGGAGATGAGCTGAAATGGGAAGTTGAGCTGGTTGAAAAAGAATATCTTATCCAGAAACTGCTTGAAAGAACATTTGCTGATAAAATTGAGATATCAGAGGATGAGATAGTCAGCCATTATGAACAGAATAAAAATCAGTTTATGGTTGAAAAAGATGAGATAAGGGCGCTTCATATTTTATCAGAAAAACGGGAAGACGCTGTACTTGCCCTTCAGGAAATCCGTGCGGGAAAGGTATTTCAGGATGTTGCCCGGGAACGCTCGCAGGGTATTTTCCGTGAGAATGGCGGGGATATCGGTTTTTTTCAGGAGGGTGATGTCAATCGGGAAATCTGGAGAATGGCAAGGCGTCTTGGTGAGGGGGAGGTTTCCGGTATCTTTCATAGTGAACATGGATATCATATTCTGAAGATGATTCAAAAACGGACAAAGGGGAACATTAAAGATCTTGAAGATGTCCGTTCTGAAATTCTTCAAAGAATACGGATCACAAGAGAAAGCGCTGTTTATTATGATCTGGTTTATGATTTGCAAAATAAAGTCAAGGTGTATGTATCGGTTCCGCCGAAAAGCGCAAATGAGAACCAGGATACTGTTTCGACCCATGATAATCGAACCAATTGATGGGGATTACACATGAATGTATTTAAGAGACAACGAATATTCATCATAATTTTACTCAATATAGTGTTTTCATTGTGTCTTCAGGCACAGGAAGTTCTGGATGGTATTGTTGCTGTTGTCAATGATGATATTATTCTGCGTACGGAACTGCTGCAGAAAACACTTGAACCGGCTATCCAGATGGGGATTAATCCGATGAATCAGCCGGATGCTTTCAGGAAGCTGCAGAAAGATGTCCTGGAATATTTAATTCAGGAACGCGTATTGATGGCCAAGGCGGAAGAGGACACCATCACAGCAGATGATGCCCAGGTAGAGGCGGAGCTTGAGGGCAGGATTTCCGCATTAATACAGCAGGCCGGATCCAAAGAAAAACTGGAGGCCAGTTTCGGGTCTTCTCTCCATAAAATAAAGAAGGATCTGAGAGAGGAAGTGAGAAAGTATTTAATTGTACAGACCATTCAGCAGCAGAAGGTCAGCACCATTCAAATATCACGACCGGAAGTGGAGCGGTTTTACGCAACCATGAAAGACAGTCTGCCTGAGAAAAAGGCACAGGTCAAATTGCGTCACATATTAATGTCTGCCAAGGCCGGCGGTGAAGCCAGGGAACAGGCCGTGGCACGTATCAGGGAGATTCAGCAGCGGTTGAGGAACGGAGAGGATTTTGAAACCCTGGCAAAAAATTATTCTGAAGATCCGGGTACTGCCGGCAGGGGCGGGAGTTTGGGATTCATTGAAAGGGGAACATTGTTTGAGGCCTTTGAAGATGTGGCCTTTGATCTTGAACCGGGTACTGTTTCTGATGTGGTCGAGACACCGGTTGGGCTTCACCTGATTCGGGTTGATGAAAAACGGAACAGTGAAATCAATGTCCGCCACATACTGATCCGTCTCACAGTAACGAATGAAGATGAGAAGGGCATTGAAGGCGAACTGTTAAAACTGCGCGAACGGATTATCAATGGAGAGGATTTTGCCAAGCTTGCTTCGGAGTTTTCGGATGATGAAACAACCAAAGCGGAAGGCGGCGATTTGGGATGGAACAGTATTGAGGATCTGCAAATTGAGGCTTTTAAGAATGCCGTGGATACATTGGAGGTTGGAGAAACAACATATCCCTTTGAAACGCAGTGGGGATATCATATTGTCAAAATGGAGGACAGCCGGCCCGCGTCTACATTATCTTTGGAAGAAGATTGGGAACAGATTAAGCAGTGGGCCCTGAATATGAAAAAGCAGAGAATATTCACAGAATGGATAGATGAATTAAAAAAGGATATGTATATTCATATCAATGAAGATTTGCTGTAATGTCAATTTCAGAGAGAATGAAGGCCCCGGGATTCTGTTTCCGGGGCTTTCTGGTTTAATTGGATAATTTATTACAAGGGAGATGATCTTGGAAATTTTTGGCATGATTGTTTTCTGGATTATATTAATTGCCGGTGTGGTTATCATTCCCTTTGGAATTGCCGGCACATTTATTATTGTAGCAGACGCCCTGGTATACGGACTTTTAACCGGATTTGAGCATTATAGCCTGGGTTTTGTGGGCATTCTGCTGGGCATTGCACTTTTCATGGAGTTGCTGGAGGAACTATTCAGCGGCTTTTTGGCCAGGAAATTTGGGGGATCCAAATGGGCAATGGTCGGTGCGATTGTCGGCGGATTGCTGGGTGCAATAATCGGCACACCGATTACACCTGTCCTGGGAACCCTGCTTGGAGGATTTATCGGGTCCTTTTCCGGTGCTTTAATTGTGGAATGGCTGCAAACGTCTGATTTCACTCATGCGTTCAGGGTAGGTATGGGTGCTTTTTTTGGTGCACTGGGAGGGAAGCTGACGAAAATTGTGGTGGCGATTGTCATGGTTGTTTTAATCGGAATCCGGGTATTCTAACATGTTTATAAAACGGTTCGGATTTGGGAAAGGATTTTTTATTTTTCTTCTACTGTCTGTTATGACCGGATGGCACCTGAAACTGACCGCACAGGATAAGAGACAAACATCGGATTTAATTATTGCACGGCTGAAATACTCCGGGGGTGGAGACTGGTATAATGATCCTTCCGCCATACCCAATTTATGTCGTTTTATCAAAGAACATACACGTATTGCCATATCCGAACATGAAGATAAAATATCCCTGATGGATGAGTCGCTGTTTTCCTATCCTGTTCTTTTCATGACAGGACATGGCAAGATCGGTCTTTCGGGTGAGGAGACAGCCCGACTCCGGGATTATTTAAACCATGGCGGTTTTTTAATTGCAGATGACGATTACGGGATGAACAGCTATTTCCGGGAAATGATGTCCGACGTTTTTCCCAACCGGCCGCTTCAGGAGCTTCCTTTTTCTCATGGTATTTACCATATCCATTTCCGGGTTCCAAATGGTCTCCCCAAAATCCATGAACATGACAACCGGCCGCCCAGAGGATTTGGCATTTTTGATGATACAGGAAGGTTGATGGTTTTTTATGCCTATGAGTCCAATATTTCTGATGGATGGACGGATGCCGGGGTTCATAATGATCCGGAGGAAAAGAGGCAGGCCGCATTAAAAATGGGATTGAATATTGTGGTCTGGGCATTGCTTCATTGAATTCAATGAATCAGCAAACCAATATATATCTGAAGGTTCAGAAAAAACTGGACCGTGTACGCAGGCAGCAGAAAATGGCCCTGT
>Ga0272441_10002855_pt1 | contig 34263 bp, 28 predicted proteins | sample SSMProp6N_FD_193582 | JGI IMG/M metagenome (GOLD analysis project Ga0272441, IMG submission 193582) | Marine sediment archaeal communities from Little Sippewissett salt marsh, Falmouth, MA, United States - SSM-Prop-6N | ecosystem: Environmental > Aquatic > Marine > Wetlands > Sediment ... | reverse complement strand
AGCCGCAGCCAACGCAATCTTGCTGGAGGTGTCCTCGATGTCCGCTGCCTCGCCCCAGATCATGCCTCCCCCCGCCCCGGCGACTGAGCCCGGCCGGCTCTTCATCGCCGAGGACTTCGCCGTCGCTGAGATCGAACCTCCGGATATCTGGGGCCGCATACTGGCAGTGGCCGTCCGCGAGCACGCCAGCGACATCCACCTGACGTACCAGGCCGACGCCATGCACGTCAGCGTTCGCCTGGATGGGCAGCTCGCACCGCAGGGAACCATCCCGACCCAGATGGGACTGCGCCTGACCAACCACGTGAAAGTGCTCGCCCATCTGGACGTCGGCGAACGCCGCCGGCCCCAAGACGGCCACGCCGACACGATGATTGACGGACGTCCCGTCGACTTGCGCATCTCCGTGTTGCCGACGAGCCACGGCGAAGCCGTCGCGGTGCGGATCCTGGACCGCGAGGCCGGGGCCCTCTCGCTCGACCAATTGGGGCTCACCGACTCGCAGCTACGTGACCTTCGCGGGCTGGCCGAGTCACCGAGCGGTCTTGTGCTCGCAACCGGCACGCCCGGGGCCGGCAAAACCACCACCCAATACGCCCTTCTACGGCACCTCGCCGGCGATCATCGCAAGATCGTCACCGTCGAGAACCCCATCGAGTACGACCTGCCGGGCATCGACCAGGCCCAGGTCAATCGCCGTATCGGCCTCGACTTCGCAACACTCGTCCGTAGCGTGCTCCGGCAGGACCCGAATGTGATCATGATCGGGGAAGTCCGGGACGCCGAGACGGCCGAAGCGGTCGTCCGCGCCGCCAACTCAGGTCGGCTGGTCTTCGCGACGACACACGCAATCCACGGTGCCGCCGCGCTGGAGAGCCTCATCGCCCTCGGCGCGCATCCGCATTTCGTCGCCCGCGCCTTCCGGGGAACCATCGCCCAGACCCTCGTCCGCCGACTCTGCCCCTACTGCACGGTCCGGCTCGAAGAGACGTCGGAAATGGACGTGCTCGAAAACGTCCAGCGCCGACTCAAACCGGGCGAGCAGCCGCTGTTGTCCATGGGACGTGGTTGCCCGCACTGCCGTCACACCGGATACCGCGGGCGAATCGGCGTCTTCGAGGTCCTCGTGGCCGACGACAACATCAGGCAATTGATCAGCGGCGGAGCTGCCTCGTGCGACGTGTACCGCACTGCCATCCAGCAGGGCATGCTCAGCATCGCCGACGCCGGAAAGCTCGCCGCGCTGCGCGGTTTCACGACCATCGAAGAGCTCATGCAAAACGTCTCCGAGATCTGGACCGGACGGCAATAGATCGCCCCGTTCTTCACACGCAAGCACCCAACCGCGGACCTGTCCGTCACCCCAACACCGCGTCCGCGCGCACACCGCCACCCAATGCCCGGTTGACGTCAGCCCGAACCACACCATACCATCGCACCACCGGTAGACGAACCGCCGTACGCGACTGAAGGGACCGGTTACGCCGCGGCGCGCGGCGTTCCCTCCACACTGTGCGGGCCTCGACGCAATGCCCCAGCGCTGCGCACCCGGCCTCGCAACGCAGTTCGCGGCTTCGTCAGCACCAATCTCCTGGAGTCGCCAGCGTGACGGACAACGCTTCGCCCTCCGACCAGCGACCCGGCCCCCTCGACCCATCCGACGATCGAGAGCCAACGGGCAACGCTACGGCCACCGGGCCGCCAGAACTCCAGCCACTCCCACTTGATCTGCATTCGCCGCAATTCACGCTGCGCGCCGTGCTGACCGGCATGCTCCTCGGCGGCTTGTTCTCCTGCTGCAACATCTACCTCGGCCTCAAGATCGGCCTCGGCCTCAACATGTCCATCAGCGCCGCCCTCGTCGGTTACGGCCTCTGGATGGCACTGCGTGGCGTGTTCGGCGTCCGCCATCTCGGAATGCTCGAGAACAACATCAACCAGACGGCCTGCTCATCCGGAGCCTCTGTCGCGTCCGCCGGCCTCATCGCACCGATCCCGGCCCTCACGATCATGACCGGCCAGACGTTCTCCTGGCACTTCCTCGCCATCTGGGTCTTCTCCGTCTGTCTGGTCGGGATCGTCGTCGCCATCGGCCTGCGGCGGCAGATGCTCCTCGTCGAGAAGCTCCCCTTCGTCGCCGGCGTCGCCAGCGCAGAGACCTTGCGCGAGCTGTACGCGAAGGGCCGCGAAGCCTCCAGACGCCTCGCACTGTTCATCGCTGCAGCTCTCGTGGCGTCACCCATCCAGTTACTCTCGAAGTTTCGCCTCCCCGTTCTGAACTGGGGCCTGCCGCGCGCCTTCCCGCTCGGCTTCAGCATCAAGGGCTTCTCCGCCCGCTCACTCGGCTTCGGCCTCGACTCGACGCTGCTACTGTACGCCCTCGGTGGCCTCGTCGGCTTCCGTGCCTGCGCGTCGATCCTCATCGGCACGATCCTCGCCTGGGGCGTCCTGGCGCCCAGCCTGATCCACACAGGCCATCTCAGGCTTACCACCGCCGAGTCACTCGACGCACTGCCACAAGGTGTCGAGCTTCCTCCGGAGCCGTACGGGTATGCCACCTATGAAGCCAACCGTCACCGGCTGACCTGGAAAGGCGTCATGACGCCCACCGAGCGAGCCGAATTGCTCGACCAGAGCCATGACCCGTTCTTCCGAGAGGTCGTCACCAAGCTCTACCTGAAATCGCAACTAGCTTTATCGGCACAACTGGACGCACTCCCCGCCGGCGTCACCCTGCCGCCGAACGCTCCGGTCTCCTTCGACGCCGCACAGCACGCCCTCATGGCCCGCCGCGCACTGGATCACCAGAGCTACAACACGTTGCTCGCTCTCAGCGACGCCGCGGACTACCACAACGCCCTGAACACGCTGCACCAGCAGTTCACCACAACCACCCGGCGTCTGCCAACCACCGAACCGCTCCTGCCCGCGGGGACGGCTTTGCCCGACAAGCTCGCCGACGTCGTCGTCTACGACCCCGCGGCAAACACGATCCAGGTCGTCGGCGTGCTCGGCGACGAGCAAGCGCAGCTTCTGCGCACGCTCGTTCCAGAAGGCCACCCCGCCCACGACGATTTCGAGGCCACCGTCCGAGCGCTTCTCGCCCAGGCCGCCTATGCCCCGCCCACGCCAAGCTACCGCGACATGATCGCGTGGCTGTTGTGGCCCGGCGTGACACTGATGGTCGTCGCTTCGCTGACATCGTTGGCGTTCAACGGACGCGCCGTGCTGGCCCTCTTCCATAGGCACCAGACACGCACGGACCCGCGCGACCCATCCGGTCAACGCCCCTGGTTCACACGCTGGTGGTTCCTGGTGGCCCTTGCCGCCGTCGCCCTGCTGTCTGTCTCGCTGCAAACTTCCGTGATCCACATTGTGTGGTGGGTCGCCAGCCTGGGCGTCATCCTCTCGTTCTTGCTCGCGGTTGTCGCCGGACGCGTCTCCGGCGAAACCGGCATCACCCCCGTCGCCGCCATGGGAAAGGTCAGCCAGGTGTTCTTCGGAGCGCTGACACCTACGCAGGTCGCGCCCAACCTCATGGCCGCGAACGTCACAGGCGGAGCCGCGAGTCAGTGTGCCGACCTCCTGCACGACCTGAAGTGCGGGCATCTGCTCGGCGCCTCACCGCGCCTGCAATCCCTGGCGCAGGTCTGTGGGGCGCTGGCCGGTGCGCTGGCCGGCTCGGCCATCTACCTGGTCCTGATCCCCGACCCCGGCCAGCAGCTCATCACCGATGAGTGGGCGGCGCCCGGTGTGGCGGGCATGAAGGCGGTCGCCGAGCTCTTCAAGGTCGGCTTCGAAGCCCTCCCGAGCGGCACGCCACTCGCCATGCTGTTCGCCGCCCTGGCCGGCCTCGTCCTCGCAGTCGTGGAGAAAGTCGCCCCGAAATCAATCCGCCGCTACATGATCAGCCCCACCAGCCTCGGCCTCGCCTTTGTCATCCCCGCGCACATGGGCTGCACGATGTTCGTGGGCGCCACCATCGCCCTCCTCCTGGCCACACTCCTCAAGAGCTGGACCAAGCGATTCCTCATCACGCTCTGCGCAGGGATTATCGCCGGGGAGAGCCTTACCGGCGTCGGCATCGCCCTCTATCGCATCGCCACGACCTGATCCCCCCCGCCGCCTCAACCGCAGTGACAGAAGACCATCAGCTTCCCAGCAGCGCAATGAACGGGTTGATATCGTCGAAATCCACGTCGCCGTCGAAGTCGCAGTCCGCATTCAGCCAGCGACAATCGGGATACTGCGTCGCGTACGCCCCTTCCCCGCTCAGAGCCAACACGAACGGGTTGATGTCGTCGAAATCCACATCACGGTCGCAGTCCAGATCACCCGGCGCGTAGTAGTAGGCCTCGGCATTCAGCACGCCGGCAATCCGGATCCGCTCCAGGTCCACGGTCTGCATCCCGAAGCCCGGAATCTCGACCGTGAGCTCTCCCATGTAGATATTCATCACCGACACGTATCCGTAGCCCGCGGCATCCAGCCCGATCAGTAGATCCGCCTCCAGGCCCGGTTGCTCCGGCGGCTCAGGGTACACAACGTGCCCGTCGTACACCAGGACTGGCGCCGGGCCATCGGCCGAGCCCTCACCAATCCGATACTCCGGCGGGATTTCGTTGGTCACGTCCACCGTGACGTCGAAAAACAGGTAGTGAACCGTTACCTCCAGCAGCGTGATCTCCCACTGCAACTCGTACCAGTCCGCGTTCGGATCCAGCGACGTAGGTGAGACCCAGTTCACGTTCTCACCTTCCGACGACACGTCGAATGACCAGACCTCCGCCTGCGCCACGCTGGCCAACAGCATGCACGCGACAACCGCACTGCTGAGCAAACACATGTTCGTGATCGATCTCATGATTCTCCTCCGTACGCGTCGGCGTGCGCGCACGTCCAACTACCGAGATAGCCCCCGGCAATCACCGCCTCTTTCACATATCAGGATAACCCCCACGCCGGCCCAAAGGAAAGGCTTTTGTGCCACAGACGTATCCACGGGTCAATAACATGCAGGCCCTGCGTACTCGCGCATCGCAGAGCATCCCACGCGTCAGTATCCCCCGCACCGTGCACGCAGGATTATCGGCCAGCCACAAGTCTCAGGCCATGCCAGCCGCGCCGGCTCCCTCCGCGTTGGACGACTTCAGGATCGACGACAGCCAGCGCCGCAACGACCGATCGTCGCCGGCGATGCGCGCGAACATCTCCATCGAAGAGTGAATCGCGCCCCGGCCGATTTTCGCCCCGCCCGGATCGCGCTCAGCCCGTGCCAGCGTCATCGCACCCCACGCAATCGGCAGCCCGCAGAACGACCGCAACTCGCGCGCCCCCGCCGGCAACGCCAATACGAACTCCGTGCCCCGCCGCAGACTCTGCCGCGCTTCCTGCAAGACCGCTTTGTAGATCTCGGCGTGCGAGACGTTCCCGCCATCCGCCACGGGCAGGTACCGACGCCCCTGCTTCGAGTCCTTCATCGCGTCCTTCAGGATGTTGACGAGCTGAAGCCCGATTCCCAGCTCCACCGCTACCTCGTGCAGTCGCGCCAGCGTCGGAAGGCGGAGGAAATGCGCCATCATGGCACACAACATCTCACCCACCACCCCCGCCACGTAATAGCAGTATTCCCGCAACTCCGCCGCGTCCCGGATTGCCGGATACGGTGCATCCCGTTCGTCGCTGCGGGCGATCAGGTGCCGCACGCCGCCGCTCATCTTACGGGCACACTGGCACACGGCCTCGCGATACTCCGGCTCGAGCGCGCGCACACGCGCAAACACCTCGGGCGCATCCACCATCAGTTCACGCTCGGCCGCCGTGTCCCCGATGACCTCGCGTAGAGCGGAGCCCGCCTCGATCTCTCCCTCCAAAGCCATCTCGACCGTGTCGAAATGCTTCAGCCGCTGCTCCGTCGCCAGTCGCGAATCGTCCTCCAGCGTGTCGATGATCCGCATCAGCAGGTACGCGACCCCCACCGCGTCCGCCAGCGAGTTCGGCAGCATCGGAACGAGAATCGCATACGTTCGCGATACGCCCTGAAGGTGTTTGGCAACAAACGGATCCATGATTCCTGGCTGAAAAACGCGAGGCTGGCGATCAGATCGATGGGTGAGACCGCGGTGCCGGCTCCGTGTGCCCCCGCTGCCCATCGACAACAGCGCTGCGCGCCGCCTGCACAGCACGCCGAACCGTTGCCGCGATACCGACCTCGTCGAGACCTGCCTCCGCAAGCTGCTCTCCCCGTGACCCGTGCTCGTAAAAGCGCTCCGCTGCCAGCCCCAGCCGAATGATCCCATCCGTCGGCAGACCCAGCCGGTTCGCCGCCTCGAGAACAGCCGACCCGAATCCACCCACCACCGAATGCTCCTCCACCGTGATCACCGGTCGGCCGCGGGTGATGGCTGTCGTCACCATGTCCTCATCCAGTGGCTTCGCAAACCGCGCGTTGACCACCGAGACGTACAAGTCCTCCTTCGCGAGCCGCTCGGCGGCCTTCAACGCCGGCACCACGATGCTCCCGTACGCGAGGATCGTCGCATCGGCCCCTTCCCGCACTACGCGGCTCTTCCCGAGGTGGAATGGTGGCGCCGCGCCCAGGTCATCCGGCACCGTGTCCCGCGGATACCGAACGGCCCATGGCTGGTTGAGCTTCATCCCAAGACGCAGCACCTGCTCCAACTCGGGCTCGTCGGCCGGCGCCATCACAACCATGCCCTGGAATCCGCGGAGGTACGAAATGTCCAGGTACCCGTGATGCACGGCCCCGTCTCCTCCCACCAGCCCGGCTCGGTCAATGCAGAAGCCGACCGGCAGGCCCTGCAACACGACCTCCTGGAAAACCTGGTCGAAAGCGCGCTGGAGAAACGTCGAGTAGATGCACACCACCGGCCGCACACCCGCCTTGGCCATCCCCGCCGCCACGTCGACCGTACACCCCTCCGCGATCCCGCAATCCAGGCACCGATCCGGCAACACCTGCCGCACCTTGGCCAGTCCCGTCCCGTCCGGCATCGCCGCCGTGAGAGCAAACACGCGCTCGTCCTGCTGCGCGACCTTGATGAGCGCGTCCGCAAAGGCCGTCGTCCATGACTTGCGATCGCTCTTGATCGCGATCACCGAATCCCCGTCGATCTGCAGCTTCCCGGGGCTGTGAAACGCGCACGGATCATGCAACGCCCACGAACACCCGCGTCCCTTCTGCGTGTGCACGTGCAGCAGGACCGGCTGCGACACGTCCTTCAACAAAGTCAGCAGGTCGATCAGGTGCCGCAGATCGTGACCGTCCACCGGCCCAACATACAGCGACCCAAGCTGCTCGAAGATCTGATGCGGCGAGACCGTCGACTTGACGCCCTCCTTGATGTGCTCAAGAGCACCATGCACGCCCTTGCCAACGAGCGGGAACCGACCCAACAGGTTCTCGACGTTCCGCTTGACCTCCTCATACAGCGAGCTCACGCGGAATCGCGCGAAGTACGTGGCCAGCGCTCCCTGCGTCCTCGAGATCCCCATCGAGTTGTCGTTCAAAATCGTCAGGAACTGCCGCCGCAGAACCCCGGCCTGGTTCAAACCCTCAAACGCCAGCCCGTTGACGATGCTCGCGTCCCCGACAAGCGCCACCGTCCGGCAGTCACGTCCCGTCGCTGCGTCCCCGCGCGCCATGCCCACCGCCGTCGCAATCGCTGTACCCGCATGGCCCACGTTAAACAGGTCGTACTCGCTCTCCTGCCGACTCGGAAAACCGCTGACACCTCCCGCTTGCCGTAGCGTGTCGAAACGCGCGTTGCGCCCGGTGATGAGCTTGTGCACGTAGCACTGGTGCCCGACATCCCAGAGCAATCGATCGCTGCGGAAATCAAAAACGTAATGCAGCGCCAGCACCAGCTCCACAACACCCAGGTTGCTCGCCACATGCCCCCCATTCTTGCTCACAACGTCTACGATCCGCTCCCGGATCTCGTCCGCCAAGTGTTCCAGCTCAGGCAAAGAAAGCCGGCGCAAATCAGCCGGCGACGACACCGTCCTCAAGATCTGTCGCATAGCCATGATTTCCTGTCGCGGGGCCGCGAGATCTACCGATCTCGCCTGATGATGTACCGCGCCAGGTCCCGCAGCCTATCGGCACGGCCACCGAACGACGCCAGGACCCGCAAAGCCGCCTCGATCTCCTGCCGCGCCTGAACGCGGCTTTCGGCGACCCCGTGTGCCGCCGGCCACGTCTGCTTGGCCGCAGCGGCGTCCTTCCCCACGCGCTTGCCGACTTCCTCCGCCGAACCCGTCGCGTCCAGCAGATCGTCGGCGATCTGAAACGCCAGCCCCAAGTGACGACCGTACCGGGCCAGGGCCGCTATCGCATCCCCTGACGCTCCGGCACAAACCGCACCCATTCGGCAACATGCCTCGATCAGGGCTGCCGTCTTGTGCTGATGAATGTACTGCACCAACTCGACATCCGTTGGCCGACTCTCCCCTGCCAGATCACCGCCCTGACCCTCGATCATCCATTTCGTCGCCTCCGCCAGCGCGTGGACCAGCGCGGGCGCTACCGCCCCTTCGTACCGGTCCGACACCAGCAGCGAGAAGGCATGGGCGGCCAGCCAGTCGCCTGCCAGCACCGCCAACCCCTCCCCGAACACCTTGTGGTTGGTCGGCTGGCCCCGGCGAAGATCATCGTCGTCCATGGCGGGCAAGTCGTCGTGAATCAACGAGAACGTGTGCACGAACTCAACCGCCAGCGCCGCCGGTATCGCCGTTTCCGCCCGCCCTCCGCAAACCCGGCAGGTTTCCACCACCAGGATCGGACGTAAACGCTTCCCGCCGGCTCGAACTGAGTATAGTACGGCTTCAGGTAGCCGACTGTGCGGGAGAAAAGAGGATTCGAGTTCGCCTAGATGAGCGCCGAGCGCGTCTTCAACCTCCTGGTGACGCCGCCTCAGCCACGCAGCGAAATCCGGGGACACCTCGTTGAGCCCGACCGCTGCATCCTGCACCGGCTCGCACAACTCGGACGATGGCTGGCTGGTCTGGACGTTTGGCATCCCAACAGCATAGATTGTCCCCCCCTGGCTTGCCAGTGGGTTCTCGTTTTTCCGCCCCATTTGGGCCTCCGAACAAGGGGCTGCGGCCCGTGATCGAACGCCTCACACCCGCACTCGTGCTGCAAGGCTACCGCGTGGGGGCCTTCCCCATGGCCGACGACACCGGACAAATCGGCTGGTACAGCCCCGACCCCCGCTGCGTCTTCCCCCTGGAGCGCTTCCACACACCCAGATCCCTGCGACAGACCGTCCAGCGGGGAACGTTCGAGATCCGCGTCAACACCGCCTTTGACCGCGTGATCGCCGGCTGCGCCGATCGCCCCGAGGGAACCTGGATCTCCGGCGAGCTGATGGCCGTCTACCGAACCCTGCACCGCCGAGGCTATGCCCATAGCGTCGAGAGCTGGCAGGATACCGAACTCGCCGGCGGGCTCTACGGCGTCGCCATCGGAGGAGCTTTCTTCGGAGAATCCATGTTCACCCGCACCACGGACGCATCAAAAGTGGCCCTCTTCGCCCTCGTCCAACGACTGGCCAAGCGCAGATTCGTCCTATTGGATACCCAATGGAAAACCCCGCACCTGGCACGATTTGGGGCCATCGAAATCCCCCGCAACGACTACCTGCGGCACCTTCGGGCGGCCCTGGCACTACCATGCCGCTTCGCGGACGAGCACGCCTAGCTCACAGCCGCTTAAGCACGCGAACCGCGTCACTGTCCATCAACTGCCGCTCGAGCTTCTTCAGCCGATCAACCGGCCCGTAGGCCTTGAAACGGGCCACCAGGACGTCGGGCCTCTTGGTCACGGCCCACGTTTTCGTGCGGACACCGCTGGCGCGGGCAGCCTTCTTGATAATGGCCTTTGCATTCTCCGCCACTTCGATCTCCGCCTCAAACCGCCCCACCGTGCGCCAGCGAGCAAGCCGGCTTTCCACGAACCCCAGTGCGAACAGCACCATGGTCGTCAGGACGGCTCCCACGGTCCCAAGGATGAACTCCCCGGCCCCGAACGCCATCCCGACGCTCGCATCAACCCAGATCGTCGCCGCCGTCGTCAATCCAAGCACGCTGCGACGTAGATGGATGATCGCCCCGGCCCCCAGAAACCCCACGCCCGTCACAATCTGCGCCGCGACCCGGGCACGATCGCTCACAGCATGCCCTTCGGCGAGACGATCCGACATGATCGTGAACATCGCCGCCCCCAGGCAGATCATGATGTTCGTGCGCAATCCCGCCGGCTTGGCCGACAACTCCCGCTCAAGCCCGATCAGAGCACCCGCAAGTGCGGCGGCAAGGAGCTTCACCAAGTCAAGCCACTCGAACATCATCGCCAGACGCTCCACGGCCCATGAACCACGTACTCCGCGATTCTAGCCCCGCTGTTTCTCGTTTGCACGCTCCCTGCACTCATCAGTTGCGAGAGGCGCATGGTCCGCCGGCACGCTTGACACACCACCGGCGCGCGATACACTTGATTCTTGCCCGCTGGGCATCCTCTAGATCCCGTAGCTCAACTGGATAGAGCGCTGGCCTCCGGAGCCAGAGGTTGTGGGTTCGAATCCCGCCGGGATCGTTGCCCACATCTTACTTATCGGACTACGCTCGCCGCATTCTTGACCCACGCTGTCCGCGACCGTACCCCGAATCGACCCTCCGGAGCTTCCCCAGAGATTGTCACGCTTCCCCGACCTCGTGTACCATGGTCACGCATGTCCAACGCTGTGGCCGATAATCGCCCCGACGAAGGGGAGCCGCCTCATGACGCGCCGGCCCCCAACACCACAACCACTCCCCCGCCCGAGCCGCCCCACGACGCCGTGATCACCGACGTCTGGTCCTGGACTGCTCGAAAGTACCGCATCCGGGCCCGGGTCCTTCTGCTCATCAACCTCGTTTTGTTCTGTGGCGTCTGTGCCTTCAGCTACTGGCTGCACCTCGCCAAACCGTTCGACTGGTCGCCCGCGTCGTACATCGAGCCGTTCCGCTTCTGGGGGCCGCAGACCCAGAATCTCCAGGATTTCATCCTCTTTCCGATCAGTGTCGATCAGAGGCCCGTCTACGGCATCGTGATCGGCCTGCTCGTAGCCGGCATCGTGGCCGTCCCCATCTCGGTGTCGATCATCTACCGCTTCCGCTACGCCCTGCCGTTCATCGCCGCCGTATTCATCTTCGCCCACATGCCGTGGATGGCCTTCACCCTCCTGATAAGCTGCGTTCTGGCGGCGTTGCGCCCGTTCCGCATGTCCTTCCGCTTTGGGTCTGCGCTGCTGGGGATGCTGCCCGTGCTCGTGTATCTCTTCCTCGCGACGCGCGGCTCAGGAGATCCGCTCAGCGCGAGCATTTCGCCGGAACGGAAGCTGCTCCTGGCAGGCCCCTGGCTGCTGGCCATCCTCGCCGCCTGCACCATGCTGGGCGCCGTCATCGCCATCGCCCGTGTCGTCAACTACCGCCCCGGCGCCGTGGCCCCGGTGATGGCCGTCATGTTTGCCACGCCCGCCCTGCTCTTCCATGTGTACGTCGGCGTCGACGAGCTTCACTACCGCCTGCTCGAAGCCGAATACGGCCCGCGATCGGAGCGTTTCGCACCGGTGAAGGACGCCACGGATGCGATCCGTGCCATGCTCCACGACTGGACCCACCCGCGCACGGATCGTGAATCGCTCCGCGCCGCGCTGCTCCCCCTCTGGAGCGCCGATGTCTCCGAGCAGAATGCCTTCAAGCACCGTATCGCTCGCCGGCTCCTGCTCGAGCTGCTCGCCGACCGCCGAGACGCGTACGAAGCGTGCAAGGGCTTCATCGCCGACCACCCCAACAGCCGCTACGTCCCCAACGTTCTCTTCATCCAGGCCCACGCCCTGGACACCCGTCTTGACGAGCGCGCGTTGATCGGCGGCAACGCCCAGCGTGAGCTCTACCCCGATTTCCCGCACGTCGAGTCGGAACCCGTGTGGTCCACCCTGCTGACCGAATACGGCGCATCGTCCCCGCTCGCCGTCGCCGCCCGCCTGCGCGTCGGACAACTACGCCTGCGCCAGGGCGACACGCCGGGCGCCGTAACGACCCTGACGCTGTCTCCGCCGGAAACCGATCAGGAGACAGCCCTCGACCGCGAGCCGGCCGAGCGTCCCTTCCTGCGGACCGAACCCGCCGAATCGAGCCTCGATTTCGATCCCGATGACGACCGCCTCGAAGCCCAACGTCTCCGCGAGCTCATCCTGGCCAATGCCGACGACCCGCTCCACGGCCCGCAGCCGCTGGAGAGTCTGGCCGCTCTCGACCCCCACCGCGCGGGCTATCGAGACCAGCTACAGCGGCTGGCCCACCGTTATCCCGACAGCCTCCTGTACGACAACATCGTCGTGCGCTGGGCGAGCACCGCCACCGATCGCGAGGAGCGTGCGGCCCGCCTCGCCGCCTGCATCGAGCGCTTCACCGCCGGTGACGCGCTGCCCGAAGCCATGTTCGAGCTCGCCGATCTCGAGGTCCAGGCTTTCGGCGTCGAAGACGAAGCACGCCGGCACGAAGGTCTTAAGCGCTTACGGTCGATCGTCTCGCGCTTCCCTGACACCTGCTGGGCGACCCTCGCGACGGAGCGTCTGCGCGATTTCGAGCCCAGTGAACCCGCCAGCAGCAAACCCGTGGTGACACCTTGAAGCAATTTGTCCTGGCCATAACCGGTGCCAGCGGTGCCGCCTACGCGCGGCGACTGGCACAGTGCATTCTTCGCAGCGGCGCGCACCTGCATCTCGTCGTCACGCCGCACGGCACCCGCGTGTTCACCGACGAGCTGGGGCTGCGCCAATTGACGACCGAAGCCCTCATCGGAGAGCCGGCAGAACACGTCACTCACCACCGCTGCGCCGATATCGGCGCCGCCATCGCAAGCGGGTCATTCCGCACCGACGGCATGGTGATCTGCCCGTGCAGCAGCAACACACTGGCGGCCGTCGCTTCCGGCGTCGCCGACAACCTCGTCACTCGCGCTGCCGCCGTCACGCTGAAGGAACGCCGGCGACTGATCCTCGTCGCCCGCGAAATGCCGCTCAGCCACGTCGAGATCAGCAACATGCTCCGCATCAGCGAGGCCGGCGGCATCCTGTGCCCCGCCTGCCCGGGTTTCTACATGCAGCCGCAGTCCGTTGACGATCTGGTAAACTTCGTGGTCGGACGTGTGCTGGATCTGCTCGGCGTGCCCCACGAACTGAATGTCCGCTGGGAACCGGAGCCACCCCGACGCGCGACCGGCAAAGACCGTCCGTCGGAGTAACCGATGGCGCGCCCGCTTACGACTGTCCGCATCTGGGGGGAGATGATCAAATTCAGCCATTCTGTCTTCGCGTTACCGTTTGCCGTCCTCGCCACCTTCCTCGCCGCTCGGCCGAAGCTTCCCACCGTCCCGCAATTGGGGCTGATCATCCTGTGCATGGTCGCCGCCCGCAGCGCCGCCATGACCTTCAACCGCATCGTCGACGCCCGCTTCGACGCAAAGAACCCCCGCACCACCCAGCGAGCCCTGCCCCGCGGCAGGATCAGCACCACGGCGGCGGCTGGCTTCTTCATCGCCTCCTGCGCCGTGTTCGTGCTCGGCTGCGCGGGCTTCCACACCCTCCATCAGAATAGCTGGCCGCTAAGGCTCTGCATCCCCCTGCTCGCGGTGCTCTGCCTCTACTCCTACACCAAGCGATTCACCCCCTGGTCTCACCTGATCCTCGGTGCCACCATCGCCTCAGCCCCGGTCGCGGCCTGGATCGCCATCAACCCGGCCACGCTCGGAGCGCCTACGTGGCTCCTGCTCGTCGCCGTCACGTTCTGGATCGGCGGCTTTGACCTCATCTACGCCTGCCAGGACACCGACTTCGACCGCGCTTTCGGTCTCCACAGCATCCCGGCCCGACTCGGCATCGCGGCCGCCCTCTGGATGGCACGCACGTTCCACCTCGTCAGCTTCGCGGCGTTGGTCGGCGTCGGCCTCACCGCCGAACTCGGCATGTTGTACTACCTCGGCGTCGCCTGCGCCGCTATTCTGCTTGTGGTCGAGAACGCACTCGTCAGCCCCGGTGACCTAAGTCGCGTCAACGCCGCGTTCTTCACCGTCAACAGCATCGTGGGGCTGGTCCTCGGCGTACTCGGCGTACTCGACATTGTGCTGTCGTGAAACCGCAAACCCCGCCAACCCGACACCCCCGACGCCGTCGGTGGCCAAGCCCAACCACGCGGGCTATCGCCCTGTGGTGCCTGCTGATGGCTCCGCTGATCTTCTGGGGGCTGCCGTCCACGACGCGAGATGATCTCCTGTTCGGCGGTGACGCCGCGTGGAACGCCGAACGCTACAACGTCGACGCAACGCTCGACCACCTGAGAGAACGGGCCGGCGGCGCGGACACTGATCTCAACCCGCTCACGGATCGCACACGAATCATCGACCTCACCGAGAGCGAGTCGGAACGCGCCGAGATTCTCCGCCGCTACCGCCTGTTCTCGCGACAGCCCGACGAGATGATCATCTTCCGGGCTCTCCAGCGGATGAACCCCCGCACGCGCGACTTCGATCCGAAGCTCTATCAGTATGGCGGCGGCTATGTCTACCTCATCGGCGCCACGCTCGGCGCTGCGTCGCTGCTCCAGCTCGTTCACGTCAGCGCGGACGCCGGCCTGTACCTCGAACAGCCCGAGCAGTTCGCCGCCTTTTATGTCGTCGCACGCTTCATCTCGCTCGTGTTCGGCGCGCTCACGCTTGTGGCGATCAGCAAGCTCGCACGGCGCGCCGGCGGTCGGCTCGCGGGCTGGCTCGCCATGCTGTGCGTTGCGTGCTCCCCTGTGTTCATCACCGCGGTGCTCGAGGCGAAGCCCCACCTCCCTTCGGCCTGCCTCATCCTGTGGGCCGTGCTCAGCGGCCTCGACTACCGAGCACGCCACCGTTGGGCTGATGCGTTGCGAATGGGTCTCCAAGCCGGGTACGCGTTCGGGCTGGTGCTAACCGGGATTGTCGCGGCGTTTCTCTGGCCGGTTCTTGTCATCGCGCGCTCGACCGACACAAAGCGGCGAGCGTGGAGGCACCTCGCCGCCGCCGGCGTCATCGCCGCCGCCGTGTACCTCCTTACGAACCCCTATGTTCCCTACAACTACATCGCGAACCGCGACTCGCTGGACAGCAACATCGGGAACTCAACCGCGATGTACGAGAACCAGATCGCCCGTTGGCCGGAGGGAGCTCTCCGGGTCGCGGTATTGCTCGTCGAGAGCGTGGGCGTTGTGGTGCCCGTTATCGGATTGATCGGCCTGGTGCTGCTCGCCCGCCGACACCCCGCGCCGACCGCGCTCGTCGCCGCCAGCGGCCTCGCCATGATGTTGATCTGTGTCCTGCTCGGCGCCGGGAAACCTGCCGAGTTCGCCCGCTTCCTGATCCTGCCGGTTCTGCTGCTGAACGTGGCGACCGCGTGGATGTTGGCCACACTCCTCCGCCGGCATCTGGCTGTCGGGATTGTGTTGACGCTTGCGGCCCTGGGCGCGATGCGAACGCCGGCCTACATCCGCTCCTTCGCACACGACGCGTACGACACGACGGAGTCTCGCCGGCTGGCCGGTCAGTTCCTGCGGGAGAACATGCACCCGGATGACGCGCTCGCCGTCCTTCAGGAACCCGCCCCCTACGCCGTGCCGCCCGTGGATTTCACGCGTCGACGCGTGTTGCTCCTGCCCCCTGGCGAACCTCAGGGCCTGAACGTGGACGAACTACCCGAATGGCTCGTTTTCACCGCGGACAACGACCAAGTCCACGCCGGCGCGTGGTGGTCGCCCTACTACTCACTGGAGGAATGGTTCCCCCCCGCCACCACCACACCGAGTCAGATCGCGTGGGCGGACAAACCGGTCTTCGTTTGTCGTCGCCCACGCTGATCCGCGATTCTCAACCAAGCTGTTTCACACCATCGCTGCCCGCCCCCAATCAGGGTTCGAGCACGACGACGCTGAAGCCGGCGTTCCAATAGTTCGTCGTGGGAAGCTGACGAATGTGAATCCGAAGATTCAGCGTTTCGTTCCGACCGTCGCTGTCCACGTCCTCGAAGCTGACTCGCTCGACCGCCACCATCAGGAGATCCGCCGGTCCACCGGGGAACGGGAAGGCAGCCTCGGGCGTGATCACGACCGTGAAGTCAAACTGATCCAGGCTGGTCGTATCCAGTTCGTCCGGCATCGTGACGGCCAGAACGTACTTCCCGGTGTCTTCCAGGGACGAGGTGATATTGTTGGGCGCCGTCGCGTTGACACCGTCCGACTTGATCACCGCGCGGGCGACAACACCCGTGAGATCCTCGCCGTGGCAGTCGAACATGTCGACCACACCGTCGGCGTTGAGGTCCTCATCCGGCAGGTCCGGGATACCGTTCTGGTTCAGATCCCAACAACTGTACCCGTCGTCGCCGTCCGCACCGTCCTGGCCGTCGGCACCGTCCGCACCGTCTTGGCCATCTTGACCATCGGTGCCGTCCTCGCCGTTCGCACCATCCTGACCGTCCTGGCCATTGGCGCCGTCCGCACCATCCTGGCCGTCCGCACCATTCTGGCCGTCCTCGCCGTCGGCACCGTTCTGGCCATCGGCACCATCCGCACCATCCTGACCATCAACGCCGTCGGCACCGTTCTGGCCCTCGGCACCATCCTCGCCATCCTGACCATTCTGGCCGTTCTGGCCATCCTCACCGTCCTGGCCGTCCAGGCCCTGACAGTCGAGCGTGTCGACGACGCCATCGCCGTTGAAGTCTTCAGTCTCCAGGTCGGCTGTGCCGTTCTCATTCAGATCCCAGCAACTGAAGCCCGTGGCGCCAACCTGACCATCAGCGCCATCTTCGCCGTCATCGCCATCCTTGCCGTCATCACCATTCTCCCCGTTCACACCGTCGAGCCCATCCGCGCCTGCGGGACCTTCCGGACCCGCCGGCCCCTCCTCACCCTGTGGGCCGTCGGGGCCCGGTACGCCTGGCCGCTCCAAGCCCGACTGAACATCCTCGTTCAACGTGTTCAGTTGCTCGGTCAGGCCGGCGATCTGGTCAATGAGACTCTGATCGACCGGCGCACAGCTCAAGCTCGTTCCTGCAACAAAAAGCCCGATAACGCTCAGAAATGCGAACCGCGATACCTGCATGCCATCATCCTCCGAGGCCTGCGATTAGAACCACCCGCCCTACTCCGCGCGGTTTCCCACCGCTGCCCCATAGTGTTACAGATCAGCCCGTTATCGCTTGATATTATACGACCCCCCTCGATGCGGTGTCTACCCGGAACCCCCCCCGATCCGCCCCCAATCCCCGTCACCGCCCCCACCTGCGGCCGGAATGCGACGCAGGCGGCGGGCTCCGCATCGAGAGCCACACCGCCTGCCGAAGACCGACGCCGCGCCAACTACGGCTGGAGCACCACGACACTGAACCCGGCATCCCGGTAGTTCGTGGTGGGCAACTGGCGGATGTGGATGCGCAGATCCAGCACTTTCGTCGCCGCATCGAAGCTCAACTGCTCGACCTGCCCTATGACAATGTCAACGGGGCCACCCGGGAATGGCGGCAGTCCCTGGGCTGTCACAAGCACCGGGAAATCGAACATCGTCAACCCAACCGCATCGTAGCTGTCAGGAATCTGTACCGAGAGCAAATACCGTCCCGTCGCTTCCTTACTCGAGAGAATCGCGTTCGGCGCCGTCTGGTTGACACCGTCCGACTTGATCTGCGCCCGAGCAAGAACGCCCGTCAGGTCCGCACCGTGGCAGTCCAGAATATCCACGACCCCGTCGCCGTTGGTATCCTCGGTGAGCAGGTCAGCAATGCCGTTCTGGTTCAAATCCCAGCAGTTGTAGCCATCGGCACCGTCGGTACCGTCCACGCCATCGACGCCGTCGGTGCCATCTGCGCCATCAACGCCATCGGTGCCATCCGCGCCATCCGCGCCATCAACACCGTCGACGCCGTCGGTACCATCCGCGCCATCAACGCCGTCGACCCCGTCGGTACCATCCGCGCCATCAACGCCGTCGGTGCCATCGTTCCCGTCGACGCCGTCAGTACCGTCGTTCCCATCGACGCCGTCTTTGCCGTCGACCCCGTCTTGGCCATTCTCCCCGTTGACGCCATCTTTGCCGTCGACGCCATCCTGGCCATTCTCCCCGTTAGCGCCATCTTTGCCGTCGACGCCGTCCGCACCGGGCTCACCCTGCGGCCCCGGGACACCGGGCTTCTCCAGGCCGGACTGCACGTCGCCGGCTAGGGCGTTCACGTCCCCGGCCACCGCGTCGACGTCCTCCGACATCTGCTCCAACCAGTACTGATCCAGCAGGCTGGCCCCGATGACGCCGCAGCCCGAGCCAAGCACCAACAGAGCGAGGGCCGTGCAGCCCACAACGACGGCAGATCGACAAGTCATGGCAAGTACTCCCAGGTACCGAGGAGGTAGAACCGCAAGCCCGAACCGGCCTGCCGGCTCCACCGCCTGTCATCCATCCAGCGTTTCATGTGACGACGGTATATAGCCGTCACGTCCAGTCGCGGTCCAGCATAGACACCCACAGCCGGGCGCACGCCGCCGGTGGGGCCGTTTTCGCTCCCGAACCGCGTAGGAAGCCGTCCACGTGTCCCCCAGCCACCACGATCGCGATCCGCGCCGCCTCATCGCACCATGACACCGGTGCGTACCGCCTGCGATTCGTGGTAAAGGCTGCCAAAACGATCGTAATACGACTGTTCGTCGTAATGTATTCGGCTATAGAAGGTTACGTCGTCGAAGCGGTATCCGCGCTCGATCGCCGGCCATTCCGACCGCCCCACAAACAGGGCCGCCATTCGGCCGTGCGCCGCCGACGGACCCAACACGAGGTTGGCGCGCGGCGGTGGGACCTGGTCCACGGCGAGCACGGCGGCCCGATCGGACCCCGCGCAGCCGCCCAGCAGGACAACCCCAACACCAATGGCGAGCATATACCGCATCGTCTAATTGTAGTCGTAATCGCTCCCGCGCAGTCAAACGCAACTCGCGCGGGCCCGCTTCTTCGCGCGATTGCTGCGGTCCTACTGGGACATGAACTCTACGCGTCCGATAACTACAAGCCCCCTCCCCCTACTCGCTCCAGACTTCCCGCAGCCGCTCCGAGACCGGAATCACCCGACCGGTCTCGATGGAGCGGCGCTCCAGCCACGCCAACGCTACGCTCGTCCGCGTCGATTGCGGCAGGCACCGGTCGACCGATTCGCCACCCAGCACACACCGGATGAAATAGTCCACCTCACGCTCATACGCATCCCCCCTCGCTTCCACTACCTCCGGCTTGTCGGACCCGCGCATGTGCAACAGAACCTTGTTGCCCTCTGTCATCCCCCACTCCACCGATCCCTTGTCGCCATGAACCGCGATCGACATCTGGAACGGCCACGAAGCGGCCTCGAACCACCCACCCTCGATCAGCGCGTAGCTCTGATCGGCGTACCCGTACGCCGCGATCACGTGGTCGATCCCATCCGTCTCGGTGGGCGTCCCATGAGCGTGAATCGTCGTCGGCAGCCCCAGCAGGTGCTGCGCAAAGTCGATGTCGTGTACGTGCAGATCGAGGATCGCCCCGCCACTCTGCCGACCATCCAGCAACCATCCACCGGCCGAATAGGTCGGCGTGCTTCCCAGCCGCCGCATCGCCAGGTATTGCACTCTGCCGATCCGCCCCTCGTCGACACAGCGCTTGATCGCTTCGTACTCCGGCCAGAATCGCAGGCACTGCGCGATCATCAACGTTCGCCCGCTGGTCTCGGCCGCCCGCATCATCCGGTCGCAATCACCAACGCGATATGCCATCGGCTTCTCGCAGAGAACGTGCTTGCCGGCCTCCATCGCGGCCGCGGCCACTTCCGCGTGCAGGATCGTCGGTAGCGCGATCATAACCGCATCCACGTTCGCATCCGCGATCAGATCGTCCGTCTTGGCATAGGATGCGATGCCGTCCAGCGGAACGCGGCCGCTTTCGGTCGTAATCAGATCGAGGTTCCCCAACTCGTCGTTCCAATCGCCGTTTCGCCGCCCCTCATCCGTATCACAAACGGCCACGACCTCGGCCTGCGGGTGCTTCTGCAGCCGCGCGAAATGACCTCGCCCCATGCACCCCAAACCGCAGACGCCGAATCGCAACTTCGCCATGACGTTCATCCATCCTTACATATGCACAATGCGCACCGTCAAACGGCTACGCACGAATGCCCGTGAGCGGCTTCTCTGGATCGCTCGAGCCGCCGCGGCCGCCATCTATTGCCACTCGATCGTGCTCGGGGGCTTGCTGGAAATGTCGTACGCCACGCGGTTGACGCCAGCCACCTCGTTGATGATCCGGTTGCTCATCGTCGCCAGCACATCGTAATCGAGGTGCACCCAGTCCGCCGTCATGAAGTCCTTCGACTCCACCAGCCGGATGACGATCAGGTTCTGACCTTCGTACGACCGACCATCACCCATCACGCCCACACTGGCGACGGGGACGAGAACGGCGAAACCCTGTGCAACCTTGCGGTACCACCCCGATGCCGTCAGCTCCTCGAGCAGAATCTCATCCGACCACCGCAGCACCTCGAGCCGCTCTGGTGTGACCTCGCCCGCGATCCGAACCGCCAGCCCAGGCCCGGGGAACGGATGTCGCCACACGAGGCTCTCCGGCAGCCCCAGCGCCTCCCCCACGATCCGCACTTCGTCCTTGAACAACTGCCGCAACGGCTCCACCAGCTCGAACCCCAGCTCCGCCGGCAAACCGCCCACGTTGTGGTGCGACTTGATGACGGCAGCGTGGCCGGTCGGACCATGCCCGGATTCAATCACATCCGGGTAGATCGTGCCCTGCGCGAGGAAACGCGCCCCCTCGATTCCCTCCGCCGACCGCTTGAACGCCTCGATGAACTCGTGGCCGATGATGCGGCGCTTCTCCTGCGGGTCAAGCACACCCGCTAGGCGGCTGAGGAAATTCTCGCGCGCGTCGACGACGCGCAGCTCCATCCCGAAATGGTCGTGAAAGGTGGTTCGTACCACCTCCGCCTCACGACGCCGGCATAGCCCGTTGTCCACGAAGATGTTCACGAGCCGCTCGCCGATCGCGCGGTGCACAAGAGCCGCCGTCACGCTGCTGTCCACCCCGCCCGACAAGCCGCAGATCACGCGATCATCCGGGCCGACTTGCTCTCGTATCCCCGCCACGGCCGACTCGACGACGCTCGCGACACGCCAGTCCCCCACACACCCACAGGTGTCATACACGAAATTCCGGATGATCTGCTCACCGTCCAGGGTGTGCGTCACCTCCGGGTGAAACTGCACGCCGAACACGGGCAGCGACCGGTGCTGCACAGCGGCGACCGGACAACCCGCGGTCGTCGCCACCCCCTCAAAGCAATCCGCGACCTCCGTCACCACGTCACCGTGACTCATCCACACGGACGTTTCCGCCGGCATGTGCACGAGGACGCCCTTCGGTTTGTGGATGCGGAGTCGGACACGACCGTACTCACGCGTCTGGCCGGCGGAAACGCGCCCACCCAGCAGCCGGCACGCGACCTGCATGCCGTAGCAGATCCCCAGGACCGGCACACCCATCTCGAGGATGCCCCGATCGCATTCGGGCGCTCCCTCCTCATAAACGCTCGCCGGCCCCCCGCTCAGGATGATTCCCCTGACGTTGCGCTGTCGCAGTTCCTCAACCGTTGTGCTCGGCGCCAGCAACTCGCTGTACACGTGGCTCTCGCGCACACGCCGCGCAATCAGTTGAGAATACTGACTCCCGAAGTCCAGGATCGCGATGGTTTCAGTTGGCTGCATGCCGGTTCGATACCGCGCCGGCACGCCAAGGTCAATCGTCAAGGGTAATCCGCGGCGGCGGGCCCGGCGTGATCGGCGGCTCGGTCGCGGACAGTTGCCCAATCGCTGCCTCACCGCGGGCCGCATCCGCCGGCGCTGCATCACGCGGTGGAGCCGCGCGACGAGCCGCGTCAGCGACAGTCGCCGGTCTGGCTCCCGGCGGCTCGTACGCCGCCCACAGCATCATCAACAGCGGCACGAACCACGCGAGGTTGCTGACCGGCCCCAGCCCACTCGCCAGCAACGCCCCGCTGTACACCGCGACCAGGGCCGCAAGCAGATGCCAGCGTTGCGCCCGCCCGCCAAAGAACATGAGCAGCCCCGCCGCGATCGCCAGCAAAGCGACGACGAGCCTCACCACCCGACGAGCCAGGACCCACGAGCCTTCCATCGGCGGCGGGCCACCCCACAAGGTCCATACCCCTGTCAACTGGTCAGGAAGTGCGTATCTCGGGACCCAGGTTGCCTCCAGCACCGCACGCATCGCCACCAGCACGCGGTTGAACGGCGGCAACTCGCGAACGGCCGCCCGATACGCTGGCTGCAAATGCACCATCGCCTCACGCGACGACTGGACCTCCCGAAACGCGACCTTCCGGCCTCCCACGTCGTTGGGCCAGTCGATCTTCAGCGGTTCAAGCCCGCGCGCCGCGTCCCCCAGCGTAGTAGACTCGCTGGTCACCATCCAGCGCCACAGCCGCTGCGAGACTGGGCGAGACTCGGTCTCCTCAACCGCACGGACCCGCTCATCGATGACCACGGTGTCCTCATCATCGGCGAGCCGCGCCTGGTACGTCGGGGTCATCCCAGCCATTCGCAGAGCGCCGTCCGCCCGCGGAATCGTGGGGGCTACCAGATTCGCCCCTCCCCAGATGCACAACGCCGCCCCCCCCAGCAGCGCTACCGAGCTTCCCACAGCCGGCCACCCGCGCCGCCAGAAGTACGCCAGCAACACCGGCAGCCCAAGCCAGATCCAAGGGCACGCGAAACCGGCCACCACCATGCACAACGTCGCCAGGATGCTCCCCACGACCGGCACGAGGGCGAACGCAATTGTCCACGTCAACAGCAACGCGGGCAGCATGATCTCGGGCTTCGTCAGACACTCCTGCATCCCGGGAAAGACGCAGAGGACAAGCACCATCATGGCGGCCGCCTCGGACGAATGCAGCGCCCGACCGACCACGTACAACCCCAGCAGCGTTCCGATGAACAGAACCGCGTTCAACAGACGCGCCGCCGACAGGTCCCCTGTCTCCCACCACTTGGTCCCCAGCCATCGATCCCGCTGGGCCCACGTCATCGGCACCTTGACGCCGTCCTCGGGCCTCGCGGCTGTCGGGGCGCGCAACTGCACCACCCCAGCATGCACGATGTACAGCAAAGGCGAACGGCTCTCACACCTGGGCGCCTCCCCGTACGGCAGTTGCCCTGTCTCGGCCAGGCACAGCCCGCCGACGACTCCGTCGCGCGACCCCATCGAAGGCGGTGCCGTGGCGATCTGGTGCACGCACACGGCCAAGCCGGCGCACAGCAGCACAATCCGCACGCCGCCCGACGTCACCACCGCCCGCCCCGGCCCCTGCCGACCAAGCAGCAGCCCCAGACCGCGCGCCAGCCAATAAATCGTGCAGCCCGTCAACCCGAGATAGGCCCACCATTGGGCCGAAGGTATCCAGGTCGCCTCCGTCTCTGGAGTTCCGCGCAGGCCCAGCAGCAGGCACATGCCCGCCAGCACGAGACCGTCCAGGGTCCGAGCCGCGTCCGGGGGCTTCAGTCGAATCGTTACGGCGAGAATCGCCACCGCCCCGAACCACGCCAGCGTCTGCCAGCTCAGGTCGGGCCAGAACAACGCCGTCGTGCTCTGCTCCCCCGTCGCTGCACACACTGCCGGCAACACCCCGCACAGCAGCGAAACCGCAACCGCTGTGCGTCCATATCGCTTGACTTTGTTCGACGTCATTCGCCACCCTATTGCCGTCTGTCCACTCGTATGAACCCGATGACCACGCGGGCCGCTTGCGCATCCTATCACGCCCGGCCCGGCCGTTGTAGGAGCGCCAGCGCGCTTTCGGGGCGCGCACGGCCTCCCTGCTCTTGTACAGCCCCGGCCATTCACGGATGCAGGCGCGACGAAGCACATCGGCGGCGCCGCAACGCCTGACACGATGGAATTCCCCCGCCGCGGGCAAAGATTTGCCCTGACCCGCCCGAGATCCGCCCGACAGGCCTTGACGCCTGCCTTAGGATTGCGGTGACGTCGGGGCCACTCGCGAATCTTCGGGGACCCTGCAGGATTCCATCAACGCGCAAGGAGAGAAGACGGATGATGAGATTGAATCGGATCGGTGTTGGTCTGGCGGCGATCGGTCTGGCGCTGGCCGCCGGCTGTGTTTTCCCATCCGACAGCTATCGCGCTGAGGAACCCTACATCCTCTCGCTGCCCTTCGAGGGCGTGGATGCGCTCTCGATCGACTGGCGCAACGGCGAGATCACTGTGACCATCGACGCCGAGGTCACCGAGATCACCGCCACCGGCACCACGTTCGCCACCGCGGCAACACAGGCGACCGCCAACGACGCCCTGACGTCCATCACCGTCGACGTCGCGGCCGATGACACCGACGCAACCCTCGCCAATCTGACGTTCGACGCGCCCACCGGCGGCGCCATCAGCTACGGCGCGCACGTCGAGCTCACCATCCCAGCCGGCGTCGAACTCACAATCGCATCCGCCAACGGCGACATCACCGTCACCGGCAATGAGGGAACCACAACCGTCCAATTGGCGAATGGCGACGTCACGGTCAACACCAGCACCGGCGACACGACTATCAATCTCGCCAACGGAACCGCCACCGTCGCCGACCACACCGGCGACGCCGATGTCGAGGTGGCGAACGGCACCGTCGTCGTGTCAAGCACAGAGGGGAATGTCGAAGCCAACGTGGCCAACGGGAGCATCCAGATCCAGGCCCAGCCTGCCGAAGACGGGACAGTCCTGGCGCAGCTCACCACCGGTTCGATCTCGGTCGAGATTCCGGCCGACTTCGGTGCCGCGCTCGAGTTGACAGCTACAGTCGGTACGATCGACGCCACCCTGGATGATTTCACCGTCACCGACCAGGAAACCGGGCTCTACCAGTTGACGGCAACCCTCAACGGAGGCGGCGGTCAGATCACCGCCAACGCAGCCGTCGGCGATGTGCAATTCGGCAGCTTGGAATAACCCCCACCCGGGGACGCGTGGCGCGCTACCCCGCCGCGCCCGGTCGGTAGCGCGCCACGCACCCGGGCTCCTCTTCGATCTCCACGCACAAGAGACGGACGGACTCCGGCAAATGCGGCCCCAGCGCCTCTGCCACCACACGGGCCACCTGCTCCGCCGAGGGCTCCGCCCCGGCAAAAGCCGGCAACTCGTTGAGGCTTCGCTGATCGAACGTCGCCAACAGCTCCGCGAGCGGTCCCCGGACGGCTGCGAAATCGACCAGCAGGCCGTGCTCGCCCAGCGAAGGCCCGGCACACGTGACGCTCACGCGCCATTTGTGCTTGTGGAGGGGCTCACGCGTCCCACCCGGCCCACACAGCCCGTGCGCCGCCACAAACGCACTCGTTACGCTGATTTCGAACATCGCCTACCTCGTTCGTGCTTCGCAGAATCCGGAACATCGTCACCGCAGGCCCGCCGACCTTCGCGGCTGATAAGATTGTACGTGCCGCTCCACTCAGAGCGAGCCGTCGCCGAGCACTCGACAACGTCCACGGCCTACTTGAGAATACCGACCGACCACAAGCGTGACAGGTGACCGAACATGCGCGTTTGCTTCACTAGTGATTTGCACGGCAGCGGCAGGCTGTATGAACAGCTCGAAGCGCTGCTGCGCGCCGAGAATCCCGACCTGCTGATCCTCGGTGGCGATCTGTTCATCGATGGTGACATCGAGGACCCGCTGGGCACGCAGGTGGCCTACGTCGAACGCGACTTCATGCCGCGTGTGGCGACGTGGCAGACCACCACCCCGCGGCTCATCGTCGCCTGCATCGTCGGCAATCACGAGTGGGCCTGCACCTGGGACGCCCTCCAGGAGCACCACGACGCCGGCCGGATTGTGCTGTTGGATCACCGCCGATTCTGGGAACATGACGGCGTGGTGTTTCTCGGGCATTCCAGCACGCCACCCACACCCCACATCGCCAAGGATTTCGAGCGGCTGGATCTTCCCGGAGACCCAATCCCGGATTTTCCCGGGTCGGTTTGGGACGCGACAGCCCAACGCACCCGCGAAATCGACCTGACGGAGCACTTCCGCGGCCAGCCAGCGATGTCGCACGAACTCGCCGAGGCTCCGGACGTCTCAACACCGTGGATACTCGTGGCCCACGCACCGCCGTACGAATCCCACCTGGATCGGCTGGCCAGCGTGCCGCATCCGATCGGATCGCGCGCCGTCCGCCGATTTATCGAAACGCATCAGCCGCTCTGCTCGCTGCACGGGCACGTTCACGAATCGCCGCGTGTCACCGGCAGCTTCAGCGACCGGCTTGGCGAGACGCTGTGCATCAACCCAGGGCAGGATCACGACCGGCTGTACGCGGTGCTGTTTGATACACAGCAGCCCGCCGAGACCCTCCGTCATTCGGTGTTCGCGTGAGCCCCACGCAGCCTCCGACCGACGAGCCGGCGGCGGCGGCTTCCCAACGGCGACCCCGCAACGTCGTGCTGATCGGGTATCGCGGCAGCGGCAAGAGCTCCGTCGCGCGCGAGCTGGCCCGTCGCCTGCGATGGATCCACGTCGACACGGACGAACACATCGCGTCCACCGCCCAACGCTCCATTCGCGACATCTTCGATCAATTGGGCGAAACCGCCTTCCGCCGCTTCGAGCACGACGCCATCGTGACGATCGGTCGCGGCACCGGACAGGTGATCAGCGTAGGCGGCGGCGGCGTGCTGTCTGAAGCCAATCGGGACGCGCTGCGATCGGCCGGCTTGTGTGTCTGGTTGACTGCCCCGCCGGAGGCCCTGCATCGGCGCATGCTGGCCGACCCCCACAACCAGGCGACTCGCCCCGCGCTGACCGATCGCGACGCGCTCGACGAAGTGCGTCACTTGCTCCACGAGCGTGAACCGCTGTACGCTGCCTTGGCCGACTACGTCATCGAGACCGCCGAACGTTCGGTGATGCAGGTCACGGATGATGTTCTGACCGCCCTCTCCGAGGGCGAAGCACCCTCGGGTACCCCCTGATGCCTCACGCGATCCTCGAGATCTTCCTGTGGCTCTTCGGCCTCTGCGTCGGCAGCTTCCTCAACGTCGTTGTGTACCGGCTGCCCGCCGGGCTGTCCGTCGCCCAGCCTCGGCGCTCGTTCTGCCCACGCTGCAAAGCTGGCATCACCTGGTACGACAACCTGCCTGTTCTGAGCTGGTTCGTGTTGCGCGGCCGGTGCCGGCATTGTGGCGGGCGAATCTCGGTGCAGTATCCACTGGTCGAGGCCCTGACCGGGCTGACGTTCGTCCTGGTCTACCACCTGCTCTTCGTGACGCAGGCCCGCGCGGGCATCGCCACCCCCACACTCCCCACCGACCTTCCCCTTCTGCTATCGTGGCTGTTTCTCGCCGCCGGGCTCATCGCCTGCGCGGCGATGGACATCACGTCCTACACCGTCGATGTCCGCGTGACCAACATCGTGGTCGGGCTGGGCATCATCCTCCACGCCTTGTGGCCGCGGGTCAGCTCCTTCAGCCCACACGCGGCGAGCCCCACCGGGGCCGCCATGCTGACCGGCTTCGTGGCCGCGTTATTGATGATGTGGTGGTCCCTTCGCCGTCAAGACGAGAGCGAAGAGGCCCAGGAACAGACCGGGGAGGTATCATCGCCAGCCGCGAGCACCGACGAGAAGCCCAGCGCAGGCCATCTGGCCGCGCGACTGGCGGTCTTCGCACTGGTCGTCGTCGCCGCGTTCCTCATCGCCATCGCCGGTGCGGGCGGCGGCGCGGGATGGATGTCGTTCGTCGTTCCGGCAGCTCTGGTGCTGATGTTCATGACGATCGTGCTGGCCGGCGGCCAGGAACGCCAGGTAGACGAGGAAATCGTGGCAGCCATCGAGGAGGAGCGGCCCCAGGCGCGCAAGGTAGCCCTCAAGGAGTTGGCGTGGCTCGCCCCGATGATCCTGGTCGCGGCCGCCACCATGCTGGTGATCGGAAAGAGTGCCGCGGCGGAGGCGTTCTGGCTGTGGGCCACGCAGTGGTCCCCGGTCTGCGGCGTTGTCTTCGCGATACACGGGGCGATGGTCGCCGCCGCCGCCGGCTGGACCTTGCGGATCGTGTTCACACTGGCGTTGGGGCGTGAGGCTTTCGGGGTCGGGGACATTTACATTCTGGCCGCCGCCGGTGCGGCCGCGGGGTGGGACATCGCGCTTATCGGACTACTGTTGTCCACCGGGATTGCGCTCGCCGGCGTCATCCTCGGACTCGTGCTCAAGTGCACCGCCATCATCCCCTTCGGACCCTGGCTCGGGCTCGGGTTCCTCGCCGCCCTCTGGCTGAACCACACCGGCGAGCGCATCGCCCGCCAATACCACGCCAATGTCACCGAACTCTGGCACCAGCGGCCGGACCTTCTCCTGACCGCTGGCGGGATCGTCCTGGTTGGCACCGCCGCCGCACTCGTCTTGTCCCGCCTCCTTCGGCGTGTCTTCCTTCCCAGAGCCTGAGGAGCTCGCTGGTCGCAACGGGCGATCAGGCGTATGCTGCGGCGCCGCGCCGGATTGCATCGCTGACCGGCCGCGGCATCACGGGACCCTGACGCGACAAACGCTCAACGCACGATGTGGTCATGGAGGGCCATATGAACGCACGTCCCATCGCCGTGTTCGACTCGGGCCTCGGGGGTCTCTCGGTCATACGCCACCTGCGACAGGTTTTGCCGCAGGAGAACCTCGTCTACTTCGGGGACACGGCCCGCGTTCCGTACGGCACGAAATCCCGGCCGACGGTGATCCATTTCGCCCTCGAAACGGCCGGCTTTCTGCTGCGCACCGAACCCAAGCTGATCGTCGCCGCCTGCAACACCGCCAGCGCCCTCGCCATGGATGAGCTCGCGGCCGAACTGCCCGTGCCCGTGATCGGCGTCGTGGAGCCCGGTGCTCGCTCGGCGGTTCGGCTGGCGCAGGGTCGCCCGATCGCCGTCATCGGTACCGAGGCCACCGTTTCCAGCGGGGCCTACGAGCGTGCCATTCGGGCGCTGGCCCCCGAGCAGCTTGTCATCTCGCGGGCTTGCCCCCTGTTCGTGCCCCTCGTGGAAGAAGGGTGGGACAGCAACCATCCGATTGTGAAGCTCGCCGTCGAGGAATACCTGACGCCGCTACGAGCCCAGGGCGTGCACGTTATTGTCCTCGGCTGCACGCATTACCCGCTGCTGCGGGATGCCATCGCCAGCGACGTTGGGCCCGATGTGCAGATCGTGGACAGCGGTCGCGAGACGTCCCTCGCCGTGCAACGGCACCTGCGTGAGCACGATTCCTTGTGCCAGGATGGGACCACGGGTAGCATGCATTGTTACGTAAGCGACAACCCTGCGCTGTTTCGGCGAGTGGGGTCACGCTTTCTGGACGAATCCGTCGAACACGTTGAGCTGGTTGAGATTGAGCGCTATGTCAACGTTCCGCGCCTGCCGAGTGCGTCATCGTAGGTCTGCCGGCCTCGCCGCCTGGGCCCTGCTCGGCCTGAGCGCGATCACCTTGCCACTATGCGGCTGCGGCAGCCAGGGTTTCAGCGCCACCCTCGATGAAGGGTTCAAACGGCTATTCACAGGCCAACGGACCCCTCAGCAGTACATGCTGGTGGCCGTCTCCTCGGAGGACCCCGACACCCGCCGGGAGGCCGTCGCCAAGATCGCCGACAGCAAGCAATACGACCGAGAGTGGGCCATCAAGGGCTTCATCGCGATCGCCTTGCTCGAAAGCGACTCCCAGACGCGTTGCGTCGCCATCCGGGCCCTGGCGCGGACCGGCGACCCGCGTGCCACCGAGACCGCGCTCAAAATCCTGAATCACGGCGATCATCCGCCGCAGGAGGTCTGGCCGCCCACCGCGCTCTGCCGCTGGGACGCCACCGAAGCCCTCGCGACGCTCTCGGGCGGTGGTTTTGTGCCCGACAAACACCGCGAGCAGGTCTTCACCACGCTCGTCGACCGGTTGCGTCTCGATTCGGATCGGCACGCCCGAATCGCTGCTGCCCACGGCCTGGCCACCTACCCGAGGCAAGCCTCGATCGAAGCGTTGATCGGCGGATTGCAGGACAAGGACTTCGCCGTCGCACACGAGTGCGAAAACTCTCTCGTCCAGTTGACAGGGCGCACCAACAACCTGGATCCGGTCACCTGGAAAGCCTGGCTCGACACCAATCGCGAGCAACTCTTCGCCCACGCCGGCGAGATCCCCACCTCGCGACAGCTTCCCTACAAGAACCGCTGGCAAAAGACCTGGTACGAGACGAAGGACCTGGTCGAGTTCCTCTGGCCGGGACCCAAAGAGGAGTAATCGTCATCTGCCGGCGGCGAGAGCGAAGCCGGCGTGAGGAGCCGCTTGCGTGCAGGCCCTGATCGTCCCCCCACAAGAACCCCACAACGTCCAGTTCGTGCGCGACCACCCCGAGCCACAGCCCGCACACGGCGAAGTGCTCATCCGCGTCCGGCTGGCGGGCATCTGCTCCACCGACATCGAAATCACGCGCGGCTACATGCAGTTCACCGGGATCCTCGGTCATGAATTCGTCGGCACGGTGGAACGCGGTCCCGACGACCTTATCGGACAGCGCGTCGTCGCCGACATCAACTGCCCCTGCGGCCAATGCGACCTGTGCGGGCGCGGACTCGGCAACCACTGCCCCAATCGCACTGTCCTCGGGATCGCCGACCGCAATGGCGCCTTCGCCGACCTGCTCACCATCCCGGTTGCCAACTGTCACATCGTCCCGGATACAATCAGTGATCAGCAGGCCGTGTTTGTCGAACCCCTGGCCGCTGCTGCCCACATCCTCGACGCGCACCCGATCGATCGTGACACGCGCGTAGCGGTGCTCGGCACGGGCCGGTTAGGTCTGCTCGTCACGCAGGTGCTCGCTCTGGAGGCCGGCCGCTTGACGGTCATCGGTCGCAACCCGCGTACGCTGGCACTCTGTCGCCGGCGTGGTCTGGAGACCGTCTCCATCGACCAACTCACGCCCTCGCCCGACTATGACGTGGTCGTGGAGTGCACCGGCTCGCCCGGCGGGCTCCAACTCGCCATGCGCCTGTGCCGACCGTGCGGCACGATCGTGTTGAAAAGCACGTATGCGGGTTCCGCCGGCGTCAATGTCTCACCCATCACGGTCGATGAGCTGCACGTCGTCGGCAATCGCTGCGGGAACTTCCCACGGGCCCTGGAGCTCCTGGAGAAAAACCGCGTCGACGTCGACGAATTGGCCAGTGAGATCTACCCCCTGGAACAGGGCGGCGCGGCGATCAAGGCGGCCGCTCGCCCCGAGTCCATCAAGGTCCTCCTCGAGCCCGGTTCGTCGTGATGCGCTTCCTCCACATCAACGACCGGCGCTACGCGCAGCTCGACCGGCTCGGCCGCGAGCCCGGCCTCACGCATGCGTTTTCCACACGCCCGGCGAACGTCGCCCCTCGCAACGGACAGAACGGCGAGTTATACGCCGCCCAACGCCACACCATGGCCAGCGACCTCGGCCTGACGCCGCAGCAACTCCGCTTTTGCGTGCAGGTGCACGAGACCCAACTGGCTATCGTCGATGAAACCTCGCCCGATGGCCCGCTCCCCGGCTGTGACGGCGTGATCACCGCATCGCCGGGCGTCCCCCTGATGACCTTCTCCGCCGATTGCCCGCTCGTGCTCGTTTTCGACCCGATTCGCCGCGCGGTCGGCATGGCACACGCAAGCTGGCGATGCACCGTCGCCCGCCTGCCGTACCAACTCGTCCATCTGATGATGCAGCAATACGGCTGCCGGAGTGACGATCTGGTCGCGGGCGTCGGTCCCGGCGCCGGGCCCTGCTGCTACGAGGTCAAGGAGGACGTCTACGCCGCAGCCGCCGAACTCCCCGATCGCGACCGGTTCTTCGTGCCGCGCGACGGCCGAACCTACTTCGACCTGTGGGCAGCCAACCAGGCCCAACTCATAAAGGCCGGCGTCCAGCCGGATCATGTTGAGATCGCCGGCACCTGTACGTTGTGCCACAACGACGTATTCTATTCCTACCGGCGTGAAGGAAAGGGCTGTGGCCACTTCGGTCTGATGGCCGCCCTGACCGAATCGTGAGCCACGTGTGCGGCAGCCGTCCGGACGGCAAACGATGAATCCTGTACCCGCGTGATGACCGTGGCTGGCCATCGTCACGAGCGTTCTTGGTGAAAGCCCGATGAAGAAGCTTCCACTGCTCTTTGAGGACCACGTTCCAGGCTCCGTCGCAGGGTCGGCCAGGTCCGGCCTGGCGCGTGGCGTGTTCCTCATTCTGCTGATCTTCCTCGGCACCCGCGTTGTGACGTGGACGAGCGCCTACTATGGAGCTTTCGCGCTGCTGCGCATCGAGCAGGGCCTCGATCCGCCGTTCGAGAAGCACTACAAAGCCTGGCGAGAGCTGGCCTCGCAAGGCAAGCAGCCCGAGGCGTACGACGAGGCACGCGAGTTGCTCGGCAACTTCGCCCCGCTCTGCCGTTTCGATGGCGTGCACTACCGCTCGATCATCGGCGGCGGCTACCAGTACGAGAAGCCCGCACCCGGAGAGACCCGGCGCGCGAAGCTGGAACAGAACATCGCCTTCTTCCCCCTCTACCCGGCCCTCTGTTCGCCGCTCGCAGAAGGCCTCGGAGCGCACGCCGCGATGATCCTCGTCGCCCACGTGTGCGCCCTCGCCGCAGGCATCCTCCTCTATCTCTGGGTGCGGCGACGCGTCGACGAAGCCACAGCCATCTTCACCATCGCAACGCTCTTCTGCTGGCCGGCGTCCGTCTACTACAGCTTCGGCTACGCCGAGAGCACGACCCTGCTCGCGTTCGTCATCGCGCTCTGGCTCATGGACCGGCGCGCGTTCCTCCCTGCGGCCGTCGCCTGCGGTCTGGCGACCGCCTCCAGGCCGACCGCGCTCCCCATCGCCGCCGTCTTCGCGCTCGCCTACTGGCTGAACGAACCCTCAACCCGCGGCCGGCGACTCGCGCGCCTCGTCCCGCTGGGCATCGTGACCGGCGCGGGGATTATCGCGTACGCCGTCTACCTGACCGCGCGTTTCGGCTCACCGCTCGTCTATCTCGACAACTTCCGGGCCGGGTGGGTCACGGAAGCGCAGCGGTCAACCTGGTTCGAGTACCTCACGTTCGCACGCGTCTGGGATCAGTTCAAGTACGTCGGGCGGCTCTTCGAGGCCTTCCCCGCGGGTCTCGTCAACGCGGCCAATCCACTGATGTGGAACATGCCGCTCAATCTCTTCATCCTGTTCCTGAGCTTGGCCGGCCTCAGCCGCGTCCCGCGATCTTTCCGCCCCCTGCTTGCGCTCGGCCCCCTCATCTTCCTCCACGCGTATCTCGCGTCCGGCGGGGCGACATTCGGTGTCGAGCCGGTCGCCCGGTACACGGCTGTATCGGTGCCGGCGTTCATCGTCCTCGCCGCCTGGTGCACACGCGAATGGCGCGCCGGGTACCGCTGCGCCCTCGTAACGGGCTTCGTCCTCCTCCAAGCGGCCTGGGCCTACCGGTTCGGATTGCAGGAGTGGTCCGGCTGACCTCGGCAAGCCTCTCTCGCCCGACCGCTTGCCGTAGCGGCAGCTTGATGCTTCAATGACACGCGGCCTCTCAGGGAGATCCATTCATGAACACGCACGCTCGGCCCACCGTACACGCCCTGCTCATCCTCACGCTCTCTGGCATCGTTCCCATTCTGGGTGGATGCGGGGGGTCGAAGTTCGGTAGCGAACTCACGGCCGAGCCCAAACCGCGTGGAATCCGAAAGACGCAGAGCGTGACGGTGAGCGTGCCGGCGGATGAGCCGTTCTCGATCGCGATCCCGCGCGCCAGTCGCGAGCCGGGGCTCGATGGCACAGCCGACGCCGACGCCAACGCCAACGGAGACGGAACCGCAAGCGTCAGCGCCGCGGTCACGCACTCCGGAACGGCCGAGGGTCTGTTCCAGCTCGGCCACGGCTTCGCCAACCAGACGGATCTCCAGATGGACTTCGATTTCACGGTTCGGGTCCGGTACGACCTTCAGGTCAGCGAGATTCCAGAGCTGAGCCTCCCCGACGCGACGGCCGGGCTGAAGCTCTACGCCCGTGACACCCAGGGGCGGCTGCTGCGCGAT